>Ga0310343_10001587_pt1 | contig 11711 bp, 11 predicted proteins | sample HC15DNA2025_MG_FD_203519 | JGI IMG/M metagenome (GOLD analysis project Ga0310343, IMG submission 203519) | Marine microbial communities from station ALOHA, North Pacific Subtropical Gyre - HC15-DNA-20-25_MG | ecosystem: Environmental > Aquatic > Marine > Oceanic | place: Pacific Ocean: North...
TTGCAATGGACGACTCAAATTTTAGAAATATTCAAGATCTTAAAAATAGAACAGCTTCAACTGACTTTGCATCAATTAGAAAAATACAGGATTTTAGATCAGTTTTTAAAGAGCAAGAAGTTCCTGACCCATATTTTGGAGGTGATGAGGGTTTTGATTATGTACTTGATATTTTAGAAGACTCTGTAAACGGATTCTTGGAAAGTATTTCTTGAATTTATTCGGTCTGAGTCTCTTTAGGGATCTTTTCATTATAAAGATCAATAATTTTATCTACTACCTCATTAATCTGATATCCATCCGTAATAATTTCTGTTGCGTCATTGGCTTTTATTAGAGGTGAAATTTCCCTATTTGAATCTTCAAAATCCCTTTTCTTTATAAGTTCTTTTAATGTTTGAAGGTCTATTTCTTTTGAATCTTTACTTTTTTGGTCAGATTTTCTTCTTTTTGCTCTTTCGTCGATGCTAGCAGTTAAAAATATCTTAAGTTCTGCATGAGGAAAAACAGTTGTTCCTATATCTCTTCCCTCAGCTACAAGTCCCCCAGATTCTCCAATTTTTCTTTGTTCTTCAACTAAGAATTTTCTTACTTCTTTTATTGAGGAAATTTTGGAAACGATTGAACTTATCTCTTGTGACCTAATTTCTTCAGTAACACAGTAATTATTAATAAAAACATCTTGCTGTGAATTTATATTCGACTTGAAAACAATAGATATATCTTCAAGAATATTCTCTAATTTTTTTTCTTTTTTATAATCAATATTTTCTTTTATCAAAAGCCAACTCAATGCCCTATACATTGCTCCAGTATCTAAATATAAAAGTTTAAGTTTCTTCGCTATTAACTTTGTTACAGTACTTTTACCTGACCCTGCAGGGCCATCAATTGCTATAATCGGCCTTCTTTTCATTAGAAAAACGTGATCAATTAATCTTGTCTCTCCACATCTTATCGCACCAGCCAGTAACGAAATATTATCCTCAAGTGTTGCTTTTTGGAGGGTATAAGGGTGTAAATGTTCTAAATATTCAATTGATATTTTTTTTGCTGATAGATTTTTAATTATTTCTTTTAAATTAATCTTTTTTTCTTGTTGAAAATTTTTTTTCGCTTCTAATAACTCTCTTGAAAAAAATTTAATTAATTTTCTATCTTTTTTTGATAAATTTACATTTCGTGAACTTAAAGGAATTCCATCAAAATCTCTTTCTGTAGGAATAGATTTAATTGCAACATTTAATTTCTTTGTGAGGATAAGATTTTTTAAAATTAAAAGTTGTTGCCAATCTTTTTCTCCTAAGTAAAGATTTTTTGGCTTGACGAGATCAATTAATCTATAAACTACTGTACAAACGCCATCAAAATGTCCAATTCGATTTAATCCACATAATGAAGAAGATAATTCTATTGAAGCTTTAAGGAATTTAATATTTTTATTATTCGGTGGATATATATCTTCAGTACTTGGTAAGAAGATGACATCTGCGCCATTTGCAAAGGATATGTCTATATCATTGTCAATCGTTTTAGGGTAATTCTCTAAATCTAACTTGTTGTCAAATTGAAGTGGATTAACAAAAATGCTTACTAAATTAATATTAGAATTGTCACTTTTGGCTGTTGAAATTAGTTTTATATGCCCATTATGAAGATTACCCATTGTTGGAATGAAGTTAACTTCACTATTTATATTTCTCCTCCAATTTTCTATTTCTTCAGTATTTCTTATGATAACTTTCTTCACTTTTTTTTAAAATAAAACTATTTGATAAATAATTACTGGACAAAAGCAATCTTCGGAGGAATATCTATATAGGGAAAGTCTATCATTTTTATTTCATGGATTACAAAGCATCAGGTGTTGATATAGAAGCTGGGCGAGAATTTGTTTCCGAAATTAAACAGGCAGTCGAAGGAACTCATACATCTAATGTGATTGAGGGTATTGGTGGGTTTGGAGGTTTGTTTAGAATTCCCATCGATTGTTATAAAAAACCAGTTCTTGTCTCAGGAACTGATGGTGTTGGAACAAAATTAGAATTAGCTCAAAGTAAAAACTTTCACTTTGAGGTTGGTATTGATTTAGTTGCTATGTGCATGAATGATATTATTACTAGCGGTGCAAAACCTTTATTTTTTCTTGATTATATTGCTACTGGTAAGCTTGATAAAGAACAATTATTGCAGGTTGTTAAAGGAATTTCCCATGGTTGTGGAGACAATAACTGTTCATTACTCGGTGGAGAAACTGCTGAAATGCCAGGATTTTATTCAAAAAATAAGTATGATTTGGCAGGATTTTGTGTGGGAATAGTTGATGAGGATAAGCTTATTAATGGTAAAAAAGTTACTGAAAATGACTTAATAATTGCTTTAAAAAGTAATGGAGTACATAGTAATGGCTTTAGTCTAGTAAGAAAAATAATTCAAAAAAATAATCAAATAGATAAAGAATTTGAAAAAGTTTCTCACTTAAATTTTTACGATGAGTTATTAAAACCTACAAAAATTTACAATAATGTTGTTAACCAAATGTTATCTGAAAATATAGAAATTAAAGCAATGTCTCATATTACTGGAGGAGGAATCCCAGAGAATTTACCAAGGTGTATGCCTTCTGAATTTATTCCTTATATTAATACTAATTCTTGGGATATCCCTATTTTATTCAAATTCCTAAAAGAAGTTGGTATGATTCCAGAAAAAGATTTTTGGAATACCTTTAATCTCGGAGTTGGTTTTTGTTTAATTATTGATAAAGAATTTAAAAATGCATTATTTAATATTTGCAATGATCATGAAATTGATAGTTGGGAGATTGGGAAGATAGTTAAAAAAGATAAAGCAACAAAAAATAAATTTCTCCCTCAAATCTTAACTTAGATTTTGATTGATAAATTTCTTATATAATTTAAAATTTATTTTTATACACAAATGAAAAAGATAGGTGTAATATAATAAAATTACAGCCGAGTTATATCGGAAGTTTAGTATTTAGATTTAAATTTTAATTCAATGCCCTTTGAAAATAATCAAAGAATTACTCGTAGGCGTAGCTCTGCAGGTCCTACTCCTCCTAAAAGACCAATAGGTAACAATTCAGATTTTAATGGTCGTCAAAATCAAGGACCACGGCCTACTTTTTTAAGTTTAAGAGATCATGGAAAGGTTTTCGTAGCTGATTTGCCAAATTTAAGTGATGGTCAATTAGCTCACATAAGTAAAGAAGCTAATGAAGTTTTAAATAGTTTGGAAAAAAGGCTTAATGATCTTGAAAATGAACCAAATATTAGTAACCCCGAAAATGACACTTTGATAAAAGCCTCTACAAAAAGAGATGTCACTCTTAGGTTCATAAAGTCAATAGAAGAAGAACAAGAACATAGAAAGAATAATCCTGCTTTAAGAGATGCTGCCTCTGAATCATTACCAAGAACTTTTCTTGAAGTTGCAAGGCATAGATTACCAGGTGCAACTTTTGATTCTCTCCTAAGGGAAGCTTTAGATGCTTGTTCAATTGAGGATAACTTAGAAGAAAATAAGATTGAAATAGAACAAAAGGATAATGTAAAAATAATGGATATTCCCTCTTCAACCAGTAATCCCTCTCTTGTTGTTAATATTGAATCAAGAAAAAAAGATTAATGTTTGATTCTTATGCAAGATCCTTGCGATATTAAAAATTCATCTAATTCGAATAAATTATTATCTAATGCATTAAAAAAAACTGATCCTATATTATGTATCCATTGTAAAAGAACAGCTTCTAATGGAATCAGATGTCTAGGAATGTGTGTTGCTGATAATGATTATTAGTTTTTAAAATTTTATAATTAATAAAATTTAATTCAACAAAAAAATAATTATAAAATATGAATAGCTAAAGTAAACAAATTCTTATATATTAAATTCCTATAATAAATTCTTAATATTAATATTTCTAATTATTATTTATTATCTTTTGCTTAAGAGAAACAAATGAGAATAGATTAAAAAGTAAAATAGAGTCTTTAATTTTTTTATTTTTGATTTCCTTTTCCTTCGAACGATTTTAAAAGCCAGGTGAATTTAAATAAATCATAAGAAACTAATAATACTTTCTTCTATTGTTGCTAAATGCGATGATATGCTTAGCTTCTAATTAATTGCTAACTTATTAGTCAATTTAAGGACCACTTAACTATCAGTAATTACTATTTGAAAAACAAAAATCGCTACAAAAGATTTCAGTTCTTGGAACGTTTTATAGTTAAATATGTTGCAAAATTTAAGAAGGCGGCACCCAGATTCGAACTGGGGATAAAGGATTTGCAATCCTCTGCCTTACCACTTGGCCATGCCGCCGATGCAGAATTGATTGAATTACTTAATGATCCTACCAGCAATAAGACTCAATCCCTACTAATTATAAGTAATGGTCATGGAGAAGATGTAATCGCTTCGGAAATAATAAAAAGATTACTAAAAAAAATAAAAAATAAAAATATTGAAGTTTTGCCTTTAGTAGGAAATGGTGATGTATTTAATTTAATAAAATCAAAGAAATTTTGTAAAATAGGATATCTAAAAGAGCTGCCTAGTGGAGGTTTTAGTAATCAAAGTCTGAAGGGATTTGTACTTGATTTATTTGCGGGATTTTTAATTGATAATGTAAGAAATTTTTTAATTGTAAAACAAAAGTCAAAACAAAACTGCAAAATTATTGCAGTAGGAGATTTTCTACCATTACTTTACGCATGGAGTTCAGGATGCGAATTCAGTTTTATTGGAACGCCCAAAAGTGACCATACTTGGAGTAGTGGACCTGGTTGGGCTTTAAGCGATTTTTATCATAAGTTGAAAGGTTCTGAATGGGATCCATGGGAAATGTTTTTAATGAAATCTCCAAGATGCAAAAATATAATTATGAGAGATAAAATCACAGCTAATAATTTAAATAAAAAAAAGATTAATGCAAAATACTTGGGTAATCCAATGATGGATTTTGTTTTTTCAAAAAATGAGAAGATATCAAATATTATTTCTTTTAAAAGAATTATTTTGTTAGTGGGAAGTAGATACCCTGAAGCGTTAAAAAATCTTGAAAAATTTCTTGACTGCTTACAAGATTTTAATTTACCCAACGAATTGGTAATACTGTTGCCTTTGAGTATTAATGCAAATGTGATTCAAATTCAAAATTATTTAATTAAATATGGCTTTATGAAACAGAGTAAAATTCATTTTTTTATTGATGAAGATTCAGTTTGGAGAAATAAAAATAAATACATAGCAATTGGAAAAGGCAAATTCAATTTATGGGCCAGTTTGTCAGAAGTTGGCTTGTCAAATGCAGGAACTGCAACAGAGCAAATTACTGGCCTTGGAATTCCATCTCTTTCTCTTCCAGGATCAGGACCACAATTTACAAAATCATTTGCAAAAAGGCAGTCGAGATTATTGGGAGGTAGCGTTTTAGTTTGCAATAATAAAAAAATCCTTTTAAAACGTTTGAATTTACTTTTTAGGGATAAAGTTTATAGATTGCAGCAGGCGAAAATTGGAAAAAAAAGAATGGGTCATTCTGGTGCGAGCGAGAAAATTGTAGATTCCATTAACCCTCATTTGTTATCTTAGTAGATGGCAATAGCGTTTTAAATTTTTTTATGTATCCAATTAATGATCGTCAATATCTAAAAATTTGCGCTGGAATTGCAAAGATTATGAGTATAAGCTTATCTTCCGCTAAGAAGAAAGTAGAAATTCAAATTGCTAAAGAAGGCTCCAAAACTATTCAAGAAAAAATACAAGTTGCTCAAAATCTCCTAGAAATTTGTGAAAAAAATGAAGTGGATAAATTAAGTTCTTCAAGAATACTTGATAAGCTTATGGAAACTATTAATGATGAAGATAATTTTTTAACTGAAGATTGATTTTTAATGTTCAAATATATTTGAAAATTTGAGTATGTCCAATTCAGCATGAACAGCAACTGTTGAAAAACATTTTTGAGCCAACTCATATCTATTTTCTCTCTCTAAGATAACTTTTAATTTGTGCATCGCTTCAATTAAATATCTAACATCATTAGCTGCATAATCTAATTGATCTTTTGTTAAATCTTCTGTACTACCCCAATCACTGCTTTGTGAGCTTTTGTCTAATTCTATTCCTAACAATTCATTGATTAAATCTTTTAAACCGTGTTTATTTGTATATGTTCTTGCCAACTTACTAGCAATTTTTGTACAAAAAATATTTTTTGTATTAATCCCAAGATTACATTTTAGCGCTGCTACATCAAATCTTGCATAGTGAAAGATTTTAGTGATTTTTTGATCTTCAAGAAGTGCTTTTAAATGTGGAGAAGAAGATGTATTAAGCGCAATATTTATACAAGATGTTCTTTTGAATTCGTTGCATATTTGCACTAAACACAATCTATCTCTCCCATGAATTAACCCCATTGCTTCAGTATCAATAGCCAAGTAGGATGATTTTTTATAGAGATTGAATAAATCTTCTGTTAAATCGCTATTAAGAAGATCAATATTTTTATTTTCAATAGTCATTTTTAGTAAGTATTTAAAATAATTTAAGATTTGGAGTATTACTTAAGATTTTATTTAATTAAGAATTTTGATTTATTAGGATTATTTTACAGAATAAATCTAAAAAATTATAATATGATGTAACTTTAATTTTTATTCTCGAGTAATTAGAAAAAACTTATTTAATGTCCTATTCCTTAAATTCAACATTATTGCTGACAATACTTTTGGCCATAGGATTATTTTTTTTTCTTAGGGCTTCTAGTAAAGATAGAACAACTATAGTTGAGATTTCATCCTCTCAAAATCCAGTTAAGGTTTTGAATGGTTTATGTGAATGGCTTAATTTGAGGGGATGGAAGCAAACGGGAGGAGATTTTGAACAAAGAATTTTGATATTTAAAGGGCAAGTTGTTTCTAGTAAGTTTTTAGCAATTTTTTTAGGTTTTCTTGGCGGTTTTGGTTCTTGTGCTTTGGGATTAGTAATTATTCAAATATATCCTGAATTTGGTTGGTGGCCTATCTTTTTAGGATTAATTGGTGGCCCTTTGTCTGGTATTATTTATTTTAAAAAATCAGCAAGAGAGGAGAAATTTGAATTAAGATTAATCAATGAAAATGATAATGATTCAACTTTTATGAGACTAAGAGCTCATAGGGATGAATTAATTTCTTTAGAAAATGAACTGGGAGAAAAACTTCAATTGAAGAGCGACGGCTCTTTATTTAAAACCCCTATTTAAGGTTAGTTAGAACGTAATTCAGTAATTCTTAATCAAAGATATTATTTTCCAAGCAGAATACTTCTAAATCTTTATCATTTAACCAATCTTGGGGTTTTGTAAAAATTGATGTGAGAAATTCTTCTCTAGAACCCTTTTTAGCTTTATATCCATATTCCCATCTGGCTAAAGGTGGTAATGACATTAAAATTGATTCAGTTCTTCCGTTGGTTTGCAATCCAAATATTGTTCCTCTATCCCAAACTAAATTGAATTCAACATATCTACCCCTTCGATATAGCTGGAATTCTCTTTCCTTAGATGTATATGTTTGAGTAGCTCGGTTTTCAATAATGGGTAAATATGAAGGAAGAAAAGCCTCTCCACAGTTTTTTGCTAAAGAAAATAAATCATCCCAATTCATATTAGATTTACCAATATTTTGTGATGCTTTTGATGCCTCTCCTTCTTCATTACTGCCCCTATAAATATTGCCTGAACCATCTTGATAATCATAAAAAATTCCTCCTATCCCCCTAGATTCATTTCTGTGTTTTAAGAAGAAATATTCATCACACCATGGTTTGAAAACTTTATGCAAATCTTTATTAACTCTCTCACAAGCTTTTTTATGCTCCTTATGAAAATTCCTCACATCAGAAAGATAAGGATAAAAAGGGGTTAAGTCTGCACCTCCACCAAACCACCAAACAGGACCAGCTTCAAAATACCTATAATTCAAATGAACTGTAGGAATATAGGGATTCTTAGGATGCAACACCATAGAAGTTCCTGTTGCAAACCATTCATGACCTCGTGCTTCGGGTCTCTGAGATATTATTGATTGAGGTAATTCTTTACCCTGTACTTCAGAGAAATTTACTCCTGCTTGCTCAAAAATAGAACCGTTTTTTAATACTCTTGATCTCCCACCACCACCCTCGTCTCTTTGCCAAGATTCTTCGATAAATTTACTTTTGCCATCTATATTTTCAAGGCCTGAACAAATTTTGTCTTGTAGAGTTAATAAGAGATTTTTAGTTTTTTCTCTCGAGTTTTTAGGAGGTTCTTTGGACATTTATTTAGTAAATCTTGAAGAAAAAAAATTTTTTGGTTAATTATAAGTTTCCCTTTATAATTTCTCTTAGGGGGACCTTATTTACTATTATTTGATAGTTCGACATAGTTCTTAATCTTTTAAACAGTCGGCTAACTTGTTAAAATATCCAAAAATTTAATGACCACAATAGAAGATGCGAATTTTGCTTTACAAAAGGTTCTAGATGCTGGATCAAAGAAAAATGTAATTGAATTAGCTTGGATTAAAAACGTTAGAGTAACTTTACCAAGAATAATCGTAACACTATCATTACCATCATTCGCAAATTCTCAAAGAGATAGAATTGTAAATGAAGTTCGTCAAATACTACTTAATTTTGAAGATATAGATGATGTTCAAATAGAATTAGATAATAGTCTTTATAAAGCAGAATCTAAGACTGAAAGTACTGGTCCTGAATTGCAGGAGATTAAGGGTATACGACATATTATTGCTGTAAGCAGTGGTAAAGGTGGCGTTGGAAAAAGTACAATTGCAGTTAATCTTGCGTGTTCTTTAGCGAAGTTAGGATTAAAAACTGGGTTGCTTGATGCGGATATTTATGGACCTAATACTCCCTCAATGATGGGAGTTTCTGAAGAAAATCCAAAGGTTACGGAGGGTATTGGTAATGATCAAAGATTAATACCAATTGATAAATATGGAATTTCATTAGTTTCGATGGGTTTTCTTATAGAAGAAGGTCAGCCAGTTATTTGGAGAGGCCCCATGCTAAATAGCATTATTCGTCAATTTCTTTACCAAGTTGAATGGAACAATCTTGACTTTTTGGTTATTGACTTACCTCCAGGTACAGGAGATGCACAAATTTCTCTTTCTCAATCTGTACCTATTTCTGGAGCGATCGTAGTTACGACTCCACAACAAGTATCTTTGCAAGATGCAAGGAGAGGATTAGCGATGTTTAAACAACTTGGCGTACCATTATTAGGAATTGTGGAAAATATGTCAGTATTTATCCCGCCAGATATGCCTAGTAAAAAATATGAAATTTTTGGTAAAGGTGGTGGACAAACATTAGCCAAAGAAAATGATTTACCATTATTAGCTCAAATTCCTATTGAAATACCTCTTGTTGATGAAAGCGACAAAGGAATACCAATTTCAATAAGCCAGCCAAATAAACAAAGTTCTATTGAATTTGGTCATTTAGCCCAATTAATAAAAAACCAATTTGTGAATAAATAATTGATGTTTAGGAGATTTTATTTATTAAATAAAAAAGGATTTTTACAATATAAAGAAAAGTTTAGTAATGGAGCTTTATTCTCTCCACTTTTATTGGTTCCATTAATTCTAGTTATTATTTCAGGTATTTTAATAAAAAGTATTCAAGGAGATTCTTTACTAGCTAATTATTCGAGTCATATCTTAACAGGATTTTTGGGTTATTTTCTTGCATATTTTATCTCTTATATACCTTTAGAGAGACTTAGAAATTACGTAATACCATTCTACTTGTGTACTTTAATTTCCTTAATTTTGATTTATTTTGTAGGAATTTCAGTTTCTGGAGCGCAAAGATGGATAAACTTGGGAATTTTATCTTTTCAACCTTCGGAAGTCGCAAAAATAAGCACTATATTAGCTCTTGCTTTAGTAATTGACAAAAAATTAATCTTAAAAATTGGAGATTTATTTTTGCCTTTAATAGTAGTAATTTGTCCTTGGCTATTAATTTTTTTTCAACCGGACTTAGGCACCTCTTTAGTTTTATTAGTGTTGACAGGTGTGATGCTTTATTGGTCGCGAATGCCCATAGAGTGGATTCTGATATTTGTCTTTTGTATTGTTACTTCTATAATTTATTTAACCTTGCCAAATATTCTTATTTTTTGGATTCCATTCATAGGATATCTTGCTTATAGAGCTTCGAAAAAGAAAATTATTTTTCCTTTTCTTGCTATTTCCTTTCATTTACTAGTGGCAAAATTAACACCCATTTTGTGGGAATATGGTTTAAAAGAATATCAAAAAGATAGATTAGTTTTGTTTTTAGATCCAAATAGAGATCCATTGGGTGGTGGATATCATTTATTACAGAGTAAAATTGCAATTGGTTCGGGAGGTTTTTTTGGTTCGGGTTTACTACAAGGTGAGCTGACGAATTTGCAATTTATACCAGAGCAGCATACAGACTTTATATTTACTGCTTTAGGCGAAGAGCTGGGTTTTGCTGGATGTGTAATAGTTATATTTTTGTTCTTTTTCTTAATCTATAAACTCATTAATATTGCAAAAAGCGCTAGAAGCGAATTTGAATCTTTAATAGTTATTGGAATAGCCGCAACTTTTTTATTTCAAATAATAATTAACATATTTATGACCATTGGTTTAGGACCTGTTACTGGAATCCCTCTTCCCTTTATGAGCTACGGTAGAACAGCTTTAGTAACTAATTTCATATCTATGGGATTTGTACTATCCATAGTGAAACGCTCTAGATCGTTAAGAGATTGATGAATTCACAAATTACAATTAAAAAAATTCAAGACTTTTTGATTAAGGGATTAGAGACTTTACCGGTGGATGATGATACCTCTAGAAGAATGTGGTGGGCAGCATTGGAAGTTATTCAAAAAGACTTTCTCTCTAAGAATTATCAAAAGGGGGGTATTTGGGTTGCCTCACCTCTACCAGCTCTTAATGACAAAAGATTTTTTAATCAACTTCATGGCTGGTTGTGGTCACCAGAGGGTTTTCCATATTTTCAAAAAGATAATGTAGGTTACTTGCCAGCAAATCATTCAGCTAAAATAAAAAAAGATTTTGATTTTTCTAAAAATTATAAAGTCTTAAATCTCAGTCAAAAAGATGGTTATGAACCTTTTTTGATGATAATTACTCCAAATTTTCAATGTATATTATCAATTGCAGGAGAAAAAGATGAGAAAATCTTATTAATGAAATGTGATGAAGAAAGTTTAAAAATTACAATTGAATTAATGCATGAGAAATTAAATCAAGAAAATTACGAAGAAGGAGCGAAATTTCGTAAAGCAATCAATAATTTAGGAAATCTATGTGTAAGTGATCAATATGAAAAAATTTTTTGGCCAATATTATCTGCAAAATTGGCAAAATTAGTATCAAACCATAAAATATATGATTCTTTGAATAACGATAAAAAAAATGAACAAATAACTGAAGCTAGATTGTTAAGTGCTATTTCTCATGAAGTAAGAACTCCATTAACGACTATAAAAACCCTAATAAGTTCTACTTTAAAAAAATATAATATGGATGAATCAATGAGAAATCGTTTAATTCAAATTGATAATGAATGTAATGAACAAATTGATAGGTTTGGTTTAATCTTTAATGCTGCAGAAT
>Ga0310343_10001589_pt1 | contig 11707 bp, 4 predicted proteins | sample HC15DNA2025_MG_FD_203519 | JGI IMG/M metagenome (GOLD analysis project Ga0310343, IMG submission 203519) | Marine microbial communities from station ALOHA, North Pacific Subtropical Gyre - HC15-DNA-20-25_MG | ecosystem: Environmental > Aquatic > Marine > Oceanic | place: Pacific Ocean: North...
CGAGAAAAGAGCTCTTTTTTCGATATTTTGGGCGAACCCCTAATGGGGGACAACTATTGCGTTTGGGGGACTCAGAATATTTTTGCCTTTTTTTTTGCCATTTTTTTTTCTCGAGAAGAATTTTGTTGTGTGCTCTTTTTTAGGGTTTGTTGTTTCGAAAAAAAGGGGGCACAAAAAAAAATGGGCAAAAGCAAGAGGAAAAAAAAAGAGTTGTCCCGCAGTAGTATTAGGGGTTCGCCCTTAAAATATCACTACTCGCAGAAAAAAAAAGAGCCTATTATACACTCCAGCGTCCCAGACCCAAAGAAGGCGAGCAAGAAGGAGGAGGCGCGCGCGTGGAAGGAAACGATGACGACGAAGAAGGTCTTTTTGCGCCGATGATGATACTTTTGAAGCGTGTGTTTGTCATTGGAAACACGAGTACACACACACGAGAAGGTGTTCTCTTTCTTTCTTTTTTTTTAGGTGTGTGTGTCGCTGGTCGAAAAATGTGTGGTCATCTTCAATAGGGTTATCATCGGGTCAAAAAATTTTTGCCTTTTTTTAAAAACATCGTTTAGGGTTTTAACGGTTTTTTTTTTCTTTTGTATCTCTCCGTGTAAAAACCCAAAGCTCTCTCTTTTGTGAAAAAGGAGAGAGGGATGCGTTAAAAAACCGACGACGTCTTCATTCGACGCGTAATAATAAAACAACAACGCCTTTGAGAGCACAACACTAATACCTACGATTCAGAAGAAGAAGAAGACGAGAAAAGGAGGAGAAAAGATGGTTGGTGTGGAGGAGGAGGAGGACGAGGCGGCGGGTGCACCGCGCGGCATCGATTCCCCTTCTTCCTTTGTGGGGGACGGTGGTGGTGGGACCCACGAAGATGATGATGACGATGATTATGATTCGGGAAACGCGCCGCGCAAAGGAGGCGAACGCGACGAGGAGGAAGAAGACGACGACAACGACGACGACGACGACGAAGAAGAAGAAGAAGAAGAAGAAGAAGAAGAAGAAGAAGAAGAAGAAGGAGAGTCGCACACGGAAGAAGACACCACCACCACGCGCTCTGTGTCTCGGAATTCCAACAAAAGCGGCGAGACGACGACGACGACGACGACGCACGCTGGGGCGCACACCAGCAGCAGCAGCAGAGGAAGACGACGAAACGGGAACGCGAACCGAAGCCATCATCATCAACAAAACACCAATAATAATAACAACAACAATAACAATAACAATAACAATACCCCCTACCACGACGTCCAACACCAACCGATTTTCTTCGCTGAAGCCAGACACGAGTTCGCGGAAGTCTCTCGAGACGTGCACGAAAACCGAGAGTCCGTTCGACGGATGAAAATGAGAGCGTTACGAAGAGCGAGGAAAGAAGCGATGGAGAATTATTTGATGCAAGCGAGCGACGCTTCAATGACGATTGGTGGTGATGTCCCCAGAAAAAAAGCCGCGCAACAAAAATACGGAGAGATGCTATTAAACGGAGAACGGGCGAGTTATTTGCAAAAGTTAACGATCGAAGATGATTTTAGCTACGACGCCGAAGAGGAAGAGGTAGACGGAGGTGGAAGCGAAGACGAGGATGGGTTGTTGACCTCGACGACGACCATTCATGCAGATTTGTTCGAGGATGATTTTGAGGCGGCGATGAGAAGCTTCAGACAACGGAGACAACAACTGCAACAACAACAACAACAACAACAACAAGCTGAAAACAGCGGCAGTCGCGGGACGACGCCTTCGCTTAGTAGTAGGAATATAGGAACGGGGACGACGTCAAAGTTAGGGAATGGAACATTCTCGACGAATTATAACGGTAACGTTGTCTCATCGTGGAGGATGAAAGATCGTATGAAGACGACGTCGGTCGCGTTGGTGCTTTGCTTGAACATTGGCGTTGATCCTCCGGATTGTTTGAAAGTATCGCCGTGCGCTCGAGCGCAGTGTTGGATCAACCCGTTAGCGATGCCACCGCAAAGGGCGCTCGACGCCATCGGGAAAGCTTTGCAGGCGCAATACGAAAGATGGCAGCCTCGGGCAAAATACAGATTACAGCTCGATCCAACCACCGAAGACGTTAAAAAATTATGTCTCTCTTCTCGAAGAAGTGCTAAGAATGAGAGAGTTTTGTTCCATTATAACGGCCACGGCGTCCCTCGTCCGACGCAAAACGGCGAAGTGTGGGTATTCAATAAAAATTACACGCAATACATTCCTCTCTCTTTGTACGATGTGCAACAGTGGACGGGAGCGCCAGCAATTTATTTATTCGATTGTTCGAGTGCAGGAACAATCGTTAAGTCGTTTTTATGGATAAATGAAGAACGAAAAAGGCGGCGAATGGAAGAAGAAAATAGTGAATTGCAACAGCAACAAAACTCGGCTTCAGGGGAAAACTACGACGGTGCCATGGAAGACTTGACAAACACACCTAATAATAATAATAATAATAATAATAATAATAATAATAATAATAACAACAACAACAACAACACTTACGACCACAACGAAAAGAATAGCAACAACAATAGCGACATCATCGAGACAGAAGGTAGAGTTCGAAGTGCAAAGTCGTCTGGCACGTCCAACGCTTCTCAGTTCCCGCCATTGCCAAAGCGTCCGCCAACGCCGGCTCCACCAATGAGAGAAGAACGCATCGTTCTCGCCGCATGCTCGGAAGATGAAAGCTTGCCACAAAGCGTGGAACTTCCTGCAGATGTTTTCACTGCGTGTTTGACAACACCGATTAAAATCGCTTTGCAATGGTTTGTGAGCCGATCTGTTTTGAAAGGCGAAACTGGCATAAGCGAAGATATCATCGATAAAATTCCAGGCATACAAAACAACAGGAAAACACCGCTGGGTGAACTCAACTGGATTTTTACCGCAATTACGGATACGATCGCGTGGAACGTATTACCTCGTCCGCTGTTTCAGCAACTCTTTCGACAGGATTTACTGTTGGCGAGTTTGTTTCGCAACTTCTTATTGGCAGAGCGAATAATGCGCGCGAACGATTGTACTCCTGTTTCAATTCCAGAGTTGCCACCAACGCATCAGCATCCGATCTGGCTCGCCTGGGATATGGCAGTTGAAAACTGTTTACTCCAAATTCCCGATTTGATCAAAGCTGAGAAGAGAATGGCAGCTTCGCAGGGCGCTTCTGCTGGAACGAATGGCGCGCAACAAGGTCCTTCGCAGCAAGCCTATCCAAACTTTACGCCGAGCTCGTTCTTTTCCGAACAGCTCACAGCTTTCGAAGTGTGGCTCGAACGCGGCGATAATTCCAAAGATCCACCAGAACAACTTCCGATTGTTTTGCAAGTTTTGCTTTCGCAATCGCACCGACTTCGGGCGCTCGTTTTGTTAGGCCGATTTCTCGACATGGGTCCTTGGGCGGTCGATCTCGCATTATCCGTCGGTATCTTCCCGTACGTTCTGAAGCTTCTACAAACGACTGCGCCTGATTTGCGACAGATTTTGGTGTTCATTTGGACGAAGATTCTTGCGTTTGATCGCAGTTGTCAAATCGATTTAGTCAAAGATTCGGGACATACGTATTTTATTCGATTTCTTGACGCACCAAACATTCCAGCCGAGGAAAGAGCTATGGCGGCTTTCGTTTTAGCATCCGTTTGCGATAACCACCCGAAAGGTCAGAACGCGTGCTTGAAGGGAGGTCTCGTCGACGTTGTGCTCGCGCACATCTCGAGAGCGTGCGATCCTCGAGGTACGCGAGAGGCAACGAGTCCGTTACTCGCAAAATGGCTGTGTTTGTGCCTTGCAAAACTATGTGAAGATAACGTCGAAGCGAGGCGAGTTGCGTTTAGAGCTGGTGCAGTTAAAATATTATCGGACGCGTTTTCGCATCAGAGTCCAGAAGCGCGATCAGCTGCTGTGTACGCGCTTGGTGTGATGATTGACGTCCCGGAAGAAAGGGAAGCGAAGGTAAAGAGACGAAAAGAAATCGAGGAGTTGAAGATGGCATCTATGGGTATTCAACAAACGCAACAGCAGCAAGGTAGTAGCAACGATGGCATGTTGCGACCATCTTCGAGAGGTTCTAGACCGCAATCGAGAACGCTATCGAGGGTGGAGAAGATTGAATCGGAAGCTGAATTGCTCGGAAGAAAGTTGAGCGGCATAGCCGGCGAGGGCTCCGACGAAGGTAGGCAATATCACGTACGTTCAGGATCAACCGGATTGGGTGTTGGCGGCACCGATCAGCAACAGAGCGTAAGCAAGTACGATGCTATAGGAATGATTGCAGCAGACGATGTGGAAGAAGAAGAACAGAGACGACGCGAAGAACACGAACGCGAACTTGGGTTGCGCCGACAACAATACGGCGACGAACGCGAGGCTATCAGTGCAATACTTTCGAAAATCGCTTTGGATTCATGCACGAGTACTAGGTGTGAAATGGCTATTGCGATTGGAAGATTTGCGAGAGGTCATTTGATGGCTTACCAAGCCACCGCACAAAAATGGAGGAAACGTCGCGAATCGAAGCAACAAGAGAGACAATTATTGAGAGGCGGTTCGGTTGGAAGCAGCGGCGGTAATATCGTCGGTCTCGACAATGAATTACTCGATGATTCCGCGCGGTCAATGGGAAATTCTGGAACAGGTTTACCATCATCTGCGCGACATCAGAGACGATATTCTGCGCTTGACAATCACAGAGATCTCAAATCGGCACTACCTATCGAAGTGCAACGAACAATGGGTGCGGGACAGGAAAGACATCGAAGTTTGAGTAATTTAGGAGGATTCACTGAGCGATACTCGTTTTCCTCGGGTGGTGGTTCGCATGATGGTCCCAAGCATTTTCCACACATGCGACGAGTTGCCGAGAGTGATTCAGGCGATGACGATGATTCGTCGTCTACGTGCAACTCCGAAGTCGAAGAATCCGAAGATGACGACAATGAATTTGAAACGAACGCCGTACCAAGGGACAGCGAGGATGATAAGAATGCTCTAGGAAGTGATGATGACGTTAATGATGATGCCCACGAGGAATATCACAATGAGGAGGATACTGACGGAAACCCGGACTCTCTAAAGGGGAGCAGCGGCGATACTCTCACCGACGAGCAGCCGACGTATCCACGAAAACGTTTTCCAAAACGAGGCAATTCGTTCTTGACGAAGAATCTGTACGACCAACGCGACGAAGAGATTACTTGTCGTGCAGTTTTAATCGCTTTGGCTGATTTAGCCGTCGATCCTTCACCACGAGTTGCGAGTTGTGGGCAATCTGCGCTTTTGTGCTCGAAATTGCATTCGAAACACCCAATCTCGTTAGCGGCGACTCGCGCAGAGACGTTTGGTGCAAAACCCGGGAAACAAGCTAGAATACAACGCGAACGAATGCGAAAACGGGACGATTTACAGAGAAAGGCGCGAGAACTCCTATACGGCCCAAAAAGAGGTGAAGTCACTAAAGACCACAAGGGTCGCATTGTAGAAGCTTCCAAAAGTCTGAAGCGCGCAGATTCTTGGTCGAGTCGTTTGTTTGAAAAGGGTCGAAGATTTCTCGGTTCATCACCGCAAGGTTCGCACGGCTCGCTCGATATTCACAACATCGATAACAAAAGTGACTATGGTAATGGTGGAAGTGGAAACAAAGCCTCCTCGAAGTCTCCGGAAAATAATATGTTAGAACGAACTTCGTCAGAGCACGCGGTTGACCCGCGAAGCCTTGGACGATCCTCCATCACTTCTAGAAGTTCCATTTCAATTAACACGACAGTTCAAGCATTCTCTGTCGACGACATACCAGCCAATTCACCGCCAATGCCGAGAGTTTTGGCTCGGTCGTCGGCGGTGATGCAATCGCCGCCGCAATCGCCGCTAAGGCGCGTCGCTAGTTCTCTGTTCAACTCATTCAAGTCAACCGGATCGAATCCAGACATCGCAAGAGGAGACTCTGAAGTACTCGCGAGAACTGCCAGCGGAAGAGCTATTCGAATGTCATTGAACGATGAAGACACCCATACGAGCAGTTCCCCTAGAGCGATGAGATCTTTATCCATGATGGGAGGTCACAGCGATAGCAGCGATAAACTTATGCTTGCGAGACAAGACTCAAACGATTCAGCAAACGAGAAGCAAAACATCCTTAAGGCTCCGATTTCAACCTCGAATAATGACGAATTATTCAATTTAGCCCAAGACGAGGAATCGCTTCAAGGGCGACCGGCAAAGCCTCCGATTTCGAGACTGTTCGAGGCGTCACGAGAGCACTTTTCGAAATCGCTCTTGGAACCGGAGGAAGAGAATACGACAGATTTTGAAGACGAGGATCGAGAATCGGATGATAGCGATAGCGACCAGGGAACGTTTAGCGATGCTGATCGAGATTCATACGACGATTACAGCGATGGAGGATCATCAGTCGAGCAAGAGTACATATTTGCATACGGAAGCTCCTTTGCGCAGGCGAGACGGGATGCGAATGCGAGTTTCAACACTTTCAATGGAAACAGCAACGTTGGGGTGAACAATGAGGAATTTTTCGACGGCGATCGTGTGGATGCATCGAGCACCAGATCTCGTGGCATTGATAATTATTCGTATGAATGTGTGACACTGTCGCAACGCCAGCAACGTCAAGAAATCATTCTCGAACCCTTTCGTCGTCGCAAGCGTCGACAAAGTGCAGCGGATAGAAGTTATCGAGGTAAAGAACGCGCCACACAAAATTTGGTTGATTTTACGAATGTCATAGCGTCGCATGAGAAGGTCCAGAATTTCAGGCACGACGCTCGAACTGCTGCTGTGATGCATCCTCTCTTACCTCACATTGCATCATCTGGTGGGAGAGGATTGATACGCGTCTTTGATTACGCTTCGAAAACGATTACGAATGCCTTTGATGCACAACTTCCAACGAGATCGGCAACGCAATTATCACTCATAAATCAGCTCGATGATGCAATGTTACTTTGCGCGGGGTCAGATGGGAGCGTCAAGTTATGGAGAGACTATTTTCGAAGAGGTGAAGAGACTCTGGTTGCAGCCTGGCGAACGCTAAAGTCTCGCCCGAGAGCGTATAAAACCTATACAACGTATAGCGCAGAAGATAGAGCTGATTGGCAACATGGCCATTCGAGCCATCATCCGAAGCATTCAAAAACGAATGCCGTTGTTCTTTGGCAACAAGCCGCGGGATGTCTTTACTCAGCTGGAAACACGCTTCCGAATCCTATTTTGAACGTTTGGGACGCGTCACGTGAGTTATGTCTCGAGTCACTGGTCACGCCATCAGCGGCGACTTCTTTGGCCGCTGAAGGAGCACTTTTAATGGTTGGTGCAAACGATGGTAGCGTCTTATCTTACGATTTACGAACTCCTGCTCGTTTGTTAAGCGCTATTCAAACGCATGGAAATCCAGTTGTTTCCATTTTGCTCCAACCCGGAAGTGTTGGGAACTTAGTCGTCACTGGATCATCCAGCGGTGACGTGCATTTTTGTGATTTGCGCAATGCGGCAAAACCATTCTTCATGGTGAATGTTTCTGGGAAACCAGTCGAGATGCAGGACTTCGTTGGAGTAGAAGGAGGAGGAACAACGCTAGATGGTAACGAAATTGACTCCGTATCGGACGTCAGTGGCGCAACTAAGACGAATCAGCCATCACCATTGGGAGATGGTGCTCGACAAATCTCCCAATCATCCTCAAAGAAGAGATTGCTCACTACGCTCATCTCCACCCCAGTGGCCCCGTGCATCATAGGCGGCACCACAAAAGACGCTATTAAAATTTGGGATGTCGAGGGAAATGAAATTGGTGAAGTTTTATACAAGAACAAGACGACAAAAGCGCGCCTCGGTGCCATTTCCGCCATGGCGTTTCATCCGAATCAAATGGTGTATACTGCTGGCGATACTCGCGGAGCGACGACCGTGTTTGGCATGTCCGAAGATGTGCTCTAAATTTAGCAAAACTATAGTTTATTAATATGTATAAAATTATCAACATCATTACAGCATGCGCGTATTACCTGTACTAATTTACTTGTGCATTTGTTTCGAGACGTTTTCGTTTTTATCGATAAGAACGGGTGGCGTTGACTTTTGACCGAGTATTTCGCACAACACAGTTTGCGCTTTTGATACCGCTTCTTTATCAAATTTAGTCGCATTCACGAATCCACTACCATCTTCCATGACGGCAGTGGTACCTTCTATTGCCTCGAGGAGTTGAGAGGAATGTTCGCTCAAGATTTTTGAGCATCCTATTTCCGACACATCGCCAATCGATAATAAATGAACAAAAGTTGATATTGCTTGCACTTTGAGTTCCTTAAGGTACCTCTCTGCTGCGGAAACGCCAGTATTTTCGGACGCGAGGCACTTTGTTGCGTTACTATGGTCATCCTCAAGCTCTCTGCCGACTTTACACTGTTTCCCGCTTTGGACGAGCGCATCAACAACAACTCGGGTGCAATCAATGTAAGAAAACTTGTTCAAAAAACTACGTGACACACGCGAGATTGCCGCGAGCGATTCTCTGCGGATTTTGAAATTCTCACTTGTTTTAATCAGAGTGAGTAAAAGTCGAGTAAGAATTATGCCGGCATTGTTGCCGCCCCTGTTTGATGAAAATACCTTGCTGGTGATTGCGCCTTGGTTTTCGAATAAGATTTTGATGGCGACGCACGAATTCCATTGCGTTTTTGCGGATCCCGTAGAAACGCACGAAAAGAGAGCGTCGCAAATTAGCTGAAGCGTCTCATCGTCCAAGTCGCGAAACTTTGCAATGTGTCCAAGACCTCGCGCCACGTTCGCGCGTACTTTATCTCCTTTCAAAATAGTCCAACTGTGGAACAAATGCGTCAATTCTTTTTTAATCGATGAGTATGCATCATCATCTATACTTTCGTTCAAAGGTGGTGGCAATCTTGAAACGCATAAGGCAATGTTTGCTGCGCACGAAGACGCGTTCATTTCCAGCGTCTTCGAACAATCTTGATGCGCACTTTCTTGATTCATATCTTTTTTTACGCTTTCTAATGCGCCTAAGAGGACCTCCTTCATTGCGAAGTATTTCGGATCTAAGATGAGAAGTGATGCGAGTGTTCTCATGGCTTCTGCACGTGTTGCGCTCGGATAGCGACGATGTCTTTCTTGTAAAATTTCGAGCGGAGCTTCAAACACAGATTTGATTCGAGCAAATGCGCTGCTGCCACTACTCGATTGCATTATATCGGCGATAACCCACTCCGTCGTTTCGCTCAAACAACGCAAAGCGGCGATTTTCACGAGTTGCGTGACTTCATCGGATCGTGAGTTTGAAAGGCACGATGGAAGCGCTTTGTCGATAAAATTCCACCAAAGCTCGCGGCGAATGTCCGCGCAAAAGAAAAACTCAGAACACTCAGAAGTGATGTTCTTCCCCCTCTTTTGAAGGACAGAGGCGAGCATCGCGCACTGCAATTTCACACTCGCGTGTATGATCTTCTCACAAGCAACTTTGCTCGCTCTGGATGAAGATTTTGCAAAAAACATCGCCATCAAGACGTCCGGAGAAAGTTTACAGACGCACTCCCGGTACGGAAACAACAGTTTTGACGCGTTTTCAGAGGATGCCAACTTTTGCAACGCTTTAAAAGCCTCGCACGATTCTTGAACCTCTTTGTCTATCAAGGAGTCGCGCGTAATCGACGCACCTGCTTTTATCCATAAAGCTTCGCACGCTTGCAAAAACAAAGACATTTCTTCCTCAGCGTATATCCTCGCGTTCAAACACGCCTTAAATGCAGAAGACGTGCTTCCCAAACTTTCAAAGCCAATTTTTGCGCTCAAAGTGATTCCAAGACACCGAATAATTGGCGTTTCTTTGTAAAAGGCTGTCATCACTGCGCTACTTGGAAACGATGAATACTCAATCAAAAGCGCGGATCTGATTGAGTTCGAGAGCTGTGGTACGAGTCGCTTCGGCAGTCTTAAAAACGGGAAGGATTCGACCGCTTTCTCCGTCAAGACGGTCAACCAGTTTATCCATTTATCCGCACTCGTTATAGTTTCTTTACTCGGTATAGGCGCACCAGGAAAACGCCGTCGAGTATCGTGCTCTGAGAGTCTCACCCACGCGTATGAAATTGTTTCACACAGCGCTACTGCGTTTTCCCCTAAATACATCGAAACAGTAGAGAATCCCAAAGAAGATCGACGAGAGGACATGGAGGAGGTAGCAATCGCAGCGTTACTGCTAGTATTCCTATCCCTGTTCTCTTCTTTCATTTCTGCCATTGCCAAATATTTCTTCGCTTCGCTCGAATCTAACAACGAAATAATCGCAAAGCACGCCGCCGAACGAACCGATGCGCTTCGTTCAAAAACCATCAACTTTTCCAACGTTTTCTGAGACGCGAGAAGACTGCTACTTTTTTTCTCCTTCGTCGCAGGAGAGAATTCGCGAGGAAAAACCATTTGCCATCTCGAACACATTCCCGATGGATTTCTCTTTGCCATGTATCCCAAAGCCGCTAGCGCTTCGATTTTCAAAAGTTCCACCGGTCTCGCTTCTGTTGATGCTAATGCACCTGGTGACGGTAAGCACCAATCGTTTTCCTCCGAAAATCCATCGATATATTCATCATTAACGTTTCCTTCGTTGTCTCCGACTCTCCTTCCTTCGTATTTGTGAAACGCGCACTCTCTCAACAAAACGTTTACGAGAGCGTCCATCTCCCGTTCTGGCCAACTCGTGAGCATTGCACACGCTTTTATCGCTCGCACTATACACGCCACGTACCACTGTTTCCGTTCTAGTATTCTATCGCTATTGTTCGTATTACTATTACTATCGCTGTTCTTTTTAAGCATCGCCAGTGCGTCCGCCAAAATCTCCTTCGCTAACGACACCGAAACACACCCGACGTCGCCTTCGTCGTCTTCTATATCGTTTAGAATACTCGACGACGACGACGTGTCATTTTTGTCGTTCAACACTCGTCCCACATTCAACAACAGGCTCCCTAGCGCGTGTGCACTCAGCGTTCGCCGTTTCAACACCATCGATCGACGACGACCGCATTGACTCGACGTGCGTCCCTCTTCTCCCTCTTCTTCGTCTTCTTCGTCTTCTTCTTCTTTCGCGAACGAGAAGAATTTCAAAAATCTCACGTGCGCGCGTGCGAGTCTCAGAGCGCTTCCTACCACCGCCGCCGCGTCGTTATTATTATTATTACTTTCGTCTTGGTCTTGGTTTTGGTTTTCCGGCGATTGCGTAGCCATCGACGACGCCTCCGCGTCGTGTCTCTCTAAAAACGCGTCGACATCATCGTCGTTTTGTTTTCCTTCATCATCGTCGTTCTCGTTGGTGCAACACAACAACGCCTCCATCCGCCTCCTCGCCCGGTCCGCCCAAAAAAAGTCATCAAAGCGCCCCCGGTTTTGTCGCGCGGTGGTGGTGGTGGTGGTAGTAGTAGCAGTGCTGCTGCTCATGACGACGAGAGTCGTCTTCTCTTCTTCTTCGTGGTGGTGGTGGTGGTGTTCGAGGTCGTCGCTCTCGCAAAACAAAAGCGGACTCGTCCTCCTCCTCTTCCTCTTCTTTTAGTAGTATTCGCGATGCATTATTATTCTAAAGCGCTTTTGTTGTGAGAAAGACAAAAAAAAGTACCTAGTCGGCGGTCGAAGAAAAATGTCTCGTTGTTTCTTTTGTCTTTTTAGTATCACACACTCCTACTGA
>Ga0310343_10001591_pt1 | contig 11704 bp, 9 predicted proteins | sample HC15DNA2025_MG_FD_203519 | JGI IMG/M metagenome (GOLD analysis project Ga0310343, IMG submission 203519) | Marine microbial communities from station ALOHA, North Pacific Subtropical Gyre - HC15-DNA-20-25_MG | ecosystem: Environmental > Aquatic > Marine > Oceanic | place: Pacific Ocean: North...
CTGGGCTGGCAGGGCTCTTTGCTGTCGGGCATCCTCAGGGAAGCCATCGAGCCGACCATGGAAGCCGGTGCCAGAGGTTTCCAACCCAACGCTGATTCCACAAAAGACGAAGCCCATTGTGCCAGATATCGATTCCGCTTCATGATCGCAGGCCAGCCACCTGGCATCTGTGCTGCCATCCACTCGATGGCAGTGGGGACGCACAAATACGCAGTAGGATCGGCTGTCCCTGTCCAGTCAAACTCCATTTCATGGCGGCTGCGATCGGTTCTGGAGGCGTTGGCTCCATGGCTGATGGAAAGGGGACGAATATGCTTGCTGTGGTCGGGGCTGACATGGAGGAAGGCCGCACCCTTTGGAGCACACAGCCACTTGTGACAGTTGCCGGTGTAAAAATCTGCACCAAGCTCCGATAGATGGAGGGGCACCATGCCGGGTGCGTGAGCTCCGTCCACCAGACAAAGAATGCCCTGTCTTTTCATTTGAGTGACAATCTCCTGAATGGGAAAGATGAGAGCAGTCGGGCTGGTTACATGATCGATCAATAGCAACCGGGTTTTTGGAGTCACGGCACGTTGAAGATGTTCACAGACCTCCATGGGATCATCGAGGGGAGTGGGGATCTGCGCCACCCGGACAACTGCCTGAAATTGCTCGGCGACAAATCGCAGGGCATTGGTGCAGGCATTGTAGGCATGGTTGGTGGTCAGCAATTCATCTCCAGGCTGGAACCGAAGCGATCGCAGGACGGTATTCACACCGTGAGTGGCATTGGGTATGAAAGAAAGGTTGCTGGGGTGGGCTTTCAGGAAAGTGGCTAAATGAGCCTTTGCCTCATCCAGGCGGCCTTCCAGTTGGCGCACCAGGAATTCAATGGGCTGAGCCTCCAGCTCGGTGCGTAGTCGTAGCTGCTCCTCTAGAACGGCTTTGGGGGAGCTTCCAAACGAGCCATGATTGAGAAACGTAATGTGTGGATCAAGGGGCCAGTCTCCGATACGACCGATGGCTTTTACCTCAGGCTGTGTATGCGAATCATGGGATCCATCTTCGGAGTGCGACATGGTTGGAAGGATTCAAGGAGCCATGGTTGAGGGTTACTTCTTGGCTGGATCAGGTGTGGACTCCAGTTGCCACAGAGATCGCAGGGTCTGCCGCTTTCGAACCACGTGGTGCTGATTGCCATCCACCAGGATTTCTGCAGGCATGGCCCGAGTATTGTAGTTGGAGGCCATCGTAAAGGCATAGGCGCCCGCACTGAGCATGGCCAGCAAATCTCCCTCCTTGCAGGCTGGAAGCGGTCGGTTCCTGCAGAAGGTATCTCCTGATTCGCAAATCGGCCCCACCACGTCCGATGAGATCCTCCGAGCTCGGGATTTTCGCACCGGAACGATTTCATGATAGGCATCATAAAAGGAGGGCCGTATCAGGTCATTCATGGCGGCATCGACAATGACAAAATGTTTTTGCCCCGTATTTTTGATGTATTCGACCTGGGTGACCAGAATACCCGCATTCCCTGCGATGAAGCGTCCGGGCTCGATAAGGATGCGCAGTCCCAGGGGCTTGAGAAGGGGGACCAGTTTCTGGGCATAGATTTCGGGGGTCAACAGCCCCTTGGCCTGCTTGCTCTTCCACCACTGAGGCGACCCACTCTCCAGGGCAGGATCGTAGACGATGCCCAAACCGCCACCGATACTGAAGCACTCCAGGTCATGGCGCTCCTGAAGGGTTTTGACCAGAGGCACCATTTTTTTGACTGCATCGACGAAGGGTTTGACCTTTGTCAGCTGGGAACCGATATGCATTTGAACGCCCCGCAGATGCAGGTGAGGCATCTTGGACATTTTGGCATAGAGTGCCTCGATCTCCTCAAAAGCGACCCCGAATTTGTTTTCGTAAGTGCCTGTGGTGATTTTGGCGTGGGTCTTGGCATCCACGTTGGGATTGACCCTGATGGCAACGGGGGCTTTCTTGCCGAGGCTCTTTGCGACCGCATGGATGCGTTCCAATTCCGGGAGGCTCTCGACGTTGAAGGCGTAGATGCCCTGCTTCAGTGCGTAGCGAATTTCTTCGGCGGTCTTGCCTACCCCGGCAAACACACACTGGTTGAGTTGTCCACCGGCTGCTTTGACCCGCATCAATTCTCCCTGGCTTACCGTGTCAAAGCCGCTGCCAAGTTTGGCAAGCGTATGCAGCACTCCCAAATTGGAGTTGGCTTTGACCGCGTAGCAGATTGAGTGATCCAGCTCACTCAGGGACTGAGACAGGCGGGTGTAGTGATCGGACAAAGTCTGAGATGAATAGACATAGAGCGGGCTACCATATTGCTCGACCAGAGCCTCGATGGAACTTCCTTCACAATGCAGCCGCCCTTTGACATACCTGAAATGATGCATGGGCATCTTTTATGCCTTTAGCCTGCCTGAAAGACAATTGGCTTTTTGGTTTCCATTCAACCGTCGGCGAAGCCTTCGAAAAGAGCATCCAGAATGAAAGCGCGCATTGCCGAGGCAAAGCTGCAACCTGCCCTGAAGATGACTTTTCGAAAGTTGAGCAGGGATACCCCGGGTCAAGTCGCTGAGGTTCTCCCCAACCTTCATGCATGAGCCTGGCTTCCGTAGCATGCGAAGATATAGATTCGGCTACCTGTCTCTTGACTTTTGTAATGTAAGCGACGGTCGATGGACCCTTGATGGGTGGATTGGATAGGGGAGGGTCTGTGATCTCGAGCCGAGGCAGTGGAAACGATTGCCCAGACCAGCGGATCCCGAGGGTCAATGTCGGTGCAGACTGGACCGGAATTTCTTTGGGGTGATGCCAAAGTGCATTCTGAAATTCAGCGTCAAATGGCTCTGATCTGAGAAGCCTGCCTTCCGTGCGACATCCGCAATGCTCAAGCTTGGCTCCAGCAGGAGGTTTTTTGCGAGTTCTGCGCGCTGCTTCATCAGATAGCGGCTTGGGCTCATCCCCATGCTTTGTTTGAACTGCCTTGAAAAGTGAAACTTGGTCAGCCCGGCCGATCGCGCCATGGTTTCCACCGTTACCTTCTCCTGGAGGCCAAATTGGGCCGACTGAAGGGCTTTTTTCAGCTGACTTGGAGAAAGGCCTGGCTTGGTGTCCAATTCAGCAGTTCCTGCAACTCCATACTGAGTCATTAAATGAACGATCAAGCTACTGGCAATGGATTCGGCATATTTAGCGCTTGTGACTCGCTTGGATTCATCCAAGAGAGTTCCCAGTAGTTGACGGCCGACTCCTTCTACATAGGGGTCGACTTTTGGCGACCGGGTGGGTAGTCGAAGATGGGCAATTGCTGAATGGTTGTGGATGGCTTGGGCAATGAATGTAGGCAGAAATCGAATCAACAGAAAAGCTGCACGGGAAGGGGCATGGATCGTTGTCGTGGACCCTTGTGGATGAATCGAAAAATGACCGGGTCGAACTTCACAGGCCTCCCATCGATCCCGGATTTGAAACAGGAGCGAATCAACAGGCTCCAGGTAAAGCAACACGCTCAGGTGTTCCCACCGGTGGGCTGAAAGATGCAACCGCTCCAGCTGGTAATACTCCAGTCGCATGGAACGCCATCCCTGTGCGTGGGTAGAGACCTCACTATAATCCTCTCCAAGGCGAGTTTCCCCTTCGTCCCCCAAGGTTTGTCTTCCTTGCGACCTAATCGCAGGTGAATCTGGGGGGATTTCCATAACGAGCTCTTGTTTCACAAATTAAAAAACTTTTCATCTACCCAAGACCGATCATTCCGTCCCTTGGTTACCGAAAAACTTCCATGGTAAGTGGATTTTTGAAACCCATGTCTCTTACCACCCTCTATCGGAAGAATCTTCTTTATCCGATACCAAGATCAACGGCTTGAATGAGGGGCAGTCGATAGCAAGATCACTGCCGTTTTGAGGAAACTCCCAAAGAAAGTTCGAGTTCTAATGAAAAGCACTGGACCCTACTCGGTGGGCGCTAGGGAACCAGGGCTTGGATTTCTTGATGGAGAGAGGACGCTTGATGCATGACCTCTTCCCATTCTGGGCCCTTGTGCATGCCCGGGCGCAAATGTCCGATCCGATTGAGCCATGCATCGCAAAGAAGGCGATGGCGTTTTCGAATCAAAGGGATCAATTCATTGGGTGTTTCAAGGCGTGCCTCTGACATGGCTTGTGAAGAGGGCCAGGCAAGCGTTGATGCGGCCGCCCCAAGTGCCTGAAGGATTCGTTGGGCCGCCATCCAGTGAGCTGTCTGATTCATGTGGACCCCATCTCCAGCCAGCAAATAGTTGGGTTTTTCCCTTCGCTGGTTCTCAAGATGGGCCTTCATGGGGCCATGAAGGTCAATGACTTCCCATCCCTCGGCTCTCATGGCTACCAGCCAACCACTATACAGGGTCAAAACTTCGTCATAACCGCCATAGGCTTGAGGATACGTCTCCAGGCCTGCAGGGAGCGTTCTGGCAGCGATGGGCTGGGCATCAAAGACCGGTGGCGTTACGTGAATGATGTGGGCTCCGGTCGCTTCGACCCTTTCGTGCAGACGCCGCATGCCCACCTTGAAGGCCTCGAAGCGCGTTTCATGATAAGGGTGGTAAATACCGCAATTCATTCCGTAACAGGCGAGCACAATCTCAGGTTGGATGGCTTCGAGAGTACGATCCAGGCGTTCGTGCAGGTCGGGTCGTGGAAAGGCGCCGCCGGCATGACCGGGTTCGGAGAGGCCCGAGACGGTTTCACTGGGCAGTCCCAGGTTCAGCCATTGAGGGGAGGCCTCTGGAAAATGCAGGCGCAGGTAGGCTTCGATGTCTGCCACATAATGACCTCCGTAAGTGATGCTGTCACCGAGTACGAGCGTGCGTTGGGTGGCCAGGGCCTCCAAACTCACCCCGGCCCGAGCAAGCAAAGGGCTGACACACACTAGAAAGAGGAGGAGCCACTTCATGGATCGTCTGATCCGGAATCGGTTGAGCATGCTTGCTGTGGAGGTCATTGCATCAGCCTGCTTGGAGCTGGGGAAAACATCAAATCCCATTATCCATTCTTGGTTGATGGGAGGTATCCATCCAACGCTTGAGCTCTCCGACAAGCGCTGGATGGCTTGCTGAAAGATCATGGGATTCCTCCAGATCGACCGAAAGATCGTAAAGCTCGACAGGTCCCTTTGGGTTCTCCAAGAAGCGATGCTGAACCGCCTTCCAAAAGCCCTTTCGAATGGCCCGCTTTCCCCCACGTTCATAGAATTCCCAATAAAGATGGGTATGCTGTCGCTGAGGCGTTTTCTCCGACAGCAGGGTGGGCAGGAAACTGATGCCATCGGTCAGCTCGATCGTTTGTCCTGAGGCTTCGGCCAGCGTTGGAAGAATGTCCTGAAACCCGCACACAAGGTCGCTCTGCGTGTCAGCCGGAATGCGGCCGGGCCAACAGGCAATGAGGGGAACCCGGATACCCCCTTCGTAAAGATCTCGCTTCATCCCTCGCAGGGGCCCATTGGAATCAAAAAAAGACATGCGATGACCACCTTCCTGGTGTGGACCATTGTCGCTGGAAAACAGGACAAGCGTTTGCTCTTCCAGGCCCAAGCGCTTCAGTGTTTGGAGGATCTCGCCCATGGCTGCATCGATCTGTCGGAGCATTTCAGCAAACCCTTTCTCCGTATCCGGCCAGGATTCTTCTTCAAAGGCCTTCAGAGTGGGTACTTCCATGCCGTTGCGATTCGATCTCGGATCCCCTCCAGCCTCATTATTGGCGTGTGGCTGGTTGAGAGGCAAATAGAGGAAAAAACGGTCCGAGCGATGATCTTCAATGAATTCAAGGGCCCGATTCAGGATGAGAGCAGGGGCATAATCCACCTTTTGTGAGGCGACACCTCTTCCCTCGCGTTCCATGGGGCGGGCGTAATCTTCGTGAACTTGGTTGCGCAATGAGACTTTTTTCCCGTCGGCTACCAGCCATTCCGGGTAAAAGTTGTGGGCATGATACATGTTGATGTAGCCGTAGAAGGTATCAAAGCCATGCATTTTGGGGTCGTTCAGAGGAGGGGGATGACCCACTCCCCATTTTCCCATGCAAGCGGTGATATAACCGGCATCGCGCAGGATTTCGGCGATCGTCTGGTCCCTTGGTCTGAGCAGGGAAGGGTCATTACCGCGGATCCTGGCGTGGCCAGTGTGGTAACCCGTCAGCAGCACCGAGCGGGATGGAGCGCATACGGTCGATCCTGCGTAGTGCTGGGTGAAGCGCATGCCGCGGTGGGCCATGGCATCGAGATGCGGTGTTTGAAGGATCTTTTGTCCGTAACATCCCAGATCTCCATAGCCGAGATCATCTGCCAATACGTAAATGATGTTGGGTGCCTCAGGTGGCAGGGCTGCACTTGTCTGCATGAGAATGCCGAGTGCTTGAACCACAAGCCAAAGGAAGAGGGAGAATGGCTTCATGTTAAGCCGCATATTGAATGCACAGACCCTGCTGCGCAACCGCTTTATCTTCGGCTTGTTTTCGGTGCCAAGCGGGAGGAGCTCCGGCTAGGCCGCATGTGGCTCGAATGAGCTGGATGGGTTTAACAATGAAGGGAGCAGGCTTATTTGGGAAGTTTCCCGCCCAAATACTCCTTGAACTTCTTCATCTTCGGTTGGATGACATAAACGCAATACCCTGCATTGGGGTTGTGTTTGAAGTAATCCTGATGGTAGTCCTCCGCTGGGTAGAATACATCCAGCTTTTCTAGTTTGGTCACGATGGGATCCTTGAAAAGAGGAGCTGCTTCCTTGATGGAGGTTTGCGCTTCTTTGAACTGATCCTCGTCATGCCACATGATGGTGGATCGGTATTGCGTCCCCACATCGGCACCTTGACGATTGAGGGTGGTCGGATCATGGGATTGCCAGAAAAGCTCAAGCAGTCGCTTGTAGGTGATTTTGTCCGGATCGTAGGTGACCTGCACCACTTCTGCATGACCGGTGGTCCCTTCGCAAACGGCTCGGTAAGTCGGATTTTTCACGTGGCCTCCAGCGTAGCCGGAGATCACATCCAAGACTCCCTCGACATCTTCCAGCATCGCTTCGGTGCACCAGAAGCAGCCGCCACCGAAAGTGGCTTTTTTGTTTGCTTGATGGCTTTCTTCTCCTTGCATGGTCATCCAGGTCAGGATTCCCGCCAGAACGCAACATGGCCAGAACCAGAGTTTCATGATGGAACCATTCCGCTGATAGCACGAAAAATCAAGCACGCTTCGAGACCAGGCCTCAAAAAGGTGGGGGTCGTCTTGCTTTGAATCTGGGTTGACGCAGCTATTTGGAGCCTTCAAATTCAAGACGTCCCCCCCCTTGTCTATGATTCGATTGCCCACCCACTCCATCCTGCGGCTCCCCATGCCTTCTCGATCGCTTTCCATGCTTGCGCCCTTGAAATGCCTTTCAATAAGGCGATTGGGATTCACTCTGATCGAGTTGCTGGTGGTGATTGCCATCATTGCCATCCTAGCAGGGATGCTTCTCCCCGCCTTGAGCCGCGCCAAGGAGAAAGCCAAGGCCATCCAATGCCTGAGTAACAAGCGTCAACTGGGCTTTGCCATGCTCCTTTACACCGAGGATCATGAGGAATCTCTCATCAATCTGGCTGTTCGGGACAATGACGCTACCGATAAGGTGGTCACCGATGATCGTCAGGGAGGGATCCGCTGGTGGCCCGACCTGCTTAAATCCTACAGTCAGGATCGTCAGGTGAATCAGTGTCCCAGCGTACGACCACAGCATGGATTCGGCATTGGGCTCAATTATCACGAGTTAAGCCTCTGGCTTCCGGATCCGGGTAAAGAGATCAAGGTGACGACGGTGCGCCAGCCAGTGCAGACCCTGCATCTGGCGGATGCCTCGGTGATTGAAAACCCCAGTGAACCCGACGCAGATGCGTGGGTGACCACAACCGATCCGTCCAAGCAGCATACCCTGTTTCGCACGGTGTTTTTTCGAACTCCAAACAATGGCTCCTACAACAGTCTTCCCTCAAGGGTTGTCAATCGCCACGGTGGCAGGGCTTCACTGCTCTTTGTCGATGGTCATGCCGACACTCGGCGCACCGCCGAACTGGGCTGGCATTTGCCTCGAGGTCACGAGCAGGCCATGTGGGATCGAGAGTGAGCCTCTGGGCCTTCAGAGGCTTCTGAGATGGAAACCTCCATCGACATTGATCACCTCTCCCGTGCTGAAGGGCAGCAGGTCCTGGGCAATAGCGATGATGGCCTTGCCGATATCAGAAGGCTCTCCCCACCTTGGCATGGGGGTGAGACCCTCAGCAATGAGCTTGTCGTATTTGGCTTTCACCGGAGCGGTCATGTCCGAGGCAATGATGCCCGGACATATCTCATAGACTCTGATGCCATGAGCTGCCAGGCGTACGCCATAGAGTTTGGTCATCATACCCAGGGCCGCCTTGGCCATGCAGTAATCTGCCCGGTTGGTGGACACCGTGTGGCCGCTGATGGAGGAAATGGAAACGATTTTTGGCGCCTCTACTTTACCTTCTTCAACCAGGTCTATCATCCACCTGGCTGCTTGTTGGCTCAGAAAGAAAGGTCCCTTCAGGTTGGTGGCCATTAGTTGATCAAAGTTGGCTTCTTTGGCTTCCAGGATGTCGTTGCGACCAATGGAAGTGATCCCCGCATTGTTGACCAGAAGATCCAGTCGACCGAATCGTTCACGCGTGCTCTCCAGGAGTCGTTCGCGATCCGCTGCACAGCCGACATCGGCCTGGACCACCAGGGTTTCAATGGCATGACCCGCCTGCTTCGCCACCTCCTGGCATTGCTCGGCGGTTTGCAGGGCGGCTTGTTCGTTGCCTGCGTAGTTGATCACCAGGTCGTGGCCAATGCTTGCCAATGACAAGCCGATACCGCGGCCAATGCCGCGCGAAGCTCCTGTAATCAAGGTAGTGGGTTGACCCATAGGTCGACACTATGGTCCATGGTGAGAGGTGAGGTCAACTGGTGGTCTCAGGTATCTCGCCTGAGACTCCTTGCCCCCCGGATACTTGCCGAGCCCTACAAGGATGGATTTTCATGACTCGACACCGTTGCTGGATCATGGCAACAAGGAACCATGGAAAAGCTCGAGCAACTGGAAGCCCTTCTCAAGGAGATGGGAGGTTGCCTGGTTGCCTACTCTGGCGGCGTCGACTCCGCTTTTCTGGCCTACACCGCCCATCGCATTCTTGGAGATGCCTCTCTGGCTGTTCTGGCCGACAGCCCGAGTCTGCCCAGAGCGGAACTCAAGGAGGCCGTTGCATTGGCGAATCAATTTGGATTTGCTCTGGAAGTGATCCAAACGGCTGAGTTTGATAATGAGGACTATCTGACCAACCCACCCAATCGATGCTACTTCTGCAAGCACGCCCTCTTTGAGTCCATGGAGCGACTGGCCTCCCAAAAGCATTTCCCTTATCTGGTCTACGGAGAGAATGCCGACGATGCGGGAGATGTTCGGCCCGGAGTCCAGGCAGCGAAGGCATTTCAGGTCAAGGCTCCTCTCAAGGAAATCGGCATGACCAAGGCGGAGATTCGAGCTCTTTCAGCTCAGTGTGGGCTTCCCACCGCAGAAAAGCCACAGATGGCCTGTCTGAGTTCGCGAATCCCGCATGGAGAGCGCGTCACCCCAGCCAAGCTTTCACAAGTTGAGGAGGCTGAAAAGTTTCTCAAGGAATGTGGCTTCTTTGATGTGCGCGTGCGGCATCACGAAATGCAACAAGGTGCGCTGGCGCGGATCGAAATTGGTCCCTCGGAGTTCAGTCGTTGTCTGGATGAGAGCCTCAGGCATCAAGTGGTCGATGCCCTCAAGGCCTTGGGCTATCACCAGGTCACCCTTGATTTGAGAGCGTACCAACGCGCCACTCATGAGGCAGGAAGCGTGGGGGAAAGGGAAGCTATCCGATCATGAATCCCACTCCATATTCCCAAAAAGTCATGGATCAAGCGCGGCTGCTTAACTGGCGATCGGGCTTGCGCACGCAAGGAAAGTCTCTGGTGGTGACCAATGGATGTTTTGATTTATTGCATGCCGGGCACGTCCATTATCTCGCCCAAGCCAAAGAGCAGGGCGACTGCCTTTTGATAGGCCTTAATGGAGATCAAAGTGTCTCCGAACTCAAGGGGCCAACGCGGCCTATCAACCCGGAAGGTGATCGCGCCCTGGTGCTGGCTGCCCTGGCTTCGGTCGATGCGGTCTGCGTGTTCGCTGAAAAGCGTGCCACCCGATTTCTGGAAAAGGTTCAGCCTGACATTTATGTCAAAGGGGGCGATTACACGCTCGAGACTCTGGATGCCGACGAACGCCAGGCGGTTCTCTCACATGGGGGAAGCATCGTCTTCATCCCTTTTTTGGAAGGGCGCTCGACCACCCAAATCATCCACCGCATGGGTTAGAGAGAATGCGACGAGCCTTGATTCTGGTTGCCTGCTTCGTGTCCCTCTTGTGCCGGGCAGAAGAGGCATCCCAACATTGGCCGCAGTGGCGAGGCCCCATGGCTAACGGTACGGCACCTCATGCCAACCCTCCCTCGACATGGTCCGAAACCGAGCATGTGCAATGGAAAGCCTCCCTTCCAGGGAAGGGGCACAGCAGTCCCATCGTCTGGGGAGATCAGGTGTTGGTTTCCATGGCCATTCCAACAGGCCCCAAAAAGACTCCTGTCTACAACCAGGCTGAGGGAGCTCACGACAACTTGCCTGTCGATCAGGACCATGCCTTCGTCTTGGCCAGCTACAATCGACAGACCGGAAAACTGGCGTGGAAAACCACCCTGGCCACCGCTTTTCCTCATGAAGGAGGCCACGACACCGGGAGTTTGGCCTCTGCTTCACCTCTCACGGATGGAGAGCATGTGATCGCTTTTTTTGGCTCGCAGGGTCTCTACGGCATGGATCTTCAAGGCAAGGTGCTTTGGTCGCGAGACCTTGGGCGCATGGATACCCGACATGCGCATGGTGAGGGGGCCTCGCCGGCTCTGCATGGTTCTCATTTGATCGTCAACTGGGATCATGAAGGCGCCTCCATGCTCCATGCCTTGGACAAGGCGACGGGTCAAACCCTCTGGTCTCGTCCGAGGGATGAGGCGACTTCCTGGTCGACTCCACTGATCGTTGAGCACCAGGGTGTCAGGCAGGTCATCGTCAGTGCCACAGGTCGCATACGCTCCTACGACCTATCGACAGGCAAAGAGCTTTGGCAATGTGGTGGGCTTTCCCGCAACGTGGTAGCCAGCCCGGTGGCTGGGCATGGTTTAGTGGTGGCGGCCAATAGCTATGACTGGCAGGCCATGCTGGCAATCCGTCTGGAGGGCGCCCAAGGAGATGTGACGGATAGCGATCAGGTGGCATGGTCTCTCAATCGTCTGACGCCTTATGTCCCCAGTCCCTTGTTGGTTGGTAAGCGTCTCTACTTCCTGCGACATCTGCAGGGGATCCTTTCCTGCGTGGATCTTGAAACCGGTGAGGCTTCCCATGGGCCGTGGAGACTTCCTGTGGTTCGCATGGTCTTTGCTTCTCCGGTAGCCGCGGCGGGAAGAATCTACATCACCAGTCGTGAGGGGATCACCTTGGTCTTTGATCATTCGCAGGAAGAGGACATGCGATTGATTGCGGTCAATCGTCTAGACGATACCTTCAGTGCCTCACCTGCTTTGGTGGGTGAGCAACTCATCCTTCGAGGGGAGCG
>Ga0310343_10001592_pt1 | contig 11704 bp, 12 predicted proteins | sample HC15DNA2025_MG_FD_203519 | JGI IMG/M metagenome (GOLD analysis project Ga0310343, IMG submission 203519) | Marine microbial communities from station ALOHA, North Pacific Subtropical Gyre - HC15-DNA-20-25_MG | ecosystem: Environmental > Aquatic > Marine > Oceanic | place: Pacific Ocean: North...
TCCTGTCATTGAGATCATCCACGTCGACCCAGGCACCGTGAGGATCTTCATCGGCAATTTCACTTTGCACCTTACGCACGGTCACGCAGGATTCTCGATCGAGGGCATAGTCCCCGATGCGTCCAATGACGACGTTCATATCCGAGCGTTTCAGATCACGGCGCAGGTTGGAAATGAGCTGCTTCAGGGCATCCTTGTATGCGGCGTGCGCCCCTCCGTTGGCATCGCGTTCTCCCTGCATCCAGCAAAAAGTGACTGACTCAAACTTAGGGTGCTCCTTCAGCATCCCTTTGTATTGATCGAGAATCGGTTGATAAAACTCTACCTTCCCGCCCCTGTGAATCCTCTTTATGTGATTCTCATCAAGCCCATTCTTTTTGGCAATATCCTGCCATTCTTCGAGCCACCTGCATATGGGCTGACCGCCTTTTGCCACTTTGATATAAACGACCTTTTCATCCTTAAACAGTTGCTTGGCCTCCGTCATGAAACCGGTCTCCGGATCCATGCCAGCCATATTCGATTGGCCGGACAGAACAAAGAGATGAACGGGCTTTTCAGAATCGGTTTTCGCTGAAGCAAAAAAAGTTAGTGAAAAGGTCAGTATAGTTATTGTTTTCATCTAATTATTGAGGGGTATAAGGAAATACCTAAGGAGGGAAAGGGTTATGGAAGGATTAGGTATTTTGAAATCTCTTTTATCCGGAGGCGATTAGATATTCCTGCCAATCCTCTCTTTTATAATAGGAGAAGTTCAAGAGGGCGGTTGATTTTCCTTCGTCGTTCTAATAAGCGTTTCGGATGAAAAAATTAATCCCTTCCGCTCTTCTCGCCCTCTTCTCTTTTGCCAACGTGGTAACGGCTGGCGATAACGCCCTGTCCAAATCCGAAAAAGCGGATGGATGGAAACTTTTGTTCAATGGGAAGGACCTGACCGATTGGAAAGTCGACAAATGGAACCCGGACAGCATTTCCGTGAAGGACGGTGCGATCAAGTGCCACGGCAAGCCCTCAATGGTTTATTACACGGGCAAGGGCAAGGATATGAAGGATTTTCACTTCAAGGCAGACGTGATGACCAAGCCGGGTTCAAACGGTGGCATCTTTTTCCACACCCAATATCAGGACAAAGGATGGCCCGTCGGACATGAAGCTCAGATCAATCAGACCCAAAGAGATCCGGTCAAAACGGGCAGCGTCTATATCGTGAAGAAGAACCTAAAGGCTCCGGCCAAGGACAACGAGTGGTTCCACTATGAAATCATCGTTCAAGGCAACCGCGTCGAAACCAAGGTAGACGGCAAGTCCGTGGTGGTCTACGAGGAAGGCAAGGACGTCAAAGGAAAGAGGAAGCTTTCAACGGGAACCATCGGCCTTCAGGCCCATGATCCCGGAAGCATCGTTTTGGTAAAGAACATCAAGGTAAAGTCTCTCTAGGAAGACTTCGGCAGGTTCTTTACTTCAGGGGCTTGATGTCCTTGACGTCTCGATAGACCGCCCGTTCTACGGGTAGCTCAGCGGCAGTGATGGGAGGGAAAGTGACTTTTCCGGTAGCGGCCCATTCCGTCCCTCGGATAAGCGTTTCCTGAAAGGCAACGCCACCCATGGAAGTGTGGCTGTGTCCCATGACCGTATGAAAGATTCGGCCCTTGCCGTAAGTGATGGTCATCAAAACGGGCTCATGCCTCTCGGACCCCCCTTTGGCAAATGCGGTGGCGAGGACCTCCATGTTTTTGGCCGGGCCACGCATGCGGTCGTACAGTTCCTCCTTTACCTGTAGAAACTCCGTCGGCAAGCCACGGGTGATGGGGTGGTCCTTTTCGCGGACGACCACCTTGTATTCCCATGGGCGCCCGTGGGATCCACCTCGTCCCTTGGAATTGTCCCGTACGATCTTACCATCTTGCCAGTAGACGTAGGGTCCGTCCTTCTCATTACGTCCTCCCCAGCCCCCGAGACCGATCATCTCGTTGAACTCCTTCCACTTGGGGAAGGAATTGTCGGCAGCGTGAACCACCACGAGATTTCCGCCACCCTTGATATATTGGACGAAGGATTTCTCGGTTTCTTTCGTCCAGGAGGCTCCGTTGTAATTGGAAAGAATCACGTCGTACTTCTTGAAGTCAGGATTGAATCCGGCTACCTCGGCTTTGGACACAGTGGCCACCTCGATGGTGAAACGGCCGGTGGCCTTGAGGGTTTCCATCATGACCGGCGAGCACCTTTTCCAATCGTGGTTGTTCTGTCCGTCGATAAGGAGCACCTTGATCTTGGCAGAACCCTTGTGGTTGTCAGCGAATGACGGGGAAGGGGCAAAGCTCAGTTGAAGGACGCATACGGCAACGATGGAAAGAAAGGTTTTGAACATGATCTTCTGTGGTTGGGTTGGGTTCAAAATCCCGAGAATGGGATTCGAATGGTTGTTGGGTCAATGGAAAGGCGCAACTACTTGAGCGCGACGGCTTTTGACGGGACGCCGTTCTTGGGCACTTCTACCCCGGAAGTCCATGCGATCGCATTGAGGATAAGTGTGCGCCAATCATCGCTGCCCCAAGTCTCGTGGTAGTGTCCTCCCGTAGTTCCGAATCCACGGCTTTTGCCATCGGGGCGCTCGTAGGCCCAACCGATGTGTTGGATTTCTCCGGCCGCCATGGATTTGCGTACGTGCGGGTTATTGGAATGGGGCCCGTCCTTGCGGTTCATGGTGCTTTGCGGTGGATGAGCGGAGATGATGGGGGTTACTCCCTTCATGTCCGGCTGGAAGCGCATGTGGTAGTACCACTCGTCTTTTTGGGTGAAAGGCTTCACTCCGCGGGTGATGGGGTGCTTGGGAAGTGATTTGACCTCGGCAGTCCAATGCGGGTTGACCGACCAATGAGTCTCGAAATAGCCACCCATTGCTTTGAGCATGAGGTCACCAGAGCGTCCAATAGGCACTTCCACGGCATAGTGCATGAAAACAAAACCGACGCCCTTGTTGATGAGCTTTTCGAACTGGTCGAGGTGCCTCATGACGAGGTGGCCTTTGCCACCGTTGCAAAAGATTACTATGCAGTCGGCGCCATCGAAGGCTTTGGGGTCGGCAGGCCAACCCTTGTGCAGAGAGGTTTCGAAACCGAGCTTGCTGTCCTCGAGGGCCTTGGCGAGAAGTTCATTTCCGCTCTCGTGGGCATGGGTCTTGGCGTTTTTCCCTCGGTCGGCGAGGAAGACGATTTTCTTGTTCGCGGCAAAGCCTAGAGAAGAAAAGGCGAAGGCGGCGAGTACGGTGACGATTAAGACGCGTGATATTTGTTTCATAGGAATAGGTTTAAGAGGTGGTGTTCGCTTATTAAAGAAATCGAATTCGATTGTGAAGTGTCAAATACGCAATCCGGTGAGAAAGTTTTGTCTATGTCGGATAAGATTAACTTCATAAATCAATGCCATCGGCTCTTACCTGCCATTCTGGAAAAGGATCCGTGTATCGCATGGACCAGGTCGATTCGTCGGAGGAAAGCTCATTTTCAGTGAGCAGACAATCATCAAGCATGGAAATGAGAGCGTCCTTGTCCATTTCCCGGCCGATCAGGACGATTTCCTGGCGGCAGTCACCATTGCCGGCTTTCCATACCCGCTCGATGTGGCTTCGGTCTTCAGGCCAGTAACTGCGGGGCAGAGCCGCCCAGAAATACCCGCCGCACTGATGTTGGGAGATTGATCCTGCCTGAGACCAATACCCAGCTAGCTTGAGACGCGTGGCCAGCCAAAAAACTCCTTTCGAACGAATTACGCCCGGCCAATCCTTCTGCAGGCAGTCGTAAAATCTTTGTGGATGGAAAGGGATGCGTCGTTCGTAAACGAAGTTCCCGATGCCATACTCCTCTGTTTCGGGGGTATGCCCCTGGAGAGAATCCAGCCATCCCTCATGTTGGGTGGCTCGGTTGGGGTCATACATCCCAGTACCCAGTATCTCTTTCAGCGGAACTTCCGAGTTCACTGTGTCATGAATGATGGCTTTTGTGTTTAGGGCGCGGATCATTCCATGAACTTGGTGAATCTCTTCCGACGATATCAGATCGGTCTTGTTGACTAAAATGACGTCGGCAAAGTCAATCTGGTCTGCAAGAAGATCGACGATCGTGCGCTCATCTTCCTCGGCCACAGCTTGCCCTCGGTCTGCGAGCCGTTCGGTCGTCGAGTAGTCGCGCAGAAAATTAGGTGCATCGACTACGGTGACCATTGTGTCGATTGAGGCGATTTCTCCAAGAGAAGATCCATCCTCGTCTTCGAAGGTAAAAGTCTCGGCAACGGGCATGGGTTCGGAAACTCCCGTTGACTCTATGACGAGGTGATCGAAGCGGTTCTGCCTTGCTAGTTTGCCGACTTCCTTAAGAAGATCCTCACGCAAGGTACAGCAGATGCAGCCGTTAGACATCTCGACCAGTTGTTCCTCGGTTTTGGATAGGGAAGCATCACCATTACGGACCAAATCGGCATCGACGTTAACCTCGGACATGTCGTTGACGATCACCGCTACCTTGCGTCCGTCTCGGTTTGTTAGAATATGATTGAGCAGAGTTGTTTTTCCCGAGCCAAGAAAACCCGAAAGAACGGTCACGGGCAGCTTGGATGGATTTTTCACGACTCTTCGGGGTTACAGAAAGTGCTTTCCATCAGATCCAGGCATTCGATCCAGAAGGTCGCATTCATGGCATCGTAGCGAATGGTGCCTGCACCTGTCTTCGTGGTGAATAAAATATTACTGGGTTCCTCGACGAGTTCGTCGAAGAGGCGATTGAGACAATGACCATGAACCTCATCTCGAGAGCCCGAAACGGGAGCCCCGGGACCTCCTCGGGCATGATCCCGGAGGGCATCGATAACGAGGGAAAGGTCCTCGGTACCTAGCTTGACTTCGAGGGGTAGAGCCGCCTCGCGATGCTCCTCGAAGATGGCAAAGAGACGCTTGATCACGCGCTTAGCCTCACTCTTGCGATCTCCGATTTCCTGTTTTACGTCGGGGGGGGGAGGCAACTCGGAACCAATCTCAAAGAGAGGACGGACTTCGCTAGGTCGATCGTCGCTTATCATGGTTTGGGGCTTGATTGATTAAAGTTGAGTGGGGTTGGGTACCCCCGGGTAGACTTGATTGGGATCGAAGGATTTGTTTTTTTCTACGAACTTGAGCTGTAATTTTTCGGTGGATTCCGGCTTGATCGGGATTTCGCGGTAGAAGCACGACCGGTATCCGACGTGGCAGGAAGCCTCGTTTCCGCCCATGGCAGGCGGGGTGAGTGTGACTTCTATGATGACGCAGTCTTGGTCGTCATCGATGAGAATTCGCTTAACTTCTTGGAACATGCCGGAAGTCTCCCCTTTCTTCCATAGCTTTTGTCGCGATCGCGACCAATAGTGCGCAAGACCCGTGGAAATAGTAAGACGCAAGGATGCTGCGCTCATGAATGCAAACATAAGGACTTCACGCGTCTCGGCGTGCATGGTAATGCAGGGGATGCAGCCTTTTTCGTCGAACTTGGGGGCGAGTTGGTCGCTTTCCTCGACTTGTTCGACCGAACTGCGAGGAGCAAAGGGGATTTCGCTTTGAGGGCTCTTAGACATGAGGTTCACAAGGTTATGACCTGATCCGGTGGGTTTGATCCAAGAGCCGTATACAACTGAGGAAAGCAGCCCGCAGAGACTCCGTCCACCAAGCCTTTCGCCACCACGTCACCGCTCCCGCATTGTTCGAGCGTACCTTCCGCTAGTCCTCGCCTTACGGCACACTGATCACAAACCATCAAGAGTATGTTTTTCTCCCGAGCTATTTTAGCCAGTCGTTCGCCGACCGGATCGTTTTCTTTGAGGCAGAACAGATTATCGTCAAAGAAAAACATTCCGGCAACTTCGACGCCATGGGTATCATTCTCCAATTGAGGCAGGATCATTGTGGCGAGTTGATAAGTGCTCGCCATGCTGGTCTTGAATACGTACGCGATTTTCATGAGGGTTCCTTGTGGTGTGAGGGTTGAGTCAGTGGTTGAAATTTCAGCTGGTCTATGTGGAGGGCTTTCTTATTGCAAGTTAATTGCAATAAGACTCGTTTTCTTTTGTTGCCTATACTTGATCTTCTCGTCTATTGGGAATTAAGGAGGCTGTGCAAAGAGGGTTTAGGTTAGGCAAATGTGGATTTACTTGGTGGCGACTAAAGGCTTTCGACTTGTCCCGTTCCTAGTTTTTTTTCGCAAAAGTAGCCGAGATAGAACCGTCAAGTGAGGAAACTCTACAAGCATACCGATGATGAGGGCGGCATAGACAAGGGGCTCTCCAGGAAGAGCTATTGTCGCCAGCCCTAGCATAAGGGGGGAATTTCGCGCCGCGGTGGTCATGGCCAGCAAAACGTGTTGTTCAAGCCCAATGCGAAAGCGCCAAGCAAGAAATTCTCCCAAAAGCCAAGTCAGGACGAAAAAAAGAAAGACCGCCAGCAGAATAAGGGGGAAGGCGCTGGGATTTGCGGTTAACTGGGAAGCATTGCTGGAGAAAATACAAAAGACCAATGCGGAAAGAACCCAAGGAATGGCAGAACCGGCAAGTCGAGGAAGCGGATCGAAGAGGGTGGCGGACAAAACCCTTGATAATACAAAGCGAAGAAGCACCGCCCCCGTGAAAGGCAGTAGAAACCATTTCCCCAAAGTTCCCCAAATCCCGCCAAAGTCGAAACTCGTCTGGGTGCCGATGAAGAGTGCGAGGAAGACGGGAAACAGCAAGAGCTGAGAAATCAGGTTGATGGGGATCAGCGCTGAACCGAGGGCGACGTCCCCATTCGCGATGCGGGTGAAAGCGAGAAACCAATCGGTGCATGGAAAGAGCAAATAAAGCAAAAGACCGGCAAAGAGCGCCGGCTCGGCACCAAAAAAAATCGAAGCAATCCCCCAAGCTAAAACAGGGATTATAACAAAGTTGGCCGTCCACGCTATCAGCAGAAAGGGGATGTGGCCAGAGGGCTTGGGCAGGGAAATCCGTGCCTCGAAAAACAAGAGCGTAAGCAGACTGAGTACGAGAAAATCAACGAGACTGCCTGCCTGTTCTACGATGGCCGGCAGGAAACTTCCAAGACCAAGACCCAGAAGTATGGCAAGGGGAAGAAGAATGGTAATGACGCTACCGGTTCTCGACATCAGGAGAAAGCAGCCGGCTCGGGAGCTGAATCCGGAGGCTTGATGGCGCATTCGCACTCCGTACAGCAGTCTAGGTCGGTGTTCATAAACCCCGCCTTGAGATAAGGCATAAGCTTTTCGTCGACGTTCGTTTTGCCAAGACGGCTTGCGACTTCCAAGGCGACCACGCCGAAGCGGGCTCGGTACTTGTAGATGAAGCAGAAAAGTGAGTTGCGATGAACCAGAGCGGGTCCGGAATAGAAGAGACCGGGCGTGATCGTGGACTCATCGGCATCTTCGGTGAAAACCGGCAGTTCGTTCTCGTCGAATTCGAAGAGGTTTTCCACGAGTCCGAGACCGGAGTGGAAACCGTTGGCGAGGATCGGGCGGGTGCGGGAGACGGAAGGGATTTCATCCTGATCCCAAAGGGTCCACCAGCCTTTGCTTTCCTCAATTTTTTTGATATCGGAATTTTTGTATAGATCGAGCTTGGTGGTCTTTTCCGGCGATTGCAGGATTTCACGAAGCCGATCGAAGGTGCGTGGACTCAGGGAGCGAGATGGGTCGGGATGATCGGAAGACCAAGGCTCGCCTCTGGAATGAAGGCCAACCGATTTACCCAACTCGACGAGGTTTAACGCGGCATCGACGCCACTTTCGTATCCGCCGATGACTGTGAACTCATCCCCCTCAAGATCAGCCCAATCCTGGACTTTCGAAGAATGGAGGGCAAGGTCCGCTCCTGGGAAAGCCTTGTCGCGAGGAGCAAAGAACTGCCCAGTTGCCCAGACTACGATATTTGCGAACAAATCTCCTTTGCTTGTTGTAGCGACGAAGTGCTCCTCCTCTTTTCTCAAGTCACTAACCTGAACGCCCGTCCTTATCGGCAATTTGTGATATCCGGCTACCGCACGCAGGTATTTCGCGTATTGATGACCCTTGGGATGCTGGGTGCGCAGGTAATCGGCAGGGGAAGTTTCGGGGTCGATCGCATTGAGATCGGTAAGGCCGAAGGAGTTGGAGTGAAAGGAGGGGGTCAGCAACGACATCTGGCGTGGCCAGTTGAGAAAGGAAGCACCGATTTCCCTGGCATCGACGATCAGCAAATCATCGACCCCCGCCTTCTTCAATGCGACCGCGACGCCCAGACCTGCGGGTCCCGCTCCAACAATGAGCACCTCGGCCTTCGTGGTTTTTTTATGATTGAATTTTCTTGCCAAGAACATAACGAAACAAGTCGAATGAGATTGACCATTTTTACTATAAACTCAATTCCTTAATGCAAATGACTTGCAATAATGTTTCCTCTAAAGTTGGATTTTCCACCCTAGCTTTTTGGTGTGTAATACTTGCTCTGACAGGTATCTCCTGCGAGCGCCAGACCGTTGAAGAGCTTGAGGAAGCGGTATCCTGGCCTGAAATCACTCGCTTCGACGACGTTGCCTTTCGGGCCGATGGTCTTGCTCGTGTCGATGATATCGCTGCAGTCCGCGCAATGAGGACGGAACTTCTTGAGACTGGTAAGGCGGTGACCCAGGCGTCCGCTCCGACCAACTCAGCCGACCCCGAACAACTCGAATTGATACTGGGAGACCTCGCCAGCTTAATCGAGGGGCTTGCTGCCGAAGAACTCGATGATGCTTCCCTTGAAAACTTGGTGCTCGGACTGCATCCGGTGATAGCGAAATTAATCGAAGCCGCAGGAATGCCTCACGTCCATGCCAATGAGGGCCCCAACAGCGGCTTTATGTTTCCCGTTTTCGATGAGGGGGGCAAACAGGCAGGGACCATCGAGATCAAGCTCCATGACGATGCGGGCGACTTGGAAGTTTGGCTTAAGCGGGGGGGATACGACGGCGAACCTTGGCGCTTGCCCCTCGAAGCGACCTTGACCTTGGATTTTCCGGCCACCGGGCAAAAGATTACCCTTGCAGTCCGGGATTCGGAGCGCAATGAGGATGAATCCGGCGCATCGACCATTTTCGAGGGCGCTACGGATTATTTCGTTTTTCCGGGCGAAACCGGAGCGGATGCATCCTGGCTTATGGGATCCGAGTTTGCCGCCAAGGTGGAGCTTAGCTTTGGAGACGCTACAACTGGTACTTTCGTACTGCGTCCCCACATCCATAGAAAGAACGACGAATAGCTCAAGGTATGATCCGGCTAAACGAGGTTTTCCTGCGCCTTGGAAAAGCCGGACATGCTTCTTCGGTCGAATTTGATCTTCCCTTCTTCGAGGCAGCCTCGGGGGAAACGATAGCTCTTACCGGACCTAGTGGTTGCGGAAAGAGCACCCTTCTTAACCTCGTCGCCGGGCTGCGCCGTCCGGATCGAGGAGAAGTCATTGTGGACGGGGCAGACCTGGCGGGGATGTCGACCGAGCAGCTCGATCGGCATCGGGGCGTTCACTGCGGTATGGTGTTCCAGTCCTTCCACCTTCTGGCACCCTTCTCTGCGGTCGAGAACGTCGCTATTGGGCTGCGCTTTGGAGCGCGCAAATCCTTGAATGCCGGTCAACGAGCCTCGGAAGTCCTCCGTCGCGTAGGCTTGGGGGATCGCCTCCATGCTCGACCGGCTGAGCTTTCGGTCGGCGAGAGGCAGCGTGTGGCAATCGCCCGCGCTATTGCGGGTGACGCGCCAATCCTTCTCGCCGACGAGCCGACCGGTTCGCTCGATCCCGATACCGGGCGTGAGATCTTCTCTCTCTTGCGCGAAGTCGCCTCCGAGAATGGGCGTACCCTCCTCATGGTCACCCACGACTCCGAACTTGCCTCGGAACTACCCATAAACTTTGACTGTTCGGGGCTTGTTCGCTCTGCCCGGCCATCGTCCGAAGATAGGGAGCATTCGGCATGAACTTCTTCGCAATGGCTTGGCGGTATCTTCGGTTTCGCTGGCTCGTCTCGTTGCTGACCGTAGCGGGCATTTCCCTTGGCGTTGCTTTGGTCTGCGCGGTACTCTCTCTTCGTCACGAGTCCGAGCGCGCTCTCTCAAGAGAAGCGGGACTCTATGACCTTGTCGCCGGAGGGAAAGGCAGTCCTCTTCAGCTCGTACTGGCCAGCGTCTATCACCTCGACTCACCCACTGGAAACGTGCCCTACGCCGACTACGAGAGGCTCCGGCGGGATTCCCGCGTTCTCTGGGCAGCACCCGTAGGACTCGGGGACAATTATTCGGGATACCGTATCGTTGGTACGGAAGTTCAGTTCTTTGATTTGCCGGACCGAAATGGAGAGCCATTCTTCCGATTTAGGGAAGGCAAAGTTTTTGAAGACCGCTTTGAAGTGGTTCTGGGCAGTCAAGTTGCCTCCTCGAGCGGTCTCGGGATTGGTGACAACTTTTTTGGTACTCACGGGCTGGTTGAGGTTCCCGGAGCGGAAGTTCATCGCGATTTTCCTTATCGCGTGAGCGGCATCCTCGCCCCTACCGGCACAGCGCAGGATCGAGCCATTTTCGGGACCCTCGAATCGGTGTGGGAAATCCACGAGACCGAGGACCGCCTTCATTCCGCAATTCAGGGCACCGCCTTGCTTGAAGGTCGCAAGAAGCGCGAGGCAACCGCAATTCTCGTCCGCCTCAAGACGCCCGGGCTGCGTCTTTGGATGGCAGACGAGATTCGCAAGGAAACCGATGGCATCGCCGCGATTCCCATTAACGAGATTCTGCGCTTTCAACGTGGAATTGTCGGTCCCGTGCAGAGAGCTCTGCTTGCGGTTGCCGCAGCCGTCGTGGCAGTCTCTTGTCTCACCGTTCTGGTCACTCTCCACCAAGCCGCGGAACGCCGTCGTCGCGACATTGCCATTTTACGAAGCATTGGAGCCGTCCGCGCAGAAGTTGCCGCCCTTGTCTTTACCGAAGGCTTGCTCCTGACTGGTGGAGGCATCCTGGTTGGATTGCTCCTGGGACATGGCGGGCTTGCTCTCTCAGTCGGGCCCTTCCGCGAAACCACCGGACTGGTTCTCAACCCATGGCAGATCCCTAGTTCCGAGCTGATTGCCCTTGGAGTAATGGCAGGTTGTGGAGCAATTGCTTCCCTGTTCCCTTCAATCTCCTGCTACCGACGCACTCCTATCGAAGACCTTCACCTGACCGAGTGAAGCGATTTTCCCTCTGATCTTATGAAATTCAAATTTGCATTTTTAATTCCACTTTTTCTTATCGGATGCAGTCGGGAGACTGCTTCCGGACCGAAGGATGATGGAAAGGACGCGTCCAATCTTCCGGTAGTTGATTTCCCACTCCTTGGCGAGGCCCGCCCCGTCGACCTCATAGACATGAAGCTCGAGTTTCCCGAGAGCCTAAAGAAGCTGGACGGCCGTCAAGTAAGCCTAGTTGGATTCATGGCGCCATTCGACAGTTTGGAAGACATGCGCCGGTGTCAGATGGTGCCAAGTTACGTCGGATGCAACTTTTGCAGCCCCCCCAACCTGAGGCAGGTAGTCTACGTTACACAAGGCAACCAAGGTGAATCGGATCGTACCTATTCCTTCATTGAGGAGCCTTCCTACGTAACGGGCACTTTCCGGATTTCTTTGCCGGGAAGTACTCATGAAGGACAAAAGCAGGGCTTT
>Ga0310343_10001597_pt1 | contig 11683 bp, 6 predicted proteins | sample HC15DNA2025_MG_FD_203519 | JGI IMG/M metagenome (GOLD analysis project Ga0310343, IMG submission 203519) | Marine microbial communities from station ALOHA, North Pacific Subtropical Gyre - HC15-DNA-20-25_MG | ecosystem: Environmental > Aquatic > Marine > Oceanic | place: Pacific Ocean: North...
CTACGGACATTAGATAAGATAGCTATGTTAAACACAGAGGACAGTGATGACAGATTTACTACTGTTGATACTAGTCTAAATTTTCCAGGATTACTAACATCTACTACTAATGTAAGTTATGAAGAAATAGATACAGAGACTACTAGTGATTCATATAATTGGTTATACAAATATATTAATTATGAGGGACTTGCCCCCTTTACTAATATTAATGTTAATGATAAGGATCTTGACCAAACAACACCTGCCATTATTGGATCATCAGCTACTAGAGACACTAATAATCAAATTGGTGTATCTAATCAGACTAGTGTTGATTTTGAGAATTGGAATATTTATCGAATTAAAGTCCGTGGTTATATGTTACTACGTTTAGAATGGAGTATTGATGGTAATAATCAACCAGATATTGTATTGCCTTCAAATACTGTCGCAGATCGAAACATATTCACGACTATTGAGGATAAACTAAATAGCTACTTAACTGCGAGTAGTGTTAGTATCGATGTAATTACCGATGTTAGTAATAATTCTAAATTGAGTATTGGAATTACCGGTCCAAATCATATTGAAATTACACGAACAAGTACACTATTGCTTGTGATGGGATTTGGAATACAACAAATCTATAATTATGTGAATATTACTACTAACACTCTAAAATTAAGCGAAGATAGTTCTCTAATTTTAAGGGAAGAACGTGAAAATATAATATCGGAATATCCGGTAGATTTTAGTTATTTCGACACATATAATGGAAAGTTACAAATTTCAGAAACACATCAGGATATTTTATTAAATGTGATTAGAAGACCACCCTCACAACATAATTAAATTATAAGACTCATAATTAAAATATAAGCTAGAATCAAATCATAAATATTATGAATTTATCATCATATTTATGTTGTTTCGGATCAAAAACAATCCCAATGTCTACCTATGATAACGAAAAAATAACATCTGTAATTAAAAATGAGATTAACGTTTATATGAAGGAGACTAATAATTGGAGACAGGCGATAGAACAGCGTCTAAATAATATTGAAGAGGTTCAAGTAAATTTAAAGACCACCAGTTCAAAACAAAGTCAGGAAGTAACAGAAGTCGTTACTGAATTACGAAGAGATATGGAAATGATGCAAGATAATGTTATTGTGGATATATCAAAAGATTAATTTTCTATTATTGATAGAATTTATATCTTACATAATGGTTTATTTATGAATCCAGTAATTTCAAGAGAGGTATAACCTTGTTGAGATTGCGAGTTTGAAGATGTTGATGTTGATGTTGAAGTTGATGTAGAAACAATCATATTTGATGGAATAGATACATAATCATGTGGTGTAACTCTTGTCCAGTTACAATATTTTTTCTTTTGACAACCGTTAGAAGTAAAACGACCAGAACATTTATCAGATAGTTTTTTTGGACAGACAAAATATTCTTTATGGTGAAGATTTATTACCACAAATAATAATATTGATAGTAATAATAATGACAATATTTGATTGAATTCCATTTTACTTATTAAAAAGATTTTTAAATAGTTATAATGAAGGATTAAATTTCTATAGTTAAGATAAAATGAAAATGTTTAATAATATTCTATTACATTTAAAAAAATCAAAAATCTTAATTTTGATTTTTATTGTAGTTGTAATAATTGCCATTATATTTATTACAAGATATAGGAATAATAACATCAGTCCTACAAAGTTGGGTGGTGGTCAACTCGTTGGTGATGTAGAACAATTATTAACTATGACATGTAGCATGGAAGATGAACAGATTTTTCCTGGTAGTGCATTACAGGGTATGTTATCATGTAATGTTAATCTTAGTGATACAAACTATTTACCAGCAGGGAAATATGTAGTAAAGGCGGAATTAAATTTTTTGAATACAGATGGAAATATAATAAACACCCACACCATTAATCTTAATAGCAATAATTCAGCTGTTCCAGAATTTGTAGTAACAGTGCCAACTAGTATTATTCCAAAAAGGATTAGCAATGAACCTAATTTAATTGCTATCACTAATGCGGCTACACCAAATCAGTGTAAATCAAATCCATATGGATGGCCCCTAAGTAAATCTATTTTTCAAGAACGTATTGATTATCCAGCTGATCCTTGGGTACGTGAAACTACACCGGGTAGTAGAAAATCTAATTGGCCATCTAACGCACGTGATAATTTTGGATGGGGGTGTAATCAATATGGATGTGTTGATTGTACAAAAGAATGTCCAGAAGGTTATTCTCATTATGGTGATGGTTCTGCTTGTAAAAAGGGTACACATAGTTGTGCTTTATGGGGGAATAATTCTTTGCCTCGATGTGATCCTGATGGAACCAAATGTCGCAATGATGTAATGAAAAAATTATGTGATACTCCTCAAGATAATTTATTTGTCTTTCGTCCATCTGTTAATGATTCTGTGTACTTTTTTGGTGATTCAGTCTTATCAAGTACAGACTCTATGAGCGGAAGTAGCCTAAATACAAGACCAAATGTAAGTGCGATTAAAAAACCTTTTAACCCCGATGACGAAACATTTGCTAAACCTAATCATTTTACTTGGATTCCTAATTATTGTTGTCCATCACATAATGAAAGAGGTCGCCAAAACTCCAAATATTTTGATAGTGTAAGTTTTAATCCAAGTAATCTCGCACCAGCAAATGGTATTACTTGTAGTAGCCTAAACAATGGAGCACAATGTTATGGTGGTCCTGATCAAGGAGATGCTACTCATTCCTACTTTATGACTCAAGGATCAAGTAATGGAAAAATTATAAAGTATGGTATTTATCTTCCTACACATAATGATAAAGATTATGTAGGTTGTGGTGTAATTGTAGTCCCCATTGGAACTACATATATTCGTACAAGTTATATGGATGGTGGTGATGGTGGTATTCCAAGTGACAGTGATCCGTCGCATCCATCTGAGATTACTACAATTGGCGAAGGTGATGAAGAAGTGGATTATAGTAATCAAAAAGAATATTTAACTGCTTGGGTTAATGTTAAGGCTAAAACAATAGAAAGTCTCCAGACAGAAAATATAGAGTTATACAATAAGGCAGTTGAAAGGGCTGAAAAATTTGGGTTTAATAATCCTCAGACTGAGGCCTATATTACTAGTCTTTTAGCATTACAAAATTTACGAGTAGTTAAGCGGAAATATTGTGCCCAATACGATTCTAAAACTGCTAAACACACAATTAAATGCGATCCTAAACTGACTGGATATAATTTGGATGGTAAATTAATAGCAGATAAATATGAAGGTTATTTTGGTGATAATATTAATTGGTTTACTCACCGACAACCAATAAGTTCAAGAACATTAACACGAATAGAAATCCCTGATGAAGGTTCTAATTATAGCTATCATATTCATGGATATTTTTATGATGGTGAGGTGACACAAAAAAAGAATATAAAATACTATTTTAGAACTCGGTCTGATGATAGTAGTCTAGTCTATCTTACCATTAATGGTCGGAAAAGACTAATAGTTAATAATGGTGGTTTACATGGGAAAATATGGAAAGGAAAAGAATATACATTACTAACAAATACACTATATCCTATTGATATTTACCATGGTGAAAATGGTGGTGGGGCAGGATTAATACTTGAGTGGAAAAAAGAAGGAATGACTAACTGGAATACTGAAAAAGGGCATAAAAATTTTAAAATAGATGATGCTACATATTTTGGAACAAGTAGAACTGACATTTGTACAAATAGTGAACAAGACAAACAGGTAGTTTGTAAAGAAGTAGAAATTACAGATACCCGTGGATCATGTGGGGGTTCTTTAGAATGTATTAAGTGTGATGAAAAGGCAGATTGTGCTGGTAATGCTAGATGTAGTACTGAATTTGGTAATTGTGCAAACAATTGCTACGAAAATCTTAATGCTAACAAAGAAGTTCAAAACCGACAAACTTACCGATATGATATTAGCGCGAACTGGCAAAATGGAAATCCACCAAAAAATCCAGATATTAAGAGACTTGTTGAAGAAAAATTTGGAAATTCTTATTATGGACAAGGTGCTCAAGGTATATTACATAATAGACGTATTCGTGTTACTACTTCAGCAAATTGTCAACCAAATAATGATAGAAATACTACCTACAGTCAAAATGGCAATTTTATTGACTTTTATTTTTTGAATACAAATATGAGTCTGTTAATGCAAATGACTACTCGACGTGAGACTCATTTACATGACTGGCCTATGATTTGGAATAAAAACAAACAACAGACTACTAGTCTCCGATATGAAGATACTGTTCCTGATGTATTTTATCCAATTGAATGTGATAAGGGTCATACACAATCGGAGGGAGATAATAAACCAGCACAATGTTCATTAGATACTGATTATAATATAAACAATGGAAAACCTACATGGGGTGTAGTACATCCTCAATATATTTCTAATGAAGTTAATATCTCATGTAGCTATGACTTAGGACAAGTAAATGTTCCAATGGATGAAAACCTAATTGATGGTAGTATTAAGATTAAATACTATATTGCTAAATACGATCCACACAGTGATGGTAACTATTCTGCCCCTATTAATAGTTCTCATTGTACACCAGATGATGCAGGCAATCTTATTAGCACTTACAATACAAATCTTTCTAATTTACAGGCAAAGTGTGATCTCGATGCGGAATGTAATGGCATTAGTTATACACCTTCCTCTACATATGGTAGGCTTTATAAAAATTGTACACAGACGGAACGTTACTGGGGTAGAGCAGTCTATCAAAAATTAGTAGTCAGTCCTGTAGTTGAATTCCCTACTACATGGAATATCCGGGCAAGATTTCAATGGAGATGTAGTAATTGGGAAAAAAATAGCAGTAGACAAGTAGATGAGTCAGTTAGATGTGCTGAATGTTATGATCAACATTTAAATACACAAGGTATTAGTGATTGTACCCCAGGTGATAATAGAAGCACCTGTTGTAAAAATAGTGATAAGCCTCACACTACAACTTATAATAATGAAAATGGTGATCCTATAACTCCAAGTAAGAATATATGTCAACCTTATCCCACATTAGAAGGATGTAGTTATACACCTAGATTACCTAACGGAGGTGGTGGTAAAAAAACTATTTCTAGTAGTGGAACAGTGATTGGATCTTTATTTGAGAGTGGAATAGAAAAACCAATGGGTGGAGGAAGTGTTGTTGAAGAACAAGCTTTTGATAAGCATAAGGATGATAATTCTACCAGTGAAAACAGTAATACAGAAGATCGTAATCAAGATCCAGGTATGACAGGTATGACAGGTATGACAGATAGGGATGATACTTTAGAAGATACTATAAATAATATTGAAATTTTTAATATTGATACTGACTTTATTATTAATCGAACGGTGTATATTGTTAATCCAAAAAATTCATTAAAAAGGCTTGGAATTTGGCACACAACAGAAAGTTGGAATGATACTGCATGTCCACCTAACTATTTGTCAGCATGTGAATCAATCGGAGATGAATCTTCTAGTATTGTATTAAAATGGTTACATTTTAATGAAAATGATGACAGTTGGTCTGTGGAGGGTTATGATCAGTCAGCTAGTCATGATTTATATACTTGGATTTTATATCGGGTAGAAGAAGATAAGGTGTTACTCTATAATAAATGTTCTGACTTATATATTTATGTCAATAATAAGGGTGATATTAAAATGAATAGTCATATTCGTCTACAAGATGGAACTATTCATCCAAATTATAAATGGACTATTTCCAAAAAAACAGATGATACGGGAAAAAATCATGGCATATTTTTACAATGTAATGATAAATACTTGCTAGAATCTTTGAATCTGGGTGGTTCTAAGCAGGTGGCGGCGGGTTTTAAAATTGTTCCACGTGTTGAGTTTATCAACAACACACGAGTTGGTCAGAATACAACTTCAGCTAAAATTAAACAAATGATAGATGACTTTAATCAACAAGGATTAACTTTAATGAAAAGTGAGTTATTACAAAAATTAATTAACTTATATCCAGATTTTAAAAATAACTTATACCCAGAATTAGAAAATAAATGGTTAGTAACTGGTAACAACATTCATGTAAATAATAAGATGTATTATCGTATGGGTAAATTTAAAAATAAAAGATTTAGATTAGTTCCGGGTTGCACTAAAGCAAATGTATTTGATGGTGGACTTCCCTATCTGACTGATAATAGTAGACCAACAAATAGCATTAATGATATTTATTGTATGGGATATGTCTATGAAAATTCTAACATGAAAGAAGAATTTACTGGATGTTGTATCGGTTTATCTACTATCGAAACATTATTTAGTGGCATCAGAATGAAAATAGGGGATTATATTTCGTCAGAAAGAGAAAATAACTTCTTAGGTTTACAGTTATATGAAGGTCGTGCATGTTTAATGTTTAGCGAAGTAGTAATGTATCAATCTAATGTTCAATCTGGTGGAGATTGTATACATAATAATCAATGTGTAGTAGGAACAAATTGTCATATTCTTGATATTAATGGTCAGTCTGTCAGTAAATGTTTTAGTAATTGTGAAAATGCAGTTAAGAATGTTTCTAATGCGAGTATGGATAAATGTGAAATAATGGATTTAGATAATAACACTATAACTATAAGAAATAAACAGGATAGTATTATATTAAAGAGTAGTTTTGATGTTTCTGAAGAGATGAAAAAGGACATATACTGGATGATTGACTTTAATGGAACAATAATAGTTCAGTCTGGTAATAAGTCAGACACATTTCATTATTGTAATAATAATGGAAATGGTATCTATAGTTCTAAACCATGTCATTTTGGATATTCAAATTTAATAAACATGAGAAAAAACCAAACTTTTAGTGAGAGAATATATGATTCTAATAGTTATAGCACAAGTATTAGTACTGAAGAAGAATTAAAAGAAAATTGTAATAACTTAGGAGAAGAATGTCAGGCAGCTATATATATAAAACCTACAAAAGAAGGTGACCCTGGTGTTGGTTTATATTATAAGAATAACATTGATTTTATGGAGACTACAAATGATGAAGAAGCCCCTTTTTCTATTTATAAGAATCTTAATAATGCTCAATTAACTCCTCAAGATTTTTTAGTAAAAAGACATGAAATTACAGTACTTAACGGAAAATTATTTCATAGACTAAATAATAGGTGTATTCTAAACCCTTTGAAAGTGAGTTGTTCAGATAATGTAAATACCATAACAAAATCATTTGAGATTACTACATCAGAATCATTAATGGAGCAATACACTGACAGAATACATATTTATGATGGCGAATTAGATTTAAGATATGATAGTGACAATGGACAACCTCCGAGAGGGAGTAATGAATGGATAAGTAGAACAGACCGCAGTGGACCTGGTATAGCCTATAAAAATATAACCACTAGTAGTAATTATATTTTAGAATTTGACATTTGGCCAGAAAATAGTCGTCTGGGTTGGAATAGTGTAATGCACTTTACTACTGGTGGAAATTGTTGTAACTATGGAAGTCGTTTACCTGCGATTTGGTTTTGGAATGAAAATACTACTCGTCTTCACATACGAACTGGAACTAAATACGACCCGGCACAAGGAATGTATGGTTATGGAAACAATGGTGGTCGAACTTCGGGAGGAGTAGGAATTGACAAAGAGTCTACTTACAACTTACCAGTTCGTCACTGGACACGTGTTCGTGTTGTTGTAGAAGGAAATTATTTTAGAGTGTATTATGATAAAAAGACAGATAATCGAATTGCTTTAGGAACTAAATTTGAAAATGTTTGTACTCAATGGATCGGCCCTGAAAGTTGGCGTCCTCCTGTGAGTAATGTAACAGCACATGTTCCTGGTCCTTGGTCGACTGCGAATAGTCATGCTGATGTAAAATTAAAGAGAATCATTTATTATCGATTAAATACTTGTAATGATAATGAGGATTTTACTCGAACATTAGAAACTCCGGTAATAAAACATTTTAATCTAGATCCATTAAAAAAGTTAAAGACCAGTCTTCCATCAATGGATTAAGAAAAAACAGATTATCAGATTAATTTAGATGTTACTATAAATCTAGTGAAATATTGAAACATAGAAATAGATAATCTTCCATTTCTGACTCTTTTTTGAAGATATTCAATTAATATTTTAAATTCTGAGGAAAAATCACAACATTGATAAATATTCTCAGACTCTTCATAGCTATAAATTTTTTTTTTGATGGATTGATTAATTCGATTGTGAATATCAACCGCCCATCTTTTTAATTTGTGTCTGTTTTTAAGTCTAACTGGTTGAAATTGAAGGTTTTGAATCCAGTGTTTTCGACATTTTGGACAGGGTAGTATAGCAGGAATGACTGAATGATAAAAGTATCTAAATATTTTTGTTTGTTCTTGTGAAGGATGATCACTATATCTATATGTCGATAGATGGATAACTTTCCATATTATTGGTCCCCAATAATTCATTCTTTAATAGTATTAGAAAATACTATTAAAAATTTGACTCTAAAAATAATAATATTATGATTAATTAGAAAATGGAGGATCTGTTAAAGAGAGACTTAAGTCTCGATAATCGACCGACCCTACGTAAACATCTAACTCTACTAGGATTGGATCCCCCTTTCCCAAGAAGTAATGCTGATTGCGTAGCTTTAATCGAAAAAGCATTACGCGAAGCGGTTAAACCATTATCTCCAGTGGAGATTGATTCTCCAAAGTCTTTAGTAAAAAAAACAACAAAACACTCCTCAAAAAAACGGGAAGTAAAAGACCCAAAGAAAAAAACTCTCAAAAAATTACCCATCAATCCACCAGAAATCCCGAATAATGATACTCCTAATTTAAATTTAATTGTAAAAGAACTAACTATTCTCCAACGTGACTATGCGACAAAAGTCCCAAAGAGTAGTGATCCTGAAGAAAAACGGAAAGAAAAAAAATCCTATACTTTTAAAAGCTACAATCTTAAAACAGCAATTAGTGGATTAAAAGAAAAATTTAAAAGGGTTGATATTACATCAGCTAAGGAAGCTGAGGGAATACCACGAGTTGGTCGTGAGACATTAGCTAAAATAAAGGAGATACTAGAAAATCAAAAGTTAGAACGTGCTGACAAAATTCGTAATGATCCGGAATTAAGATTAAAAGAATCCTTAATGGGAGTATATGGTATTGGACCAGCTAAGGCTAATGAGCTTATTACTAAAGATAAAATTACTAGTCTTGATCATTTACGAACACGATTAGATCTTTTAAACGATCTCCAGCGAGTAGGTATCCAATATTATGATGATATCAATGCTAGAATTCCTTATCTAGAGATGAAGGCTCATGATCATTATTTACAAAATATCATAAAAGAAATAGACCCAAGTGCAACTTTAACTATTGCAGGAAGTTATCGTCGTCAAAAAAGGGACAGTGGAGATATAGATGTATTGTTAACCCATCCTGATTATCCAGAAAATTTATTAGATACGGTAATAAAAGTGTTACACCAACGGGGGTATCTGATTGCTACACTAGTTTCTGGAATGTCTAAATATCATGGACTATCCCAATTATCTAGTGTAAAAGATTGCGAGGGTGGTTCATGGTGTCGTCCACGAAGAATAGATTTCCTCTATTGTAAACCAAAGGAGTATCCATTTAGTCTCTTACATTTTACAGGAAGTGGTAGTTTTAATCAGATGATTCGGGCACATGCCTTAAAAAGGGGACTGACACTAAGTGAACATGGTATTAAACGGTTAGATGGTAAAATGATAACCACAAAATTCAATACGGAACAAGATATTTTCAATTTTCTAGAAGTAGAATGGATCCATCCAAAGGATCGTGAGCATATACCTAAATTTTAACCTCCCAATTGTATTTTAAAATAAATTTAACATAAATTTTAAGAAAATAATGAGTTTTTTTCAAGTATATTTTTTCTTGAAAAAAACAGATATATTATGGGAAACAAAAATTCAACTAATTATACTCCCGATCAAATTGTGAATCATTTACGACAACAATATCCGGAAATGAACAATAAGCAACTTCAAGAGTTATACACAAGATGGTATATCCGTAATAGTCAAAACACACAAAACACACAAAATTCAATAGTATTAAGTGACAATGATCGATATCACTTGAATAATATATATAATGTAATTGAGTCTCAAAATGTACACACACAATACCATAATCAATATCAAAATAACTCTCAGAATTATTCACATAATCAGGGTGATCGACTTCCTACTCAACATAATTATCGAAATAGTGAAAGTACTAACTTAGGAGAAAGATATCATCAAACTTCTCTTCAACGTAATTTTGACCAAAAACCTTCTGGTGGATATCAACCTCGTAATATATCAGAATTTCAACATGCTCCATCAAGATCAGAACTAGAAGCACAATTTCAAAATCGTGTAGAAAGTCAAAATCCTTTTAGATCTAACCAATTAGGACAATCTCAAAATGTAAGCCAAGGAGGACGTTCAAACGTAGTATTTCCTAATAGACAAAGACAACACTCACAACACCACTCACATCAAAACTCACATCAACACTCACAAGACTCACAAAACTTTCACTCTCCAAATCAAGAGTCACTAAAAAAAAGACAGTTACGGGAAGATTTATCTTCAATAAATCCGACCGATGCCTATCGACTATTTGGATTACAACCAGATTTTACAGTAGATCAACTTAAAAAAGCCTATAGAAAATTGTCATTACAAACTCATCCAGATCGAGGTGGTAGTAGTGAAAAGTTTAAATTTGTGACACGTCATTATCTTTTTCTAGTAGAGGAATATCAAAAAAATAAGCCTAGTCTTAGTTTTAATGATCTCAGACAATCTAGTAGAGACTATGTTGATCATCAACAACAAAACCCTCGTCAAAATATCCATATGGACAATCAATCTAGCGAATCTGGCAGTAATTTTGATAATCAACGTTTTAACGAATTGTATACACAAAATAGATTATCAACTGTTCATGATGAGGGATACAGTAATTGGATTGAGGATAATGCTATGTTAGAAGATAAAGATCCGGAACCATTATTTAGTGATAAATTTAATCTAAATGTTTTTAATAATATTTTTGAAAATGATAAAGACAAAAATCCTCAATCACAAGTTATTGTCTACACAGATCCAGTACCAACTAATATTTCAAGAGAAACATCCTATAGTGAAATAGGTGAGGATACGATCGGTGATTTTAGTGGGGAGGCTCAAAGTGGTTTAGGATACACAGATTACAAAAAGGCTCATACCCAGACTCGCTTAATTAATGTTAATCAAGTTAAATCACGTGAATCATATAAAAATGTCGAACATCTACAAAGCCAGCGTGAACAAATAAGTTTTAAAATGTCTCCGGAAGATCAAAGAAAACACGATGAAAAGCTAAAACATGAAAAATGGTTAGAGAGTGAACGTGTGAAAAGAGTACAAAGACAAGACATACAATCTCAGGATCATTTTGAAAAGGTAAATCAGCTAATGATTGGTTTACGATGATAGTTTAAGAACAGTTATGATTGACTGACTCAGTTAGAAACTAATGTATCTAGCTGAGTTTTCATACAGATAGATTAAAAT
>Ga0310343_10001599_pt1 | contig 11680 bp, 9 predicted proteins | sample HC15DNA2025_MG_FD_203519 | JGI IMG/M metagenome (GOLD analysis project Ga0310343, IMG submission 203519) | Marine microbial communities from station ALOHA, North Pacific Subtropical Gyre - HC15-DNA-20-25_MG | ecosystem: Environmental > Aquatic > Marine > Oceanic | place: Pacific Ocean: North...
CCTAAATAGTGAAAAAAATGGTGGTGGTGGTGGTGGGGGGGGGAGTTCTGATTGTGGTACCATGGTGGTACTTAAAAAAATGGGATATATCTTGGAGAGACGGACCAGCGACACTCAAAAAAAAGAGTACGAGTAGTACACCATTTCCAAAGTGCTCTTTGTGTCGCGTTCGACCACCATCACCACCACCACCGTCCATTGGGAGGGTTTAAAACGCATCGCATCGATGATATCGTCGTCACAACAACAATCGTCGTGCCGTCGTCGTCCTCCTCCTCGTCGTCCTCCTCTCGATGGGGGAAGGAAGATGATCACAAAGACGACGACGCGACAACGACACAATCGTCGTCATTCTTCCCCAAAATCCGCGGCCGTCGTCGCACGCACGATGACGATGGCCATCGTCGTCGTCGTCGTCGCTCTGTGCGCGCTGTCTTTCTCTGGCGTCGACGCGAGAAAGAACGCGCTCTCCTCTCCGAGAGAAAAACCACCGACGAAGAAAGAAGTCAGAGAAAACTACGAGTTGAACCATCCGAGACCGTTCTCCTGGGCCGAAGTGCCGGACACGTCCGCGTTCGATAAACACGTACAAAAAGTTGCCAAGGAAAATTTTGAGAAGAAAATGAACCCGCCTTCTGACGACGACACGGAGTGGGACGATAACATCGTCGACCCAGATTACGAGGACGACGGTTTAGGATCGACGCCAAGTTTACTGGACGCGTTTAAGAATAAAAAAAACCCGAAAGTTCAAACGATGAGCAAAGATGAATCCCCGTTCGTAGATGTTTTAATATTAGCGCCGAGCGTGTTCTTGTTGGTTGGTTTGATTTACATGTGGCGATGTAAGTACGCGTGGAAGGAAAATTTTCAAGAGAGTCCAGCGTTGTCGGAATTGAATAGAGTGAGAGAGGCGAAAGAATACGCGCTGTTTGCCGCGTATATTTCTAGCGGGTACTTCGATATTGGCATGTTATATTGGTCGTTGGGTGGAGCGACTTTGTTGTTGCAGATGAAATACAACGCCGTGTACGCGTTAGTGCCTCCAATGACGAGTTTAGCGATTGGAGTGTTTTATTCAATGATTTTCCAAAAGTCGTTGACGGGTATTCCAGGCATCACGGGTCCTCCTTTAATGCAAAGACTATTGATTTTAGCGACGTCGATAGTTTTGCTGATGAACATGATTTATTGCGAAGTGAAGAAGACTTTTGTGGCCCAGGCGGAGTATTGGTACGTCTCGGCTGGGATGATTGTTATTCCGCAAGCGGTGGCTTTTTACCATCGCATGAGCGGATGGATTCAACACAATCGCGACTATAGATACAAAATGGTTGAATGAAAATAGAGCACCGCCCAGAAAGTACACACCATTAGCATGTCGATATAAATAAATAAAAACTGTACATCATTCAAACTAAAATTCAGCTATCTACGCTAATTCTTCTTACTACTACCGTTTCCATTGCTTCTCTTTCTTGAGCAAATCAACCTGTCCAGGCACGCCCATACCTTGTTCGTTCGGTAATGTAGCACTCACCTCGACAATCTCCCATATTTGGTCCATTGCTATCGAGTTCTTCACGGACTCTGGCAGATATTTCAGAGGCGAACGCAACCACGCGGATTGGTACGGTTTCGCCCGAGGCGCGCGCGCGTCGTTCTCGTTACCAGTGGTACCTTCCTCCTCCTCCTCCTCCTCCTCTTTCTCATTAAGTCGTCCTTTGTGTTCAAATTTCCGCATCATCGTCACTTTGACGTCGCAACTTGCCTTGTCCCCATCCACTATGAATGCAATTACTCGCACGTTCTCGCCTCGTTTGTTACACGAGCCGTTGTACCAAAAATCAGCCTCTAAACGAACGTCTTCTTCTTTCTTGTCTTTGCTGGATACAATGCTCGACACTCTCTTGCTCTTTTTCAACTTCGGCATGGCGACTGCTTTCGCTTTTTCGTATAAAATCAAATCGTCGACGGCTAAATTGAACGCGTATAAGGTTAACACGGATAAACCGAAACCAAAGTAGCGATGGAAACCGGAGGAGAAATCAGAACTCGTCGAGGAAGAACTTGAGGAATACGATTGGCTTTTGGATGAGAAAGACGACGACGACGACGACGACCAAGAGGAGGAGGATGCATCGCGATTGGATGACCTACGAATATCACCCGAGCGAAGTCTGCGTAGAATTTCTCGGTATCCTCGAGTTTGAGAAGGCGGACGGAACATAATTTTTGAGGTGTTCGATGAATGATTTGTAGCAAAAAAAAGCCGTATAGTTTTTCTATAATTCTATGCGAAACACTCTCGTGACGTGATCGGCACCACACGTGGCCAAAATATTCTCTGATTCTCCTGCACACTTAGCAGGTTTGAAAGCTACTTTTGTTACCTCTGCACAGTGAGCGTTTGGGATATCACCGGCGACGCTCCACTTCGCGTCATCTTCTTTCGTTTTTGTCCAGATTTTAATCGAACCGTTTTCGTGTCCAGTGGCGAAGGTTGAGCTATTCAAAACACTCACGCACGTCGGTGCCGATGAACACACAGACTCAGACGACCAAACTGGTCTCATTTCCCCTTCTGACGACGCGTGTATTCGCCACACGTTTGCTTTCTTGTCGCGGCCAACGGTGATGAAGAGGTTGTCGTTTAGAAATGTCAAATCATACATTTCCCGCGCATGCGCTTTAAACCGATTGGTTAAGATCCATCCCTCAGATAAATCAGTAGTATCGTCGAGAGTTCGAGTGAATATACACGCGTGCCGATCTCTTGAAGCGACAATTAGCGTCCCCCCGTCGTTTGAAAATTCCAAAGCAACCGCCGTGAGCGTCGGTCCTAACAGCGATTCCACCATTCGCCAATCGTTATGCGTTTCATTGTGCTCCCAGAGTAAAATCTCAGCCGTCGCCTCTTTCGTTCCTTTCGCAGCCGATGCTAACAATCTTCCACTCGGGTGCGCAGCGACAGAGAAAACGTCGTCGCCGTGGCCGTACAATTTCGACGTTTCCGGCCACAACGTGTTTGTCACCAAGTATTCTTCAACAATCGCACCGCCGTGTTTTGCATCTAAACTTGCTTTCGATAGCTCTTCTTCGAGTAACTCTAAGTTTACATCTACATTTTCGTTATTGTTATTGTGCACCCCTTTATTCGATAAGCCAAGCGCGGAAGCTTCGGCGGCGCCTTGACCAGAAAGAATCAAAGCGTTCACGTTGTCCACGTTCGTGTTTCCAACCTTCATTCGTTCCCAGAATACGCGAGGCGCTCGAAACGCACGCAAAGCTTTCTCGCTCGAACCCGAAATAAAGGATTGACTACTGTTACTAAGTATTTTATTTTGACTACTATCACTATTAGTCTTTCCAGACTCTCTATTCTTCGATGGAGGCACGACTGCTAAACACGATATTGCGTGTCCATGCGTCTGCGGTCGAGCAATCTCTCGCCATCCTTTTGGTGTTCGAATTGCATTTGTGTTGTCGCATTCCCCTGTGTTCCAATATCCAATCAATCTCGTCGTGTGATCATCCGATCCCGTCAAGAAATATTTCCCGTCGTTATCCCAAACCAACGCTCGAATTTTATCCGTGTGCCCAGAGTTCACTGAAAGCGATTCCCATGCCTGTAACTCTTCCATAAATTCCCACGCGTGTAGCGCGCCAGATTGCGAGTGCGCGATAAAACAGTTTCTACCGTAAAACGAAGCACCTCGATACCCAAGACAGTTATCGCCAGCTTCGCCGAGCGATGCTAACGAAAACCAAAGTGATGTTCCAGTACTATCTGCCTCGCCGTCCATCGACGGAGACCATAAGTTAACCGAACGATCTGCCGATGCCGTCAAAAGTTGATGACACCGAGAAGACGAGGTAGAATTATCATCGCTCGTTGATGGTCGCCACGCGCATGTGAAGACCCAATCTTCATGACCGCAAAGTAATGCTTCCAACTGGATGTCCACGCGGGCGCCTTTCAAAACTTCTGAAGGCGGTCGTGGCGGTGCCGCTAAAGTTTCAAATGGCAAACGCTTATTCGTTTCACTTTCTCCTCCCTTATTGTTTCTCGCGATAATTTTCCAAACTCTCGCGTTTTTATCCTGGCTGCACGTGGCTAAAAATAAGCTCGTAGTATCATCACTCGTCGTCAAAGATTGAAACTTTGTGTCCCTAACCCAATCCTCGTGACCAACCAATTCCGCTATAAATTCGAAATCCGTAAACGCTTTCGTATCTAGGGCATAAAATCGCGTGGTACCGTCCGCACACCCAACTGCGACAAACCTACTCGACGACGGTGAAGAAGGCGAAGTAGAAACGCAATCGGAAATGTCCACGCACATCGGTCGATGTTGCGAAGGAAACGCCTTCTCGTTGACTTGTACCATCGTCCAGTTTTTTATATTCAAACTCCATAAGCGCAAGTGATCATCCGAGGCAACCGTAGCAACGATAACAGACTCGCTCGTTTCGCGTTTCGCTGCAATCTGCGTGATAGGACCGAACGAGTGCATACAGTTAGCTTTTTGCGTCCATTTTCTTTTTTTGTCTTCTCGTGATTGCTCGAGCGTCCATGCGATAACTGTCCCACTCGTGTCCGCAGACAGCACAATCGTGCTTTTATTCTCACCATCGTCCAGCGTGTTCTTCTCAACAATCTTCACGCACGTCACCGGCGTCTGATGTTTTCGTTGCTCCTGCGTTTTCTCATCGCTTTCTTCTTCTTCGCCAAAAACTGTCGTCCTTTGTGCGCAGCCGTTTTTCTTGGGATAAATTTCCAACTCGAAAACGTTCCTGTGTGATGCGCACACGATCACGTCCTGAGAATAATCCGCGTCTAACGCGTGTGCGGAATGATTGCATCCACCGGAGACGTATTCCGCGTGAATTTTTACCATCGAGGAAGGAAGGAGAAAGGAGGAGGAAAGAGGATGGAGGAGGAGGAAGGAGGAGGGAGGGACTTTCTTTTCTCGCACTTTTTGTTTTACTCTGTCGTCTGTCTTCTCGAGAAGAACAAAAAAAAAAGAAAAAGCGCAAAAAAAAAAGAGGGCAAAAAAAAAGACAGAAAACACAGGCGGCGAGTCCTCTCTTGAATTACTTCCGTCCCCGTCAAAAACACCTCACTCTCTTGTTTGCGTGCGCTCTCTTGGTCCCGCGCGATCGCATCGTCGAACGAACGAACGAATCCGTTCGATACATTTTCCGACCGCAAGAAACGGGTTGGAAGTGAATTTCGATCGAAAGTGGATAAAGAGCTTTCGCGTTGAACTCGTCGCCGCGGACGAAAGACACGCCGCCCCTCGAGTCGCATTTTCAATTCTGTAACGAGAACGTCAAAAGGAGAGAGAGAGAGAGAGAGACCAATTTTTCCCTCGAAAAGTGATTTACAAAAATGGCAACGTTTTTGCTCTACGAGAGCGCGTCGGGATACGCCTTGTTCGAGGCTAAAGATATGGATTGGGTCGGAGATACGCCGCAAGCCGTGGCAGAAACCGTCAAGTACGTTTTATTGCACGCGTTTTCTTCTTTTTCCTTCTCTCGATTGCATTCTCGGCCGCCACCAAAATGCGTTCGATGCGAGAGGGCAAATTTTCCCTCTTTCTCTCTCTCTCTCTCTCTCTCTCTCTCTCTCTCTCTCTCTCCCTCTCTCTTATTAAAACTCACGCTCATTCGTTTTCTTTCGTTATGACTTAACAGTAATCTAGATCGATTCGGCAAAGTGTGCACGTTGCAATCGTTCAAGCCGTTTAAATCGGCGAAAGACGCTTTGGAACAAATCAACGCCATCTCCGAGGGCGTTTGCACCGATTTGTTGCAGAACTTTTTGGAGCAAAACTTGCCAAGAATTAAAGACGAGAAAAAAGCAAAGTTTACTTTGGGAGTTTTAGATTCTAAACTCGGGAACTCGATTGTAGACGCGATGAAAATCCCGTGCGTGTGCAACGACCCCATCAACGAGCTGACGAGAGGCGTGAGGATACACTTTGGGAAATTCATTAAAGGCTTGAAAGAGGGCGACTACGAAAAAGCACAGTTGGGTTTGGCGCACTCGTATTCGAGAGCGAAAGTGAAGTTTAACGTCAACCGTTCTGACAACATGATTATCCAAGCGATCGCGTTGATCGACACTTTAGACAAAGATATCAACACTTTTGTTATGCGCGTGAGAGAGTGGTATGGGTGGCACTTTCCCGAATTGGTTAAGATCATTGCGGACAATTACATGTACTGTCGATGCGCTTTGGCGATTAAGGATAAAGCGACGCTTTCGGACGGGCACCTGGCGGCGTTAGCGGAAATTACTGGAGATGAAGACAAAGCAAAGGAGGTTATCGAGGCCGCAAAAGCGAGTATGGGGCAAGACATTTCTCCAGTGGACATGATGAACATCGAGTCTTTCGCGAAGCGCGTCATCAAGTTGGCGGAATACAGAACGAACTTACACAACTATTTGAACGAAAAGATGCAAGCGGTACGTTTCGTTGTTTTTGTTTTTTTCTCTTTTTTTTTTCTCTCTCTCTCTCTCTTCCATATGACTTGTTTCGGTGTTGGTGGTACGTGAAATATGGCGTTGATGATTTGATACACCTATCACAGACCTGATCTGAATTCTTTGATGCTACAATTCATGCACCACTCTGAGTCATATTACACGCAGCAACAAAACAACACAACGAAATCTCTTTCTCTTTTTGTTCATCATTTCGAGCACATTCTTCATCGCGCTGACGTTCTTATCTGTTTTTCATCCACACAGATTGCACCAAACTTACAAGCACTCATTGGCGATTTTGTTGGCGCGCGTTTGATTTCGCACGCCGGTTCGTTGACAAACTTGGCAAAATACCCGGCGTCGACGGTTCAAATTTTAGGTGCCGAGAAAGCCCTGTTCAGAGCGTTGAAGACTAAAGGTAACACGCCAAAGTACGGATTAATTTTCCACTCGCCGTTTATTGGTAAAGCCTCCTCGAGAAACAAAGGTCGCATCTCGAGATACCTCGCCAACAAGTGTTCCATCGCCTCACGAATCGATTGTTTTGCGGACATACAAACTTCCTTGTTCGGAGAAAAATTGAAAGAGCAAGTGGAAGAGCGCTTAGAATTTTACGACAAAGGTACTGCACCAAGACGTAACGTGGCGGTGATGCAAGAAGTTGTCGAAGCCATGGGAGGTAGTGCAGCCAATAAGAAGAGAAAGAGTTCCTCAGACGACAACGGCGGCGGAAAGAAACAAAAGAAAGAGAAGAAAGCGAAAGAAGGAAAGGAAGGAAAGGAGAAGAAGAAGAAGGATAAGAAAGAAAAGAAAGAAAAGAACTGATGCACTACGAATTTGAAGAGGGAGAGAAAGAGAGAGAGAGAAAGAAAGAGAGAAAGAGAAAGAGAGTTACTGTATCAAGGAAACATTTGTAATTTTTACCAAAATTCACAGACTGATTTTTAGTCGATACGACATTTTTTAAGCACACGCTCAACAGTCACACAAATAAATATAATAGATGGAGCTCCCGCACCTCGGTAGGAATTGTGCGCTGCCATCGTGCAACCGCTTAGATTTCTTACCTCATCAGTGCTCCCGCTGCCTGTCGTATTTCTGCGAAGAGCACAAACTCGAACACTCCTGCACTGAGACAACGAGGGTGCCTTCATTGAATAGAAAATCTGAGCTGTGTCCGATATGCGAACGATCGGTCGTGTACGTCCCAAACGAAGATATTAACATCACCATGGAAAAACATATGAACAATCCCAACGAGTGCGTGAAGAAGGAAAAGTTAAAATGCCCGATCGAGGGATGTAAAGAGAAATTGTTTTCGAGCAATCAGTTCGAATGCGTCAAGTGCAAGACAGTTTTATGTTTGAAGCACCGACATATGGAACATAAGTGCGAAGAGATTCGACGAAGTCGATATCAGCCTTTAGGGAAGCAAAAGACAAGCAATAGTGCGGGATTGTTCATGTTACACGGATCGAAGAAAAAGGAGAAGACGAATGGAGTGTCATCACCTTCACTCAGTACACTTCCATCGACTTGCGATAAGTGTCATCAAACCTTCCCTCATCGCGCTGCGAAACTAGCACATAGATGCTATTCTAGCAAAAATAATACTAATAGTAGAAAACATAAGAGTAGCAGTTGCGCGGTGAGCTAAATACGTGATGAGGTAATAGCATGTTGCCGTATACATATACATAGAATCTTATTTATTAAATACAAAAATCGTGAGTGGTTCCATACACCAGTCGTCATCGATTTTCTAACATTTGTCTCGCGTTGCGTTCTAATTCCTCTACATCTGCGTCATCTAAACTCATTGTTTCTACGACATCAATCATTTCATCCATCTCTGACTGCGTCATAGAATATGCAATCTTTGCCGAGGACAACTTCTCCTTTTCAAAAGAAATATCATCTTGGATTGAAGGCGAACCATTCGATCGACCTTCGCTAAATGATTCTGAGTTCACTTTCTCTCTGTAAGCCTGCTCTGCAGCTTGGCGGCGCACTCTGTCACCGTATTCTTCTTCTGCGTTTTTAACATATGCGTTCATCGTCTGGCGAGGTAAACTTTGTGATTTTCGTCCAATAGCACTCTTACTCCCTGCCGCCATGTCCTCCTGTATTTGCGCGGCAGCGAACTGCGCGCCAAATTGGTCTCCTTCACCCGATCGATAACTCGACCCCAGTTCCGCGCCTTCAAACTCCCTCTTCGCTTGCGGGTGATACTCCAAAATCTCTTCGTACAACAGCCTCCTCACTTCCTCTTTCCCAAGCTTTCTCTTTTCAAACTCGAAATCCTCCACCTTCACTGGCCTCGCCGTTGGCTCTCTGCTAGGATCGGCTAAACCGTCGAAATACGGGTCTTGCAAAGCCTCCGTCGCGTTCGGTCGCTCGTCCGGATCAAAAGCTAACAATCTAGACAGCATTTTCAACGCCTTCTCTGAAGCTTTCGGGAATTTATCTTTCAAAATCGCTTTTGGTTTTACTCTCATTGTTCCTAAAAATCTTCTCGCTTTTTCGTTCCTAACTTTCGCTATCTGCTCCAACGTCGGCGTCCCAAGAATATCAGTGATAATTTCCAACTGATTGACGACGTTCTTCCCAGGAAAGATTGGTTTTCCGTTCAGAATTTCCGCGAAAATACACCCAATCGACCAAATATCAATCGCCGGCGTGTACTTGGTAAAAAAACTGCCACACAATTCTGGCGCTCGGTACCAGCGTGTCGCCACGTAATCGGTCCAAAACACCGTTGTCGGCCCTTGATCGTGGAAACTCGGCCTGGCTAAACCGAAATCACAAATCTTCAGCTTGCAATCCGCGTTGGCTAAAATGTTTTTAGGTTTCAAATCTCGATGGTACACGTTCGCCGTGTGAATGTATTTCAAACCTCGCAACAGTTGATACAAGAAAAACTGATGGTGATCTTGCGTCAAGTCATCGTTCGCTTTGATCACTTGATGTAGATCCGTATCCAATAGCTCAAAAACCACGTAGACATCTTTAAACTCTCGAGGATTACATGGTAATAAAATGTGTAAAATCTCCACCACGTCTGGATGTTTCAGCGCTCTCAATAATTTAACCTCTCGTAAAATTCGCGTGGCATCGCTCACGTGCTCGAATATATCGGTTATTTTCTTCACCGCGACTTTCGTGTCAGTTTTCGTATCGGTGGCTGAGCAGACGACCCCATATGAGCCTTTTCCGATGACTTCGTGGACGGAATACCTATTAGCGTCTTCAAATTCACTGAAAAATTCATTCTCTCTTCTTTGGGTGTTGTTGGTGTTGTTCTGTTGGCCTTCCCCAGAGGTTGGCGATGATCGCTCCCGGTTATCGGCCATGTTTTTCTCTTTTCTTCCGGCTGTGTTTAATGTTTTGAATTATGATACGATATTCCAACAACGCCTTCCTTGTGCGTTCCAGGATTTCTTTGCCCTGATCCCGCTAATTCCGTACGGAGCTTAGCTTAACTTAACTCTGATTGAGCACGTTTTTACGTGCAATAAAACTACTATGTAAATTGTTTGAAAAAAAAATCACTTCTTCTCGTCCAGAGCACCACGATACGCTTCACCGCCTGTGTGTGTGCGCGTGTCCTCGCGTGCGCGTGTGCTTTTGATCGTGCTCGCGGTGGAGTACCGCAACGCGTTAGAGCGACGAGGAAGTGTGAGGAAGGAGGATGGTGCGACAATCAATTTTTGTTCTCATTATTTGGACCCCCGGACTCCGATTTTTTTGATTTTTTTTGTATTCCCTTTGTGTTTTGCCTCTTTTTTTTTTTAAAGCAGAGAGAGACCTTTGTCTCAACAGCAGATCAATAATCCTCCAATCACTTCCTTTTTTTCATTTTTTTCATTTTTATCTTTCGAAAGTAAACTCTTATGACCTCCTTTGTGCTTTGAGTCCTTATAATAAAGTGAGACGACAGTCAGACGAAAAACGCAAAAAAGAAAGAAGAAAAAAAGGCGAATGAGAATTTGTGCGACGAGTACCCCCACGCCGGCGAGCGCGACTGCACTGAAAAGAGCGATGAAGACGTCGACGTCATCCCGAACGACGCGTCCCGCTTTCGCGTTTTCGAACGGAAGGCGAGGGATGGGGTGTCGCGGCGTTTTAAATGGAAGAGAATCGACGACGGTATCAATTTTGGAGGACGGTGACCTCACAGGAGAAAACAAAAACAGGAGCAACACGAACAACGCAGCAGCAGCAACGAAAACATCATCATCATCAACAACAACAACAACTTCTACTACTACAGTTGTAGAAGATATAGACGGAGAAAAACTTGAAATAAAATCATCGGTGACTGCTTTAGGCGTCATGACGGCGTTATGTACCCTTGGAGGGTGCGCGATGCTTTTCAACCCATCTGAAGCGTTGGCGAGCACGACGCACATCTTGGAGTTGGCCGAGTCGAACGCGGACGCTTTAGATCCAGAAACCGCAAAGACCATCGCTGGCTTCCTCGGCCCGTTGTTCGCTATTTCAGAAATTTTGTTCATCGTAAGAATCGTGATGACGTGGTACCCATCCGTACCGATTACGAAGCTGCCTTGGGTGGTCGCCTACGTGCCGACGGAGCCTTTGTTGAAACCAACGAGGACGGCGATACCGCCGGTTGGAGGCGTGGATGTTTCGCCTATCGTTTGGGTTGGGGTGATTTCGTTTTTTAATGAAATCTTGTTGGGGAAACAAGGTTTGCTGGTGTTGTTATCGAACAAAACCATGGCTTGAGAAATATAAATGTACATGCGGTGTACCAAACGCAAAGCCTACGGAGATGATGATGAAATTCTAGCTTCTAAAGTTATTCTATCTAATCGGAAATTTCTCGACCCTTTCCTCGCTAAACGTTCCCCAACCTCTTTCGGTTGTAAACGAACTCCTATCGTTTGTAATATCCCTCTTTTTTCCGCTTCTTTATAGACCCACAGCCTTCGATTGTTCATGGAAACAAATATCCGTTCATTATCATTATTATCCTTCTTCTTCTTCTTCTTCTTCTTCTTCTTCTTCTTCTTACGATTGCTTTTTCCATCACTCTCTTCTTCTTCTTCTTCTTCTTCTTCTTCTTCTTCTTCTTCTTCTTCTTCTTGTTTTTTGTGTGGTTTGTCAATCTCTACCACCGCTATCGCAGGGATATCTTTCCTCGCGTCCACTTCCTTCGCT
>Ga0310343_10001600_pt1 | contig 11677 bp, 11 predicted proteins | sample HC15DNA2025_MG_FD_203519 | JGI IMG/M metagenome (GOLD analysis project Ga0310343, IMG submission 203519) | Marine microbial communities from station ALOHA, North Pacific Subtropical Gyre - HC15-DNA-20-25_MG | ecosystem: Environmental > Aquatic > Marine > Oceanic | place: Pacific Ocean: North...
CTTTACCATCAGAAATCCAATTTGTAATAAGACCCCCTCTTTCAGGACAAAATTTAATGTAGTTATTTTGATCTAATTGAAAGACAAAAATACCTTGGTCTTTATTAGATAATTTAATTTGCACAATTTTAATTAGAGAGAATCAACCCAATCCAAAATATGCTGATTAACTAATTCAGGTATTTCATCATGGGGACAATGTCCAGCATCAAGAATGATTTCTTTTGTATTTTTTGGTGTAAATTTTTTATAAAGATTTCTTTTTTTTGGAGTGTTCATCCAAGGGTCTTTTCCTCCCCAGAGCAGTAATAATGGTGAATCAAGTTTTGAGAATAACTTATCCAACGGCAATCCCTGGGGACCTGATGGGTTAAATACACTTCTAAAAACATTGAAAGCTCCTAAATCTAGCGAAGGCTTTCTTATTGACTCAACCAAAAAATCATCAACATTTTTTTTATCAACATAAACTTGATGCAAAGTTTTTCTAATATTTTTTGGATTTCTCATATTCTCAAAAATCAAACGTTGGAGAACAATATTTTTCAAAAATATGCCGGCAACTGTTTCAATAGATGTTTGCAACATATTCTTTTTGATAGTTTTTTCTTCACTAAAGTATCCTGCAGCATTAAGTAATATCACTCCTGCGTTAAGTTCATTTAATTCTGACCCAGCCGCCAATGCTGCATAACCTCCTAATGAATTTCCAACAACAATTGTAGGTTTTTTTATTTTCTCTTTTACGTAAGCTACAACTTGATCTTTCCATAAAGATCCTGAGTATTCAACATCTTGAGGCTTGGGACTTTTTCCAAAACCGAGTAAATCAATAGCATGAACTTCGTATTTGTTACTCAAAATAGGGATATTAAATCTCCAATGATCCGTGGAGGCTCCGAAACCATGAATTAATAGAATTGCACATTCTTTGGATGTTTTCTCAGGCTTAGCGGAGACAGTATGTATTGGGTAATTTAAAAAATTCCAGTCATAATTCACATCACTTTCTATTAGAGCTGACTTTTCCATTTATTGAAGATCATATTTTGGTTGATTCTAATAAACTTATTTCCTAAAGAAGACCCACTGGATCAGCTGCAACATCATCTGAAATTTTATTACCATCATTTGGGGGCTTATCTTTTAAAACAATTCGCAAGAGAACAGGCGCAAGAAATGTAGTTCCAATGACCATTAATAAAATTGCTGCTTCAAGAGAAGGAGTTAATAACTTAGCGCTTGTTCCTAGTCCAAGAAAAATTAAACCAACCTCTCCTCTAGGCATCATACCCAGACCAACAACTAATCTATTTGTAGGTTTATCACTTGAGAATACCCATCCTGCCGCAATTTTTCCAATAATTGCCACTACTAATAAAAATCCTGCAACTACAAGTGCTGACCTACTTGTTGGATCAAGTGGATTGATAACTGATAAATCCATTCCAGCTCCAACTAATACAAAGAAAATAGTTGCGAATAAGGATACTAAAGGTAAAACGGATTGTTGAATTGCGTGATTATTTTTAGAACTACTAAGAATTAGTCCAGCTGCAAAAGCACCTAAAGCTGCTTCCAATCCTATAGCTGTTGCGACAAAGCAACATAACACAAGTATCACAAAAGAAGCTACCACTACGGCTCCAGGAGCCTTTAATCTATCTAGTAACCAATCAAAACCTGGGGCAGCTGTTCTACTTAATGCAATAGCAGCAATAACAAATACTACAGCTGCTGCAACTAATTTAACGATAGGAGCAATTTCTAAAGAACCTCCTGCAGCAAGAGCTACAACAACTGCAAGAATAACAATCCCCAAAATATCATCGAGAACTGCTGCACCAATAACAATCTGTCCTTCTCTGGTTTTCAAATATCCTAATTCACCGAAAACACTTGCAGTAATTCCTATACTTGTTGCTGTCATAGATGCTCCAGCAAAGACTGCTGGAATAAGATCTACTTGAAAAATAAACATTAAACCAAGAGTTCCAAAGGCAAAAGGTAAAATTACCCCGGCCATAGCAACAGTAAAAGCTTGGGCACCGACAGCTACTAATTCCTCTAACTCACTTTCCAATCCTGTTAAAAATAAAAGTGCATACAACCCAAGTGTTGCTACTGCTTGGAGTGATGGAAAACTTTCGAAGTAAACATCAGGTACTGCCTCAGGGGGAATTGAAGCTAATGAACTGATAACATTTACAAGACCTTGATTTAGTTCAGTTCCGGCTGATGGCGGAATTAACAAATGGAATCCTGATGCTCCTATTACAACACCTGCAAGAAGCTCACCAACAATAGTTGGTAAACTGAGCCTTACTAGTACTTCTGCTAATGCTCTTGCAGCTAAAAATATCAAAAGAAACCTTATAACTCCTATTAGTGTTTCAGCAACTTCTAAATCATGTGCACTTAATTCAGCAAGTAAAGTATACATATGAGATGTGAGAAAAAATAAACTGCCTAATTGGAAGATAGTTTATTGAGGGCCCACTTTAAGGAATATGTAAAAAAAAAGCAAAAATACTCAACAAGTGTGGATCTGAAGTTACAACAAAGAAATTTTTTAAAAAATGGCTATCGTCTGTTATATGGCTAACCCAATGAATTCCAACAAACCCTTTGATCTACGCTTGCCTACTCCAGGCTGTTACCTAGATCCTGAAAAAGCTGGCATGGATTCTGATGCCGTTTTTCAAGGAATGACAGCTCATTTGTTCTATACCCTTGGAAAATTGGCCACTTCTGCAAGTCCTCATGACTTGTATATGGCATTAAGCTATGCAGTTAAAGATAGGCTAATGACAAGATATTTAGCCAGTCAAGAAGTCATAAGAAAAAAACCACAAAAAACTGTTGCCTATTTATCGGCAGAATTTCTAATAGGTCCACAATTAAGTAACAACCTCCTCAATCTTGGTATAACTCAAGAAGCAGAAGATGCATTAAAGAGATTTGGAATTGAATCATTATCAACAATATTAGAAGTCGAAGAAGAACCGGGTTTAGGAAATGGAGGTCTTGGCAGACTTGCAGCATGCTATATGGAATCTTTAGCTTCTCTTCAAGTTCCAGCTGTAGGTTATGGAATACGTTATGAATTTGGAATATTTAATCAATTAATTCGAGACGGTTGGCAAGTAGAAGTTACTGATAAGTGGCTAAAAGGTGGCTGGCCATGGGAACTGCCCCAGCCAGATGAGTCCTGTTTTGTTGGCTTTGGAGGGAGAACTGAAAACTACAGAGATGACAAAGGTAATTACAGATCCAGATGGATACCCTCTGAACATGCAATTGGTGTTCCTCATGATGTCCCAGTTCTTGGTTACAGAGTTAATACATGTGATCGTTTGAGGTTATGGAGAGCTGATGCAACAGAAAGTTTTGATTTTTATGCTTTTAACATCGGTGACTACTATGGAGCAGTAGAAGAAAAAGTTGCATCTGAAACTCTATCAAAAGTGCTTTACCCAAATGATGGAACAGATGAAGGACGAAGACTTAGGCTTAAACAACAACATTTTTTTGTTAGTTGTTCCTTACAGGATATGTTAAGAAGTTTGGAAAAACGTTCTATTCCAATCACAGAATTTCCTAAACATTGGACTGTTCAGCTCAATGATACGCATCCAGCTATTGCAGTTGCAGAATTAATGCGTCTACTTGTAGATCAATATCAAATAGGTTGGGACAAAGCTTGGAATATCACTAATGCATCTGTAGCATATACAAACCATACTTTACTTCCAGAAGCTCTAGAAAAATGGGATTTAGGCTTATTCAATGACCTCCTACCACGCCATTTAGAAATTATTTACGAAATTAACTGGAGATTTTTACAACAACTAAGGCTCCGCTATCCGGGAGATGACAAAATACTCCAAAAGCTTTCAATAATTGATGAAGAAGGATCAAAGTCAGTGAGAATGGCGCATTTAGCCACTATTGGAGCTCATCACATAAATGGAGTAGCAGCACTCCATTCAGATTTGATAAAAAGGCAACTTCTTCCTGAATTTGCAGAATTATGGCCTGAAAAATTTACCAATGTTACCAATGGTGTTACTCCAAGAAGATGGGTAGCCTTATCAAATCCATCTTTATCCAATCTTTTAGAAAAAGAAGTTGGTGCTGATTGGATAACCAATATGGAACTTCTTAAAAATCTAGAAACAAAGAAAGATGATGCAAGCTTTTTACAAAAATTTGAAGAAAGTAAATTAATTGGAAAGCGGAAACTTGCAAGTTTTATTCATTCCAAAACAGGAATTCTTGTTGACCCGACAAGTTTATTTGATGTACAAGTAAAAAGAATCCATCAATATAAGAGACAACATTTAAATGCTTTACAAATCATTGCTCAATATTTGCGAATCAAAAATGGTACTAGTAACTATAAAGCCCCAAGAACAATAATATTTGGTGGTAAAGCTGCCCCAGGTTATTTTATGGCAAAACTAATGATTAGATTCATTAATGGGATTGCTGACGTAGTTAATTCTGATCCAGATATGGATGGTTTTTTAAGGGTAGTGTTCTTACCCGACTATAATGTAAAACTTGGAGAGATCGTATACCCCGCAACTGATCTTTCGGAACAAATCTCAACAGCTGGTAAAGAAGCATCAGGTACGGGAAATATGAAGTTTGCCATGAATGGTGCATTAACTATTGGTACTCTTGATGGCGCGAATGTTGAATTAAGAGATCTTGTTAAGAAAGAAAATTTCTTTCTTTTTGGAAAGACTGAAAGTGAAATTATGAATTTAAAGAATAATGGATACTCTCCACAAACTTTTATCGAAAGATGTCCTGAACTAAAAGAAGTAATACGCTTAATAGAAATCGGTCACTTTAGCAACGGCGACAAAGATTTATTTAAACCTTTATTAAACAGCTTAACTGGGTATGATCCATTTTTTGTCATGGCTGATTTCGAAGATTACTTAAAAAAGCAAGACGAAGTTAGCGAATGTTGGAATGATAAAAAATCATGGAATAAAATGGCATTATTAAATACGGCAAGATCTGGTTATTTTTCTTCAGATAGATCAATCAGAGAATATTGTAAATCTATTTGGAAGGTTGCTCCTATGCCAGTAGAAATTACTTGCGATATAGAAGAAATGAAGAGTTAATTCTTTTCTTTTTTGTCTGGAAGATCTGGAGTTTGATGAAATAATCTATTTAACATTAATCTATCAACATTTAATGGGTCAGGGGCAAGTTCTTTGGCGATTTCTTTGAATTTTAATTCAACACTTTTAGAAACTTTAGTCTCAAAAATTCTTTCCATTAATGCTTCAATAGAATGTAAGTAAGCATTAACATTTTCGAGTTCTTCAAGAGCTTCAGAAATTTCAATATCAGAAATATGTTTATCTTCAGGATCTATATTTTCTTGTGATTGTCTTTCTGATAACTGGATTTGAATTTCATCAATAACCTTACTACAAAGAGTTCTAAATGATTGAATTGATGCCCAATTCAATTCTTGTTGTTGTTTTAACGTAGGAAATTCACGGATGAGACGATCGTGTTCTTTATAAAATCTCTGACAATCTGCACATTGACAAGGTTCTTCAGTCAATTGAATAAATAACTCTTTCTATATCATCTCACTATTTGGAATTAATTGTAGGACCATCAAATAATTCGTCATTTTCATCAAGTGAATCAGGACTCTCTGGCAAAGGTATTTCAATACTGGTAACTAAGTTAATAACATCTCTTAATCTCATAGAGTCTGCGAACCAACCCATAGCTTGTTCAGCATCTCCTCTTTTTTCAGCATCATTTGCCTGATCTTCATGTGCCTCCGCTAATAACGCAAGCCAACAAAGACATCTTGCTTGAACTATTGAAAGATCTAAATCATTAGGTTGTGATTTAGAGATGCGTTCGTGCTCTTGTTGAATTAAGAGCTTCAAACGCATATCGTGCAGCTTAGCCATAAAAGCTTTATTACTAATTATACGCTAGCTAGAGAGTAGCTACTTTGCACACATACTACATATAGATTTGTACTTAAACGGGACTGGCGGGAGTCGAACCCACGACCTACGGTTTAGGAAACCGTTGCTCTATCCTGCTGAGCTACAGCCCCAATAGATGTTTTTTGAAGTAATAAGCACTATGCTAAATGAAAGCAGGAGAGGCAATCGCAAAAAAGTTTTATTTTGTTTTCAAAATAAAACTTTTTTGAGGAAAGTCCGGGCTCCCATATGGTCAGGCTTGCTGGGTAATGCCCAGTGCGGGTAACCGTGAGGATAGTGCCACAGAAACAAACCGCCTAATACACTTGTATGGCAAGGGTGCAACGGTGCGGTAAGAGCGCACCAGCAACATTGAGAAGTGTTGGCTAGGTAAACCCCGGCTGGGAGCAAGGCTTAGTAGATTCATGACCATTTCAAAATCTACTTTTAAGCGCCGCTTGAGGCTGCGGAGTAATTCCAGTCCTAGATAGATGATTGCCCATCTTACAAGATGAACAGAACCCGGCTTATGACCTGCTTTTTAAATTTAATTAGGTATTTAATTTGACATGAAAAACCTAACTCGTGAGGAAAGAATTGATCAAATAATCACTTTTTTAAAATCATTAAACATAAATTCAAAAAGATTTTCAGAAATTATTACATCAAAAAATGATTTGATAATCGAGGATTTTCATGAAGCATTAACCCACTCATCGGCGAATCAAAATATTAACTATGAAAAATTAGAATTCTTTGGAGATGCAGTACTTAGATTAGCAGCATCGAATTTTATTGACAAAAAATTTACTCATATGAGTGTAGGGAAAAGATCTGAACTAAGATCACAAATAGTTAGTGACGAATGGTTAATAAAAGTAGGGAAAAAAATAGATATTGATAAGGTAATAATTAAAGGGTCGAAAGCTCTTGGTGATGCAAATTCCAAAGACACTATAATTGGCGAAGCTACCGAAGCATTAATAGGTGCAATCTATAAATGCTCTAATTCAATAATGGAAGTTAATCTTTGGTTAGATAATTTTTGGGAAGATGATTCTAAGGCATTTTTAGAAGCTCCATATAAATTTAATGCAAAGTCAACATTGCAAGAGTGGTGTCAAAGTCAAGGATTAGATTTGCCAGCATATAAAGTCGTTGAAATTTCAAAAAATCATGGTGATCCCCAACGATTTTCTTGTGAGATATTTATTAAAGGATTTAAGGAAGCTTATGGAACAGGCCAATCACATAAAAAGGCAGAAAAAAATGCAGCAAACAGTTTGTTGGAAAAATTGATTGCTGATGGAAAAATTTAGTTTTCAAACAATCTCTAAGTTAGTTAATTGGAAAGTAATTAGTTTATCCCAATTGCCTCCTTCAAAAAGAACTGCTGCACTTGTGCTAGTGACTCTTTGCACAAATCCTTTATAACCCCTATATATGGAATTAATATCTTTTACTATTACTACTGAACCAGGAAGTATTGGTTTAGTGGACGGTTCCATAAAATTCATAAAACTTGTTAACTAACATGATAAAGGAAAATAAATGGATAGTTGTAGGAATTATTGCTTCTCCTCACGGAATTAATGGGAAAGTAAAGGTTAAGTCTCTAAGTGATTTTGAAGAAAGATTTTTAGAGCCCGGCTTAAGATGGTTACAAAAAGATAATGAGTTCCCTGCAGAACTTGAACTTCAGTCGGGTTACAGACAACCAGGGAAAGAAACATTTATTGTGTCTTTTAAAAGTATAACTTCAAGAAATGATGCGGAAAAATTAAAAAACCATAAAATCCTCGTAAAAACTGATGATGTTCCTAAATTAAAAAAAGATGAATTCCATCTTGTGGAATTAGTTAATTTAGAGGTCAAGCTTTCTGAAGAAGATAAATTTAAAATAATTGGAAAAGTAATTGGTTTAGAAAATGAAAAAAATAATTTACTTGTTGTTGAATTATCTAAAAATCAAAAAAAGGTGCTTATTCCTTTTGTTAAAGAAATAGTGCCATTAATAGATTTAAAAAATAATTTTATTATTATCACTCCCCCAAAAGGGCTTCTAGAACTATAACTAAAAAGATCTATTGAGTAAGGGTAATAACTACTCTACGGTGACACTTTTAGCTAAATTCCTTGGTTGGTCTACATCAAGTCCTCGGTGAGCAGCAATATGATAACTCAATAATTGAAGGGGTATTATATTCAACAAAGGTGAAACCCACTCGTTAGATGAAGGTATAGGCATCAAATAATCAAATATTTCAGTTCCATTGCATTTTGGAGCAATCCCGATTAAATAAGAGTCTCTTGCTTTTGCTTCTTGCGCATTACTGATAACTTTATCAAATACTTCGCCTGGAGAAGCTATTGAAATTACAGGTACTTTTTTATCTAACAAAGCTATTGGACCATGCTTCATTTCTCCGGCTGGATATCCAGCTGCATGAATATAACTAATTTCTTTTAGTTTCAGTGCTCCTTCAAGGGCAATAGGATAATTAATTCCTCTACCCAAGAATATAACGTCTTTAATATTAAAAAAATCATGCGCTAGTTTTTCTGATGATTTATTATGTTCATCTATTAAATCTTCGAGTGTAGGTGGCAAATTAATAAGTAGAGAAATTAATTCGCTTATTTCTTCTTTACTACGACTGCTCTTAATTTGGCTAAATTTTATAGCTAATCCATAAAAAGAAAGCAACTGTGCAAAAAAAGTTTTTGTTGCCGCTACTCCCACTTCAATTCCTGCCCCAATATCAATAATGTTTGTAATTTTTCTTCCTATTGAGCTTTCAATTCTATTCGTTATAGCAACAAGATTTGGGGTAAAGTTCTTATCTTCTTTTAAAGACCTTCTCTTGATTTCCATATTGATAGCTGCAAGTGTATCAGCAGTTTCACCTGATTGAGTTACCCCTATTGTTAGAGTGTTAGGCAGCAACGGAGGAGGAGAATATCTAAATTCACTGGCATAAAAGACATTTGTAGGTATCCCCGAAAATTGCTCTAATAAAAAGCTTCCAACCATCGCAGCATGTTTACTAGAACCACATGCAATGATTTGAATTCTCTCAATTGACTCAAAAAACTTTGTATCAAAATCATAGTCGATCTGAACTTCACCAGTTTTTGGATCATATGTTAAGAATTTTTCTAACCAATTTTTTGTTGTCTCAGGCTGATCATATATCTCCTTCAACATATAATGCTTGAAATGCATCTTATCTATTGCTTGTTCAGATACTTGTAAAGAAGTTGGATTACGATATTGCCTCTCATTATTTGCATCATAAATTTCTATTCCGAGAGGAGTCAAAAGAGCAATTTCTTCATCTTCCATCGGCAAAATTATATTTGTAAAATTAGCAATAGCGGGAGTATCACTTGCACAAATAAATTCTCCCTCACCTAAACCTATAATCAAAGGAGCTTGCCTTCTTGCAACAACAAGTGAACTTGGCGCTCCAGCCCATAAGACAGCCAAAGCATACGAACCCTCAAGGTCAGATATTACATTTCTTACTGCTACAAGTAATGTGGATCCATTATTATCAAGCTTAAGTTTGCTTAAAGTATTAAGTTCTCTTTGAATAAGATGTGGAATAACTTCAGTGTCAGTGTCTGAATTAAATACAATACCTTCGTTCTCTAACTTACTTTTTAGTTCTTGATAATTTTCAATTATACCGTTTTGAACGACTGCTACTTGACCTGAATTATCAACATGAGGATGAGCATTTTTAACTTCTGGTTTTCCATGTGTCGCCCAACGCGTGTGGCCAATACCAACTGTTCCTACAATTTCCTTGTTAGTAACCTCATTAATTAAGTTTATTAGTTTTCCTTCAGCTTTATTACAACTTATATTTTTTGTTTCTGGATTTATAATTGCAATACCTGCAGAATCGTAACCTCTATATTCTAGTTTTTCAAGACCATCTATAAGAAGTGGCAATGCCTTTTTATAACCTGTAACAGCAACTATTCCACACATACAATAGATTTTTTCCAATTATATTGAAAAAAAATGTGTATTTAAAAATATATGGACTCTCTTAAAACTGCCCTACAAAATTAATAAGCCAAGCCCATACTCCTAGAAGTCTCATCTCCAAGATAAACTCTAATGCTTAAGAAATCAGTCGGACACGCTGTTTCGCATCTTTTACAACCTACACAATCTTCAGTCCTAGGTGATGATGCAATTTGCCCAGCTTTACATCCATCCCAGGGAACCATCTCCAGAACGTCAAGAGGGCAAGCTCTTACACATTGAGTACAACCAATGCAAGTGTCATAAATTTTAACTGCGTGTGACATGTAAAAATTGTCTTTGTGAATCTCGTTATATAATACTATTGTCTTACAAAGAAATTAAAAACTTTAAGATATGCTTCACTCTTGTTAACTCTAGGGCATAAAATCTTATAGGTAATTAGTAATTTACATAAACTATGTCACAAGAAGAAATCCTTCAAAAAGTCTGTTCTATTGTTTCAGAGCAATTAAGTGTTGAAGCAGGCGAAGTAAAATCTGATTCAAACTTCCAAAATGATTTAGGTGCAGATTCACTCGATACTGTTGAATTAGTCATGGCTCTTGAAGAAGCGTTTGACATCGAGATTCCTGACGAAGCAGCAGAAAGTATTGCAACAGTGGGAGATGCTGTAAAATTCATCGAAGAAAAAAAAGGTTAGTTTAGGATGCCTAATTTCCATCGAGTAGTTATTACTGGTATCGGAGCAGTAACTCCGGTTGGTAACAACATTGATGAATATTTACTCGGCCTTCAAAAAGGAACAAACGGCGTTTCAAATATCACTCTTTTTGATCCTGAAAATCATCCTTGTAAATTTGCCGCAGAGGTTAAAGATCTAGAATTAGAACATTTTCTTGAAGCTAAGGAATCAAAAAGATGGGATCGCTTTTCACAATTTGGTGTTATTGCAGCAAAACAAGCTTTCAATGATTCTGGTCTTGAAATAAATGATTCTAATGCTTCCAGAATTGGAGTTATTATTGGATCTGGTGTTGGGGGCTTACTCACCATGGAAAGCCAAGCCCAAATACTAAGTAAAAAAGGTCCAAAGAGGGTCAGTCCTTTTACTGTCCCTATGATGATACCTAATATGGCAACTGGTCTTGCTGCGATTGCTTTGGGTGCAAAAGGTCCAAGTTCTTCCGTATCAACAGCTTGTGCTGCAGGATCTAATGCAATTGGTGATTCTTTCAGATTACTTCAACTTGGCAAAGCAGATGCGATGATCTGTGGAGGCGCTGAAGCAAGTATTACTCCTCTTGGAGTAGCTGGTTTTGCGAGTGCAAAAGCACTCTCTTTTAGAAATGATAGCCCTCAAACTGCCAGTAGACCATTTGATGCGGAGAGAGATGGTTTTGTAATTGGAGAGGGGTCTGGAATTCTTGTTTTGGAAACTCTTGAAAATGCAAAAAAGAGAAACGCAAGAATTTACGCTGAAATAATTGGTTATGGAACAACATGCGATGCTCATCACATTACAGCGCCTTCTCCAGAAGGAGTGGGAGGCGCAGAGGCTATCAAACTAGCAATTGAAGACGGATCTATTAGCCTTGAAAAAGTTGATTACATAAATGCTCATGGAACGAGTACATCAGCTAATGACAAAAATGAAACTTCTGCAATTAAATCTATTTTTAGAGACAGATCTTAC
>Ga0310343_10001601_pt1 | contig 11675 bp, 12 predicted proteins | sample HC15DNA2025_MG_FD_203519 | JGI IMG/M metagenome (GOLD analysis project Ga0310343, IMG submission 203519) | Marine microbial communities from station ALOHA, North Pacific Subtropical Gyre - HC15-DNA-20-25_MG | ecosystem: Environmental > Aquatic > Marine > Oceanic | place: Pacific Ocean: North...
GCTTTTGTTTTTGGTTTTGGCAAATGGTTTGACGACAAAAGTTATAGCTATGAATGATCAAATATTAAAAGAAATAGTTTTGCTTGCTGCGTTTATTCCATTGCTCATAGGTACTGGGGGCAATGTTGGAGCCCAAAGTTCAACTGTTGTTATTAGAGGGTTAAGTACCCAAAAAATAAAGTATCTCGGTGCTTTTAAGGCAGTAGTTAAAGAGTCAATAACTGGTGCTCTTTTAGGTATTTTGATGATGTTGGTAGTATTTCCCTTTGCTTGGTGGCAAGGAGAAGGTCCTTTAATAGCATCAGCGGTAGGAATAAGTTTAATATCCATAACCACTTTAGCTGCTACAACAGGTGCTATTCTTCCTTTGTTGTTTGACAGAATGAGATTGGATCCTGCTTTGATGTCTTCTCCTTTTATTACAACTGTCACTGATATTGCAGGTGTATTTATTTATCTAAGTACTGCAAAATGGCTTTTAAGTTCTTCATAAAATAAAATTGAGTAGGTATTTATTCTCATTTTTGTGAAATTGTGGATTTTTTTGTTTAACTTTACAATTCTTAATGGTATTGTTTACAAAACATAATTAATTTTTCATGTCTTCTGCAACATTAAGTGATAATAATTTAACAACAATATCAAGTTTAAAAGCTAGTAACGATGTTGACCTAGTTAGATCTTATTTAAGAGATATCGGTAGAGTGCCACTTTTGTCTCACGAGCAAGAAATTACTCTTGGTAGGCAGGTACAAGAATATATGCAGGTTGAGAGAGCAGAGTTAGAAATATATGAATTGACAGGAGAAAAACCAAGTGTCGAGGAATTATCAAATAAGTTAAATTTATCTACTTCCATTATTAAAAAACGATTGAGAGCTGGACAAAGGGCTAAAGAGAGAATGGTTGCAGCTAATTTAAGGTTGGTTGTCAGTGTTGCAAAAAAGTATACAAAAAGAAATATGGAATTATTAGACTTAATACAAGAAGGAACAATAGGCTTGGTAAGAGGAGTCGAAAAATTTGATCCTGCACGAGGTTATAAGTTTTCAACATATGCTTATTGGTGGATTAGACAAGGTATTACTCGAGCAATAGCTGAAAAAAGTAGGGCAATAAGGTTACCGATTCATATAACTGAAATGTTAAATAAATTGAAAAAAGGTCAAAGAGAGTTGAGTCAAGAAATGTCTAGAACTCCTACGGTAAGTGAACTGGCTAAGTATGTAGAGCTTCCTGAAGATGATGTTAAAGATTTAATGTGCAAAGCTGGACAACCAGTTAGTCTTGAAACAAAAGTGGGTGATGGTGAAGACACTGTTTTATTGGATTTACTTGCTGGTGGTGAGGATTTACCTGATGAACAAATTGAAATGGATTGTATGAGAGGCGATCTTCATTCTCTTTTGCATCAATTGCCAGACCTACAATGTAGAGTTTTAAGGATGAGATATGGAATGGATGGGGATGAGCCAATGTCTCTTACAGGTATAGGAAGAGTATTAGGAATAAGTAGAGATCGAGTCAGAAATCTAGAAAGAGACGGATTAAGAGGCTTGAGAAGACTTAGTGATAATGTAGAAGCTTACTTTGTTTCCTGAATAAATTCATTTATTAATTTATTTGTTTTTTCAGGTTCTTCATCATGAGGACAATGACCGGCTCCATTTATAATATCTAATCTTCTAATATTCTTGTACTGTTTCTTCCACTCTCTTGCTTCATTTAGAGATTCCCAGGGATCTTTTTCTCCCCAAATCAATTGGATTGGAGCCAAAACCTTATCGATAAGGTCAGTAGCAAGATAGTCATCAAATAAGTTAATAAAACCGCGAAATGCTTCTTTAGAGTTTTTCCTTTGAGAAGGTTGATAAAGTATTTCAATTAATTCTTTATCAATATTTTTTCCTGAAGGATAAGCTTGTTGAAGTATTTTCTTGATAACTTTTGGATTAGCAGCTCTTTTAAAAAGAGTATTGCTAATTACTCTTTGCCTGACTATCGTTTTAAGGAGAGGTCGCAGCAGATTCATTAAGATATCACTTCTTTTTAAGCGTTTATCATCCATAGTTCTTTGTGCACAATCAATTAAAATGACACCTTTGCAATTATCTTTGAGGATTTCAGCAGCTTTCAATGCAATAACACCACCAATTGAATTTCCTACCAAGTAAACAGGAGACTTTATTACCTCTGCACAAAATGTTGATATTTGATCACCCCATAAGTCAAATGAATATTTAATTGAGTTTTCTTTATCAGGTTCGTAATCTAATAAAGCACTAGGCTGACTGCTTATCCCAAATCCTAATAAGTCAATTGCGTAGCATTTAGAAATTTCACCAAGAAAATCTTGATTATGTCTCCAGTGGTTTTTTGATGCTCCAAATCCATGAACTAATAAAATATTAATATTTTTTTCAGAAGTAGATTTTTTTGATAAAGACCAAGAAATTTCCCAATTTTTCCATTTCCAAGTTTCAGATTTATTTAAAGACACTTTGAATATGCTGATAATTAAACTTTAATTCAAAAAAAAAATATTCGTTTTTAATAAATTATTCTTATTTAAGAAAAGCGATTGATTTTATGAAAAAGAACAATGTCATATGTATTGGAGAGGCTTTGATTGATAGAATCAGAAATAAGTCAAATCAAGGTTTTACAGATTTTTTAGGTGGTGCGCCGGCTAATGTTGCTTGTGCATTAAGAAAATTAAAAATAGATTCCACATTTATAGGAAGCTTGGGTAATGATGATTATGGAAAAAAATTTATTATGCAATTTAATGAATTGGACGTTAATTTAGATTTCTTGCAATTAAATAACGATTCATCTACTCGCGTGGTTAATGTAGATAGAGATCAATTTGGAGATCGTTTTTTTTCAGGCTTCGAAGAAAGTTCTCATTTTTGCTTTGCAGACGAAGTTCTTAGTAAGAAATTAATCGAAAAAGAAATTTCAAATTTGGAGAAATCTTTTCTAAAAACAAGATATTTGGTTACAGGAACGATCTTATTATCATCTCCAAAATCAGCAGAATCTATCTTTTTTCTTCTTGAAAAGGCTAAAAAATTTGAAGTTAAAGTAGTTATTGATTTGAATTGGAGAGAGGTCTTTTGGGATCATTCAAGTTTTTCATCAGAAGTTAGTAATACTGCGAGGCTGGAATTAATCAAGAAATTTTTAAATAATGCTGATGTTTTAAAACTCGCTAAGGAAGAAGCGACATTGTTTTTTGGGCATGAAAATCCTTCGTTAATATCTCAACAAATGTCAAAAAGACCCGATGTCATAATAACTGATGGAAAAAATCCTGTTACATGGCACATAAATGGATTGCAGGGAATTACTGAAACTACTCATTCTCAAAAGATTGTTGATACTACTGGTGCAGGAGATGCTTTTCTTGCTGGCGTAATTTCAAAGTTCATTACTTCTGGATATCCTTCTAATAAAAGAGAGATAGACGATTGTATTAAGTTCGCTGGTGTTTGTGGATTATTAACTTGTCTTGGTGAAGGCGCCATCGAACAACAGCCCTATTATGAGAAGGTTAATAAATTTTTGGGATCTCTGATTTCGAAATCTCTTCCATAATTTTTTGCATAACTAATTTCTATTTTCCAGAAATTTTCAATAACTGGTTCTATTAATTCTGGCCATTCAATAACTAAAATAGCTTGTTTTTCTAGTGCCTCTTCCTCTTCTGAAAAAAAAACTTCTTTTGCTGAGGAAACATCTTCTAACCTGTATAAATCAAGGTGGATTAGAGGAATTTTTCCGGATTGATAGTGATGTGATAAAGAAAATGTAGGGCTAGTAATATCTTCAGAAATAGATAACCCTTTGGCAATGCCTTGCACGAATGAAGTTTTCCCCGCCCCAATTGGACCTTGTAATAAAACAATTGATTGGGGATTTAATTTGTGTGAGAGTTTCTTTCCTAAATTTAAAGTCTCTTTTAAATTCTCAATAAACACAAATTTACACGAAAATCATTTATAGTTTAATAGAAAAAGTATTTACAAGATATGGTTATCGCAAACTCAGTTAAAACCTCTACGCCAAATTACGTAATTGCTGATATCTCATTATCAGATTTTGGTCGCAAAGAAATTAAAATTGCTGAAACTGAAATGCCAGGATTGATGGCACTTAGAGATAAATATCAATCTGAAAAGCCATTAAAAGGTGCAAAAATAGCTGGAAGTCTTCATATGACTATTCAGACGGCAGTCTTAATTGAAACTCTTGTTTATCTCGGTGCAGAAGTGAAATGGGCTTCTTGTAATATTTTTTCAACTCAAGATCATGCGGCTGCAGCTATCGCAGATCAAGGAATTTCTGTATATGCAAAAAAAGGTGAGAGCCTCGATGAATACTGGCAATATACTCACTACATCCTTGATTGGGGTTTAGATTCTCCAAATATGATTCTTGATGACGGAGGAGACGCAACTGGCTTGTTGATACTCGGTAGTAAAGCAGAAAAAGATTTATCTGTTTTAGATAATCCTAGTAATGAAGAAGAAATTGCTTTATTTAATTCTATAAAATCTAAGTTGGAAAATGATAGTGACTTTTACTCAAGAATTAAGAGTAATATCATTGGTGTTACTGAAGAAACTACAACTGGAGTTGCAAGACTTTATCAGTTGCAGAAGCAAAATGCTTTACCTTTCCCTGCTATTAACGTTAATGATTCAGTAACTAAGAGCAAATTTGATAATTTATACGGCTGCCGAGAATCTCTAGTTGACAGCATAAAGCGCGCTACTGATGTAATGATTGCTGGGAAGGTAGCTTTAGTAATGGGTTTTGGAGATGTTGGTAAAGGTTCAGCCCAGTCTCTAAGAGGGCTTGGTGCAATTGTAAAAGTTGCTGAAGTTGATCCAATTTGTGCCCTTCAAGCGGCAATGGAAGGGTTTAGTGTTGTAACACTAGACGATGTTGTGGAAGATATAGATATATTCGTTACGGCAACTGGTAATTATCAAGTAATAACAAATGAAAATCTTGTCAAAATGAAAGATGAAGCCATAGTTTGTAATATCGGCCATTTCGATAATGAAATTGATGTTGCTTCATTGAAAGATTATCCATGGGAAAATATTAAGCCACAAGTTGATCACATAACTTTACCTAGTGGCAATAAAATAATCCTTTTAGCTGAAGGTAGATTAGTTAACTTAGGTTGTGCCACTGGTCATCCAAGTTTTGTAATGAGTAACTCTTTTACTAATCAAGTATTAGCTCAAATTGAACTTTTCAATAAGTCAGAACAATATGCTAAGGAAGTTTACGTTCTACCAAAACATCTAGATGAAATGGTAGCTAGATTACATCTTGATAAAATTGGTGCAAAATTAACAAAATTAACTAAGGAACAAGCGGATTATATTAATGTCTCTGTTGAAGGACCTTATAAGCCAGAATTGTACAGATACTAAGTTTGAGTTTAATTTTTGTAAATTTTCTTACTTCAATTCCTGACTATATTAGTTTGGCCGTTGAAAAGAATTCAACAATTGCATATCTAACTATTTGTTTGGCTATGTTTTTAGAAAACATAGTTCCTCCAATTCCCTCGGAAGTAATTATGCCATTGGGTGGGTTTTTTGTTTATCAGCAAAAATTAAATTTTTATATTTTAGTTTTTTGGGGATTATTAGGAACCATCTTAGGATCTTTGCCATGGTATTACTTAGGAAAATTAGTAAATGAAAAAAGACTTTCAAACTTTCTAGATAAAAAAGGAAAATTTTTAGGAATTTCTTCTAATGATTTAATCAAAAGTAAAAGGTGGTTTGAAAGATACGGTACCTCCTTAATTTTTTGGGGTCGATTAGTGCCAGGTATAAGAACTTTAATTTCGGTACCTGCTGGTATAGAACTCATGCCATTAAGAAAATTTTTGATTTGGACTTCATTAGGAAGCTTAATATGGGTGGCAATTCTCACTTATGCAGGTTTTTTATTTGGTGAAAATTATTCAATTATTGAAACTTATTTGGATCAAATCAAATATGTTGTTAAGCCAATTTTAGTTTTAATTTTCTTATATTTTTTTATAAGAGTACTGATTAGATTTTTTAAAAAAAATAGAGCTTAAAAAGGTATTTCACCAGAGTTGTAATTATTGTTATAAGAAGAATTATCGTTATTAGCATCTCTTTTGGAACCCAATAGCTGAAGTTTATCTACCCTTACTACTGGTTTAAATCTGGTTTCATTGGTATTTCTATCTGACCAAGATTCAATATTTAGTCTACCTACTATTCCTACTAGAGAACCCTTTTTTACATAGTCTACGGCTATTTGGGCTTGGTTTCCCCAAATTTCGAGATTAAACCAATCAGGCATTTCATCTTTCCTTCTGTTCACGGCTATGGCAAATTTAGTAACCATTGCTCCGGAATCAAAATTCTTTATTTCAGGATCTGCCCCTGCTCTTCCAACTAAACTAACTGAATTGATCGTCATAAAAATTTTTTTTTTAATAATACTCAAATTTTCAGTTTTTGCTTAAAGTTTTGCGTGCTATTCATAACCTAACAAGAGAATTTTGAGAGCTCAACAAAAAATAGATATATGATTTATAAAAAGATTTCTTATCGTGATTTTCAACAGATTTAAATTTTCTAGAGACATTGGCATAGATTTAGGAACGGCCAATACTCTTATTCATGTATCTGGTAAAGGGGTTGTTTTACAAGAACCATCAGTTGTAGCAATGGATCTAGAAGAAGGTGTCCCATTAGCAGTTGGTAAAGAAGCAAAGTTAATGCTTGGGAGAACTCCTGGCAATATAAGAGCTGTAAGACCACTAAGAGATGGGGTTATCGCAGATTTTGATGCGGCAGAGCAAATGATAAAAACATTTATTCAGAAATGTAATGAAGGAAAGGGTCTACTGGCCCCAAGAATCGTTATTGGTATTCCAAGTGGAGTTACTAGTGTTGAGCGAAGAGCAGTAAGAGAAGCTGGATTAGCTGGAGCTAGAGAAGTTCATTTAATTGATGAACCAGTGGCAGCGGCAATAGGAGCATCCTTGCCAGTAACTGAGCCAATTGGAACTATGATTGTTGATATTGGAGGTGGTACTACCGAGGTTGCCGTACTGAGTTTGGGTGGAACTGTATTAAGTGAATCTGTTCGAATAGCTGGTGATGAAATTAATGAATCAATTGCGATATATCTTAAAAAAGTTCATAATTTAGTTGTTGGAGAGAGGACTGCAGAAGATATTAAGATCAAAATTGGATCTGCATTTCCAGATGATGACTTTGATAAAACTTCGCTAGAGGTAAGAGGTTTGCATCTTTTATCTGGCCTGCCAAGGTCAGTTATTTTGACATCAGGAGAAATTAGAGAAGCTATGGCTGATCCACTAAGCAAAATAGTTGAAGCTGTCAAAAGAACTTTAGAGCGAACCCCTCCAGAACTTGCTGCAGATATTGTTGATAGGGGTATTATGCTTGCAGGGGGTGGAGCTTTAGTAAGAGGTATTAATGATTTGTTGAGCGATGAAACGGGAATATTTACTCACATAGCAGAAAATCCATTATTGTGTGTAGTTAATGGTTGTGGAGAGGTTTTGGATGATTTTAAAAAACTTAAAAGAGTTGTTGATACTCCAGATTTCATAAGAAACGCGATAAGAGATTAATAATATGTTATATATCCGACGAATTTCTAAAGGTCGTTGGTGGCATAAAAAGAAAAATTGGATATTATTCGGAATTTTTTTATTTTTAATTTTTGTAAGGATATCAAAAGGATCTATTTATAAGGATTTTTATTATTTTATTTCAAAGCCCTTTTGGCCTGGTCAATTTCAAAAAGAGGTTATTCTTAAGAGCATAGACCAAGAATCTTTAATAAAATTAAATCTTCTTAAAAAGGATAACAAACGATTACGGAAAATTTTAGCTCTTCAAGAATCAAACAATAATATTACAGCAGCAGTTATTTCGAGAAAAACAGGTAGTTGGTGGAGACAAATAATATTAAACAAAGGTTCAAAAGATGGAGTAGAGATTGGCAATCCTGTTATTGGTCCAGGTGGATTATTAGGAAGAGTGAACAATACTTCTTTTTTTACTTCGTCGGTAACTTTATTAACCTCTCCAGAAAGTAAGGTAGGAGTATGGGTTGATAGAATTCAAATTAATGGATTATTGGTTGGTTTAGGAGATAATTATCCTGGTTTAATACTTTATTCAAACAATGCTGAAATACAAGTTGGAGATTTTGTATCATCATCCCCTGCTAGTACTTTATTACCTCCGAATATTCCTATTGGGGTTGTCAAATCTGTAGATGAGTCATTTAAAGCAAAAAAAACGGTGAAAATTTCACTTTTGGCGCCACCTAATGTAATTGATTGGGTGCAAATTTTAAAGGTAAAAATTTAATGAATAAATTTTATACAAAAAAATTGTCTGTAGTGTTTTTTATTTTTGTACCAATTATTTTTTTATGGCACCCCAATTGGCTTGGTTTATTGGGGGTTCAGCCATATTGGCCATTATTTTGGTTGTTGCCTTGGTCAATGATTAATGGATCCATGAATGGACTAATATTTGGTTTATTTTTAGGTATAGTTTTAGACTCTTTAACTCTGGATAGCAATTTTTCCCAAATTCCAGGTTTAATTTTATGTGGGATTTTTTTTGGGAGAATTAAATTAAATAGTGATAATTTTGTGGGTCATTTTAGGTATGGTTTAATTTGTTCTTTTGGAAGTTTTTTATGTGGTACTCTTTATTTTTTGCAGATTTTGTTTGAAAATTTTTCAGATGGTTCTTTTTTATTGTTTATTCCCAGTTTTCAAAATATCTTAGCTGAAGTTTTTCTTACAGGTTTTTTTGCGCCTTTAATTTGCTCTACTCTTTATAAAGTTTTTAAATCCCAAGGTAGAAAAGTACAATAAATAATTTTTCAAAGAAGTAAAAAATGTTTAAAAAATTCATGTTCTTAAGTTATTTAAAAAATTTTATAAATCTATGAAATATCTCTTTGAGGGTTCTTAATGTTATATTTTTAATTGTTAGAATATATGTTCATTGCAATAACTCTTTGCTTTGAAATATCTGGAAATCTTTTTTAACTATGTCAAAAGCAAGAATTTTAGTTGTTGATGATGAACCAGCAGTTTTGAAGGTTTTAGTTACAAGACTTCAACTTGCAGGATATCAAGTTTTTTCAGCCACCAACGGTGAAGAAGCTCTTGAATCTTTTCACCGAGATTCACCAGACTTAATAGTTCTTGATGTTATGCTTCCAAAAATGGATGGATTCGCAGTTTGTAGAAGAATTAGAGCTGAATCAGTTGTACCAATAATATTCCTAACAGCTCTAGAGGCAATTTCAGAGAGAGTTGCAGGCTTGGATTTAGGGGCTGATGATTACTTATCTAAGCCATTTAGCCCAAAAGAGTTAGAGGCTAGGATAGCTACTATTTTGAGAAGAATGGGCCCTACTGTATCTGTTACCGAAACCAAAGAGGTACCATCTGGCAAGGGAGTTATGAAATTCGGTAGTTTAGTTGTTGATACTAATCGTAGACAAGTTACTAGAGCCGGAGAGAGAATTAGTCTAACTTATACTGAATTTAGCCTTCTAGAATTATTATTCGATGAACCGGGTAAAGTTGTTCCTCGAGCTGAGATTTTAGAGCAGCTATGGGGTTATCCTCCCAGAAGAGCTGCAGATTTAAGGGTTGTGGATGTTTATGTAGCTAGACTAAGAGGAAAATTGGAACCTGATCCAAGAAATCCAGAATTAATTTTGACCGTTCGAGGTATCGGTTATGCATCTCAGAGAGTTGGCGAAACAGCAACATCTTTGGCAAGTTGAGGCTTAGTCTGATATTTTTATTAAATAAAACAAATATATTAGAATAAATTTTGTCTGAAATAAAAGAAGCTCGCTTAAAAAAAGCGAATCTACTAGTTAATAAAGGCTTTCCTTCTTACGCAGAACTTTTTAGAGTTTCCAATAATACAAAATTTTTAATTGAAAAATTTGATTATTTGGAAAATGGACAGGAAGATGAATTCAGTGTATCTATTGCTGGTAGAGTAATGGCCAAAAGGGTTATGGGTAAAATTGCCTTTTTTACTATAAGCGACCAAGAAGGTCAGATTCAGCTTTACTTAGATCAAAAGATTATTAATTGCAATCAAAATAGGGAAGAATCACTTTCTTTTGAAGATATTAAAGAATTTGTAGATATTGGTGATTGGTTAGGTGTCCATGGAACTATTAAAAAAACTAATAAAGGCGAGCTTTCAATTAAGGTAGAAAAATGGGAAATGTTATCCAAAGCATTGCAGCCTTTACCTGACAAATGGCATGGATTGACTGATATTGAAAAAAGATATAGACAACGTTATCTAGATTTAATAGTGAATCCTCACTCTAGAAATGTTTTTAAAACAAGAGCAAAATGTATAAGCTTCATTAGAAAATGGCTTGATAAAAGAAATTTTTTAGAGATAGAGACTCCAATTCTGCAATCTGAAGCTGGCGGTGCTGAAGCAAGACCATTTATTACTCATCACAATACATTAGATATTCCTTTGTATTTAAGAATAGCTACTGAATTACATTTAAAAAGAATGATTGTTGGGGGATTTGAGAGAGTTTATGAATTGGGAAGAATTTTCCGTAATGAAGGGATAAGTACTAAGCATAATCCTGAGTTTACTTCAGTTGAAATTTATCAAGCTTTTTCTAACTATGTCGACATGATGGATTTAACAGAAGAGCTTATTAAAGATATTGTGGCTGATATATGTGGCTCTTTAGTTATAAATTATCAAAGTAAGGAAATTGATTTTTCTAAACCTTGGTTAAGAATATCAATGAAAGATATAGTTAAAAAATATACAGGGATTGATTTTGATTCTTTTGGTGACGACTTTGATGCAGCAAAAAAAGCAGTTAAAAGAATTGATGTTGAATTCTCTTCAAAAGTAAATACTACAGGAAGACTTTTAAATGAGGTTTTCGAGCAAAAAGTAGAGTCAGAACTTATAGAACCAACTTTTGTTATTGATTATCCTGTTGAAATTTCTCCTCTAGCTAGGCCTCATTTTGATAATAAAGAAATGGTTCAGAGATTTGAATTATTCATCGTTGGTAGAGAGCTAGCAAATGCTTTTAGTGAGTTGATAGATCCAGTAGATCAAAGAGAAAGAATGCAATTACAGCAATCTTTAAGAGATGAAGGAGATTTTGAGGCTCATTGTATAGATGAAGATTTTTTGAATGCTTTAGAGATCGGTATGCCTCCTACTGGAGGATTAGGCATAGGTATTGATAGACTTATTATGTTAATTACAAATAGTCCATCAATAAGAGATGTAATCCCCTTCCCATTGTTAAAACCGGAAATAACTTCTAATAAAAATGAAAAAACACCCTTGAATGAAGTAAAATAGTTAAATTAATCCAATACGAAATTTTTAAATGAGTGGTGAACGTGTTGGTTTCCGTTTCAAACATGCGGACGCAGTAGTGAAAAGAAATCCTCAAGGCCGATCAAGAAGAGGGTGGGTGATTGAGCCAGTAGAACAAACTACTAGTAGGGGTACAAAAATGCCTGCATATAAAATTCGCTGGAGAGATAGTGAGAGGCCTGAAACTGTTTTACAGCATATGTT
>Ga0310343_10001603_pt1 | contig 11674 bp, 10 predicted proteins | sample HC15DNA2025_MG_FD_203519 | JGI IMG/M metagenome (GOLD analysis project Ga0310343, IMG submission 203519) | Marine microbial communities from station ALOHA, North Pacific Subtropical Gyre - HC15-DNA-20-25_MG | ecosystem: Environmental > Aquatic > Marine > Oceanic | place: Pacific Ocean: North...
GGGCTATGGAACGACGTCACGCATTGCGGTGTGCGTCATCATTTCTCTGTTTCCGATCATTGTGAACACTTTGTTTGGATTGCAATCTGCGGAGCGTGGACTTCATGACTTATTTACATTGCACCATGCATCACGTCTGACCCGATTACGAAAGTTGATGTTCCCTGCTGCTCGTCCAGCAATCTTCGCCGGACTTCGTATTTCAGCTGGACTATCCGTGATCGGTGCAATAGTCGGCGACTACTTCTTCGGCCAAGGAGCGGTGGGCATCGGTCAACTTCTAAAGCGTTACTCGAGTCGCCTCGAAGGGGAAGAACTACTCGCAGCCGTCATCATGTCGTCAGCTCTCGGTGTAACTGTCTTCTTGTTCTTTGGCTGGCTACAAAATATTGCAATTGGAAAATGGCACGAATCGTCAGGTGCAGACTCATAGCCTCTCAGTCCCTACAACAACACCCACCCACAACCAAAATCCAAGGGGGAGAACCTTGCTGATTACATCAACCCGAAAGAAATCCTTGAGAACACTGCTAGCTCTCGCTACCGCTGTGTCCCTCGTCGCCGCGTGCGGCGACGACGATACAGCCGATGAGCCAGTGGCCGAAGAGGAATCAACTACCGAAGAAACCACAGCAGCCCCAGTAGCCGAGGCTGGTGTTCTGTCCGATATCTGTCCTGATCCGTTGGTGATTCAGACTGACTGGCACACGGAGTCTGAGCACGGCGCGTTGTACAACTTGCTCAGTGACGATTACACCGTTGATAAGGGTCGAAGCGCGACAGTCGCTCCGATGCAACTGGACGGCGTTGATCTTGGTATCGACTTCGAGATTCGTGAGGGCGGTCCGGCTATCGGGTTCTCCTCACCTTCATCGATCATCTATAGCGATGATTCAGTGCACTTGGCTTACGCCAACACAGATGCGCAGATTCTGACCTACCAAGACACACCGATGTTGTCTGTGGTCGCTCCTCTGGAGAAGAACCCCCAGATGATCATGTGGGATCCAGAGACATATCCAGATGTTGAAGATCTTGAAGATCTAAGAGATCTCGGCGTCACGATCAACATCTTTGCTGGTCAGACCTACGCGGAAATTTTTGTTGCTCAAGGTGTGTTGACAGCGGATCAGATTGATCCTTCCTACGATGCAACCCCTGCCCGCTTCATTGCAGAGCAGGGCGCAATCGCTCAGCAAGGCTTTGCTTCTTCTGAGCCATACGCCTACAAAAATGTCTATGAGGAATGGGGCAAGGACGTTGCCATCACATTGCTGAATGACAACGGCTTCCCGATTTACAGTCAGACCATTGCTATCAAGCCTTCAATGAAGGACGAGATGGACGCTTGCTTGACGGAACTCGTTCCAATCTTCCAGCAGTCAGTGGTGAGCTACCACGAAGATCCCGCCCGTACCAACGCAATGATCGTTGACATCAACGTGCAATACGACGACGGATGGGTCTACACCGCTGGTAACGCCGAGTTTGCTACAGCCGCAATGGCAGAATATGGACTCGTCGGAAATGGCCCAGACGACATCGTCGGCAACATGGATACGGACCGAATCCAAGAAATGATCGATGCTGTTGCCTTGGCCGGCCTGGAGCATGACGAAAGTCTCACACCAGCCGACCTCGTCACCAACGAGTACATCGATACCTCAATCGGCTTCTGACCGATAACTACTGGAAAGGGCGGGTGTCGCAAGGCACCCGTCCTTTTCGCGTCGCCAACCCAGTACTTCGAGCGACCAACGGGATGATTATTTATCGACAGTAAGCGCCCGCAGCGCCTAGTGATCGCGAAGCACCCGCATTGCCGCGTTACGACCCGCTCCGCCGAAGATTCCTGCGCCGGGAAATGCTGCAGCACCCGCAAGGTGAAGCCCCTTTAGCGGTCCTTGATGTCGGGTAAGTTCCCGCGGCTTTCCACGCAATGTGGCGAGTGGAGAACCCGCATATGCAGGGGTGTGGCCACGAGGCATGAAGAACTCGTTTTCGTAACGATCGGGAGTCATCGAACGCCAACGCTTTACGCGGAGGGTGCCAGGTTCGCATAGTGAATCGAGGATTTGAAGCCAACGTTCGGGCTCCGATGTTGACGCCCAATCATGGGTATATGGTGTGAAGAGCACTTCGAGGCTCAACACGTGCTCAGTTGCATCGAGTTGCATCGAACGGTCGAGCTTGGTCGGAATGTTGATGAGGAGACTTGGGCGAGATGCCACCTCCCCGACGGAGCGCCGCTGGTGAGCTTCTTCGAGGTCTGAAGGCGTTGGGGAAATCACCGTCGTTGGCGTGTGAAGGTCGCTGTCGCCAACGACTTGTCGCAGGCGGTCTTCAAATTTATATACGGGAAGACCGTCGATAACGAGGTCGAGTTTTGATTCATAGCCATCGTGATCGGGCTGCGTTTTCCAACTTTTGATTGTTGTGACATCAGCAAGCGACGGGTCATTCAACCATTCCGTGAAGATCTTCCGAGGGTCGCTGGAAACGAGCACGCAACGTGCATCAATGCGGCGGCCATCTGCCAGCGACACTCCGGTGACATGCTGGTCGTATGTTTCGAGGCGAACTACTCGTGCTGAGGTCAAGGTCTGACCACCCGCAGCCACAAATGATCGATGAATTGCATCGGTGAGAGCACCACTGCCGCCCTCTGGCCTTCCGGTACGTATGAGATGTTTGGTGGCGTACAGCGCTCCTGCGAGACCTGTACCAGGCATCGACGGATGCACGCCCCACACAGTTGGCCCAGTGACGACAGCAGGCATCCAGATGCGCCAGTCATCGAAGTACGATTCGTAGACTTCAAGTGCGCTTTTCTTGCTCCATTCGAGGAGACGTCGAGCACCCCGGCCCTTCAGAGATGCGACACGTTGCACGAACTTTCCAGTCGAGGGGGCGGTGCGTGCCATTTCAATCACGAGTCGCGCAACCGGGAGTGCATCTTCGAGGTACTTTCGATAGCTCTCCACCCACGCCGGATGAGTCTTTGCGAGGGTATCAAGGTGTTCTTCAACATGATGGCGGAATACCCAAGAGTTGTTGGGTTCGTAACTCGAGTGAACAGCTGAGATCTCAGACTCGAGGTAGGTAAGCCCGTGATCTTTGAGGTCGAGTTCGTCAAGTAGCGGCATTGCACGAATCATCGAATGGTCACAATTACAGATGTTGAATCGGGCACCCAGATCAGTGACCGTCGATGCGCAACCGCCCACTTCGCTGCGGGCCTCAACAAGGATGGTCTGGAGGCCAGCGCGAGCAAGGTAGGCGGCGGCGATCAGCCCGTTGTGTCCACCACCCACAACAATTGCGTCTGCACGCTGTACGTCGTCAGGCTGCTCGGTCCTCGGCACGTCCCAACGGTAGCCTTCAAGTGTGGCATCATTCCAACAAGGTCATCTCACAACAGATCCGGAGACCCTTGACGTCGAATGGCTCGAGATCCTTCCCATTGGTGATCCAATCGCCAACATTGTCGAACCCGAGCAGTTCACACCAGTGTTAAACGACTGCTGCGAAGCGCTCGTCGACATCAGCACATCGTTTAATTGCGCGCAGGCGTACTTCGAGGCCGGTTGGCAGCACAGCATGAAGCAGACCTACCTCAGGTCAGGTATTGCACAGCGGCTTCGCAAAGTCAACGACTCGCTCCCAGAAGGGTTCTCCATCTTCGTCTTTGATGGCTGGCGTCCACTTGCCCTCCAATCTGAGCTTTTCGAGGCCGCCTATGACGATGTCGACCTTCCGCCTGGATTTCTTGCCGAACCCTCGGAGGAGACCACCCTCCCGTCGCCACATGTCAGCGGAGGCACAGTCGATCTCACTCTTTCCTATCGAGACTCTCCACTCGCCCTCGGCACCTCATTTGACAATTTCGAGGAAAGCGCGGCGATCATGGCATTCGAGCAAGCCGACAGCACTGTGAGGAGACTCCGACGGCTGATGTATTCGTCAATGCGTCGTCAAGAGTTCATTGTCTACTCCGGTGAATGGTGGCACTTCGAGTACGGGACGCCACGATGGGCTGCGATTACCGGTCGACCCGGCTGCTACCAGATCGCAGAGTTTCCCGAGGTGCGCTCCGACCCAGAGCGAGGGCGACAAGGCGATTCACCATGACGTTGGAGTGCGGTCGAGTTGCTGGGGTTCCAGTGCGTCTGCATTGGAGTGCACTCATCGTGGCCGCATATCTCGCCTATTCACTTGGCACGACAACTTCTATCATTGCTGCGCTTGTCGGCGTGATCGGCTTCGGGCTTTCAATACTTGGTCACGAGGTTGGTCACGCCCTCGTTGCCCGACGTTTTGGGGTTGCAACCACCTCCATTGACCTGTGGGCATTGGGCGGGATTGCGCGACTCGCCTCCGAGGCACCCAGCCCGCGCTCGGAGGGGTTTATCGCCGTGGCGGGCCCAGGAGCGAGTGCGCTCATAAGCCTTACAAGTTGGGTTGGATGGCTGACCCTCCCGATCACCGGCATTGCAGGCGAAATTGGTCGGGTACTTCTTTGGCTTGCGATCCTTAATGCAGCCTTATGCGTGTTCAACATGTTGCCAGGCTCGCCGCTCGATGGCGGGCGAGTACTCCGTGCAGTGCGGTGGGCACGACACGGTGATCGGCCACGGGCAATTCGAGAATCAGCGCGTTCCGGCATGTTCATCGGCGTTGCACTTGTGATCGCTTCGATTGGTCTCACCGTCACCGGCCGAACTTCGGTGATGTTGGTCTTCGTTGGCCTTTTCATTGCAGCAAACGCTCGGGCAGAACTGACGATGGGTCAACTGCATGACACCGTGAGCGACGTCACTATCGGCTCCGTTGCATGGCTGGGTCTTGCCCATGCCGACGCAATCACCACAGTGGCTGAGATCATCAACCAGCAGCAGCGTCTTGGAGAAGCTGAGGCTGTGCTTGTCATGGCTCAACGCAAGGTCGTTGGGATTGCTCTGGTGGACGACCTCTACCGGGTACCGCCAGATGAGCGCCAAATGACTCAACTTGGCGACCTTATGAGAATGATCGATGATCTCCCTGATGCGTCGGTCACCACACCGCTCTCTGACATGTTGCTCAAGATTGATCCGAGCACTCCCGTCATTCTGGTGAGAGACGGTGACTCACTCGTCGGCATTGTGCCGCCGACACGTTTACGCCAACTGCTTGAAATCTAGTTCGCTCTGTTAGGCGTCAGCAACAATGCCTTCGCGCTCGACCACAGGGGGTTTGTCGCTCCAAGGGAAATTGATCCAGAGGTCGGTGCGTTTCCAGACGTAGTCGCACTGCACAACAGAATGCGACTTCTCGTAGATAACTGCGGTACGAACTTCGCCTACCTTGCCTGCGCAAAAGTCATGAACGCTTTTCAAGGTATGCCCTGTGTCTGCAACATCGTCAACGATAAGGAGCTTGGCCTGGCCAAGGTCAACAAAATCTGGCGCAGGAGGAAGAATGCGAGGGACTTCGAGCCTCTCATTGACTCCCGTATAAAACTCGACATTCATCGTGTAGGTGTTCTTCACTGCGAGGGCGTAACCGAGAGCACCTCCAATGCACAGGCCGCCTCGTGCAATAGACAAGATCATCTCGGGTTCGTAACCGTCGTCGGCCACCATTCTGGCAAGTTCGCGTGATGCCTCCCCGAACTGTTCCCAACCAAGTATCTCGCGCTCTTCAGACATACCTGTGACGTTAGTCGCCGAGGCGGGCATTTACCGTTTTTGCTACGTCCGACGGCTGTAGTGGCACTCGCCGAAGATGAGGAGCTGATCCATAGGCGGTGTTCATTGCGTCTTGGATGGCAGCAATCACCGCTGGCGTGGAACTGATCGTTGGCGGCTCACCTACACCTTTGGCTCCCATCGGCGCCTGCGGGTCAGGAATTTCAATGAGTTCAGCTACGACCGGCGGCATGTCGGCGATGGTCGGTATGAGGTAATCGGTAAACGAGGGGTTCATGATCCGGCCGTCACGCTGAATGATCTCTTCCATCAGCGCCAAACCGAGGCCCTGTGCGATCCCGCCTTCGATTTGTCCGGTTACTGATAGCGGGTTGAGTGCACGACCGACATCTTGAACTGTCGACATTTCGACAACTCGCACAAGTCCCAACTCGATGTCAACGTCAACGACCGCCCGATGACCCACAAACGCAAACGCCGTGTGGCAATCGCCTTGGCCATCTTCATTTAGTGGAACGGTTGGGCGATGACGATATTCGACCTCTTCATCAAATTCGAGGCCAACGACGACCTCAGCCATTGGGCGTCGGGCCCCGGTGCTCGTGTTGACAAGTTCTGTTCCGTCAATGGTGTATACCAATGGATCTACACCTTCAGCGGTAGCGACGTGTTGGTACACCAACTCCCGCACACGAAGACACGCTGCCTCCACCGCTCCACCACTCATCCAGGTTTGACGAGAGGCTGAAGTGGAGCCAGCAGAGCCAACATTGGTGTCGATGACATCAAGTTCCACCTCTTCGAGCCCAAGGGTTGAACGGGCGATCTGCGGGGCGATAGTGATGAACCCTTGGCCGACTTCTGCCGTGGCAAATTTGAGGGTGACAACGCCGTTGCGTACCTGGCAACGCGCCGTGCTGTAATCGTCAAAGGCCTCTGAATACATCAAGTTCTTGATCGAAAGGCCGTAGCCGATTCCTCGAACGACATCATCTGGGCGGGTTGTATTTCCGGCGCCGCCCGGCAACTCATAAGGATGCTCTTCGGTGGCGCCAGCTCTCTCAGGAAATGGCATCCGTGACAGACCTTCGATGATGTCTGAGACCGGCGCAACGCTTTCAACGACTTGCCCTGTAATGAGTCGATCACCCGTACTCATTGCGTTGCGACGCCGTATCTCCAGAGGGTCAAGCCCGCAGGCCTGTGCAAGCAAATCCATTTGGCGTTCATGAGCGAAGCAAGCCTGCACAACGCCGAAACCACGCATAGCCCCACAGGGAAGATTGTTCGTGCGAACCGCAATACCTTTGACATCTGCGTTCTCACACCGGTAAGGCCCCTGAGCGTGAGTCACCGCATTGACAAGCACAGCAGATGAGGTCGACGCGTAGGCGCCACCATCGAATACAAATTCGGCTTCAATTTTGACGAGAATGCCTTCACTTGTGGCATGGTGACGCATCCAAATCTCTGCCGGGTGTCGATGGACGTGCCCGAGGAAGCTTTCACTTCTCGAGTAGTGCATTTTCACCGGTCGACCAGTGGCTAATGCCAGCAAGCACACGTGCACTTGGAGTGAAAGGTCCTCCCTACCGCCAAAAGCCCCTCCGACTCCTCCGAGCACGAGACGAACCGCTGATTCAGGCAAGTCGAGACAGGCAGCAACCTGACCAAGATCTTCATGTAACCATTGGGTTGCAACGTGGCATTCCACGCCAGCCCCGTCTTCATCTGGAATCGCAAGCGCTGATTCAAGGCCTAAAAATGCCTGATCTTGCATTCCAATCGAGTAGTGATCTTCAACAATGACATCGCCAACAGCGTTGAGATCACCGGTGATTACATTCTGTTCACGGATGACATTTCCATCAGGATGAATCGAGGGCGTGTTCGGATCTTTCGCGAGGCGTGCATCTGCGAGAGCTGGTAGCACCTCATATGACACTTCGATCGCATCTATCGCACGAGCGCAGATCTCTTCGTCATCTGCGACAACCGCTGCGATGGGTTCGCCGATGTAGCGAACGACATCTGCTGCGAAAACCGGTTGATCAGAGGAAATGAGCCCGTAGGTCGGCTTTCCTGGCACATCTTGCGCCGTGATGATGCGATGCACCCCAGAAATTGCCAGAGCGGGCGCCGTGTTTATCGACACGATTCGTGCGTGCTGGTGCGGCGAACGAAGCGTTTTGCCGATGAGCATGTTGTCGGCCGAAAGGTCAGAGGAGAATTCGTATGCACCCTCAGACTTTGCAATGCCATCTGGGCGAACTGGCGACTGGCCGAGTCCACCCGCCACCGACGATTCGCGGACACCAAGATCGCTCACGAGGCACCTTGACCACGTTGCGCAATGACCGTCTGTACTGCTTCAACGATCCGCCCATACCCGGTACAACGACAGAGGTTTCCTGCAAGTGCCTCGCGGATCTCATCCGTTGGTGGTTCGGGTGAGCGTTCGAGGAGGTTTGTGGCTGCCATGATGAGACCCGGTGTACAGAACCCGCATTGGATGGCGCCGCACTCAACAAACGCGGTCTGCACGTCCGTCGCTCCTCCGAGCCCTTCAACGGTCACAACCGACGACTGTGTTGCGGACGCTGCAAGCACGAGGCAGGAGCACACGAGGTTGCCATCGAGAAGAACTGAACACGAACCGCACTCACCCTCTTCGCAGGCGCCTTTCGCCCCAGTGAGGCCGAGTCGGTCTCGAAGCACAGTAAGCAAACTCTCGCCCGGGTACACATCAACAACTTGGCGCCGCTCCCCGTTCACGGTGAGCTCAAAATGGCGCTCGTCATGAATGTTCGTCATTTGGAATTCCTCATTTCTTGGACCCCTCGTTCGATGAGTCGTCGCGCAAGCACGCCGACCGAATGGCTTCGGTAGGCAGCAGTCGACCGGTGATCGTCAATTGGCGATGCCGCCTGCTCAACAAGTTCTCCAATGTGTTCGAGCGAATCCGCAGAGATCTCACAATTGGACCAGTCGATAGAATCTCCTGCAATTGCGGAAGCGTCCTCAGCCAGCATGACGGTGGGACCAACTGATCCCAGAGCAATGCGACACGAGTTTGAGTTGGCGGAAAGCACGGCTGCAACGCCGGCAACTGAAATGACCATGGCGTTGCGGGTGCCAATCTTCGAGTAACCCTGCCAGCCATCGATAATTGGCATCTCGATGCTTTCAATGAATTCATCATTCGCGAGCACCGAACGTTTCGGTCCAGTGGCAACGTGTTCCACCGCAACCCGACGCTGCCCCGCAGGCGATGTCAGCACGGCCACTGCATTGAGAGCCACGAGAGCGCATACGCCGTCACCTGCCGGGCTCGCAGTGGCGATATTTCCCCCGATTGTTCCCGCAGTTCGAATTTGGTGGCTTCCTACGGTTCTTGCGGCTTGCGTGAGGCAAGGCGCGAGAGCGTCGACCGGTGCGCCGAGCAGCTCATCCCAACTCACACCGGCTCCAATGCGTAAGAGTCGCTGCTCGTGGTCAACTTCGATGATCGATAATTCGGATACCTCTTTGAGGCTGACGATCAATTCGTCTGGGCCAATGCGTTGCGAACCGTGATTGAGCGCCACCATCAGGTCAGTCCCTCCGGCTAGCAATACCGTCTTTGGCTCATCGCGCAATAACGCCGTGAGTTGTTCAATCGATTGAGGATGCGCTACCGGCACGCAACAGAGTGTAGAAGGCGTACCCCAAAGGGTGGGATTTCTGCGTGTCATCTCACTTGATTGGGCGGTTGTTCATGCCAAACTCAAAAACGGTGACATGGCCTGCAATCTCTGAATTCATTCCCGTTGTGGTCTTCGTTGGCATTGCAGCGTGCATCTACATGATTGCCGGTTTCGGCTTTGCGCTGTTCGCCGTGCCTTCAATCAGCCTCTTCATGCCCGTTACAGAGGCAGTGTCGCTGCTTACATTGCTTGGACTCACGAGCGTGCTGCGACAATCGCTCGCACTTCGAGACCACATTGACCGGCCGAGCGCTATCCGGTTCTCGCTGTGGGCTGTCGCGGGAATGCCCGTGGGCTTCTGGATAGTGAACGTCATTTCTGATCAAGCGCTCCGAATTTTTCTTGGCGCGAGCACCATCATTGCGACTGTTGTGTTGCTCCGCCGTTCAGAGAACCACTCTTCTCACCCTGCCGTCGAGAGTTCATTTGCGTTTGCGTCTGGTGTTCTTAACGTGTCAATTGGCACAAATGGATCTCCACTCGTGTTTGCACTGCAGGGTCGACGTCTCACCCCGAACCAGTTTCGTGCGACGATCGCAGTCATTTTTGCGGTCAGTGCCGCCGTGACAGGCATGATTTTCGCCGTCGATGGCCGATACACGAGTCGTATTCTTCTCCTAGCTGTAGGTGCGCTGCCCTCGTGGTGGATCGGGACCCTCACCGGTCGAAATGTGGCAGACAAAATCGATCAGCAGCAATTTCGCTCGGTCGTATTGCTTCTTCTTGCGATCACCGGAATTTCCACTCTCGTGTTCGCTCTGTGACTCGCCGAGAATATCGGGCGCAAGGTATTGCAGGTGACGAACGTCACAAAGTACATTGCAGTCACCGCCGCACGCCAGTAAACGGTGGTACGCGGGTGTTCGTCTGGCAAAAAAAGGGGGGGTTGTGTCATCGTCTGCGTCTGACTCTCGTGCACTGCTATCGGTGAGAGACCTCCGAACCCACTTCGAGGTCGGTGGTCACGCCGTAAAGGCTGTGGACGGTGTGTCGTTCGATGTCTTCGAAGGAAAAACTCTCGGCATTGTTGGTGAATCAGGGTGCGGGAAGACCGTGTTAGCTCGCTCAATCATGGGTATTACGACAGCGTCAAATGCCTCAACGTCGGGCTCGGTCAACTACTCCGGAACTGAACTCATTGGGAAGAGCAAACGGGAGTTGCGTACGTTTTGGGGCGAAGAGATGGCAATGGTCTTTCAAGACCCGATGACATCACTCAATCCGGTTGTTCGTATCGGTCGACAACTCACTGAACATCTTCGGGCCCATAAAGACCTCTCGAAGTCGGACGCAAACGATCTCGCAGTGCAGTTGCTCACGTGGGTCCGCATCCCAGAACCTCGGGAGCGCCTAAACAATTACCCACATCAGATGTCTGGTGGTATGCGCCAACGCGTATGTATTGCTATCGCTCTCGCATGCTCTCCGAAACTGTTGTTCGCTGACGAGCCGACAACAGCACTTGATGTCACGGTTCAACACCAAATTCTGAACCTGCTTTCCCAACAACAGCAAGAGCGTCAGATGGGAATGGTGCTTGTAACTCACGATTTAGGTGTAGTTGCGACCCGCACCGATGATATCGCCGTGATGTATGCCGGAAAGATTGTGGAGAAGGCGTCAACATCTGCGCTCTTTAGCGAGATGCGTCACCCCTACACCCAGTCTCTTTTTTGGTCAATCCCTAAGACCTCAGAACCAAAGCACACACGTTTGAGCGCAATCGTGGGCCGACCGCCAAATCTTGCAGCGCTGCCACCTGGGTGCTCGTTCGCCGACCGTTGTCCATATGTTCAACCGATCTGCAGAGAGGTTGAGCCGAAGTTACGAACAATCGACTCGCATTCGTTCGCGTGCCATCTCCCTGTAGGCAGCACCGAAGGAGAGGCAGCCCTCAGTGCGAACATTTCAGTGGGCCTCCCTCAGTCGGAGGGTGCAGCCGCACGACGTGAGGCTGACCAAGGAATATTGAGGTAATGGCAGGTTCGGGCACAGCACATCTCCGCAATGGCGATGACATGATGATTCGGGTGGAAGACCTCACAGTCGAGTTTCCAGCGAAAGGCGGCAACGTCGTTCACGCAGTGAGTGGTATCAGTTTTGACGTCCGTCGCGGTGAGACGCTTGGCCTAGTTGGAGAATCTGGCTGTGGAAAATCCACCACGGGTAAAGCGCTTCTCCAACTTCCTCATCCAACGAGCGGGTCGGTTCAGCTTGACGGCGAAGAGTTGACACAGT
>Ga0310343_10001605_pt1 | contig 11673 bp, 17 predicted proteins | sample HC15DNA2025_MG_FD_203519 | JGI IMG/M metagenome (GOLD analysis project Ga0310343, IMG submission 203519) | Marine microbial communities from station ALOHA, North Pacific Subtropical Gyre - HC15-DNA-20-25_MG | ecosystem: Environmental > Aquatic > Marine > Oceanic | place: Pacific Ocean: North...
TCCTCTATTAAGTTACTTTTTAGGAATATTTATAGGGCAAGGATCTTTGCTCTTAATAGTCCTATACTTATCAGAGCATATTGGAAAAATTTTAAAGAATAAAAATTTGGTTTCGGGAATTTTAATCGGTATTGGAGCAGCCTTTTCATGGGTCGCACTTATTGATTAAGCACTTATTGATTAATAAGTGTTCTAAAATTTTTGGGGAACAACCTAATTGATGGAATTGTCAATAAAAGGCACTAGATAAGTAAGTGACGACCGCAACAACTGTATCCTAGCTACCCCTCTAGCTACCTTTTCTTAATGTGAGACAACAAATAATAAAAAAGCGAGTTGAGAGACTCGCTAGTATGACTTGATTTTTTAGAGTCGGGGCGACAGGATTCGAACCTGCGACCTAGTGCTCCCAAAGCACTATGACTCTTCTAGTGAGACAAAGGGATCTAAGCTATAACTGAAGTCATACTCTGCATAAGACTGCACGAGACTGCACACTTTTGCCTTACTCAGTTGAAAATCCACGGAAATCCGTGGACAATAGGTAGAGCACTCGGTCATTAAATGCCACAATCAAACAATTGGGTAAAAACATTAAGAAGGGCAATAAAGGAATCTATTGGATCTGGTTGGACAGTAGAAAATGATAGAGGGAATATGCGTTTAATATATGGAACTAAGACAACTGGAAGAAAATCTATAAACCTTCCTTACTTATGGGAAGAGAATCAAATGATTGAAGCATTGAAGTTTATAGAAGAAGGAGCAAACACTTATTTAGAAAATAATGGAAAGATCCTTTTAAAGACCGCTTTTAAATATGCAAGAAACTCTTCTTCGGAAGTCAAACTTGATTGGGAAGGGGCTTTTGTTAGATATAGAAAAGAAAGATCAGATATTAAAGAAAACACTTGGAATAAAAAGCATCTTCCTGTTTTAGAGGGAGTTATGTTCTATATGAATAGAGCAAATCATAGACCGCAAAATGCTAGAGCTTTATATAAAAAGGTAATTAATGAATATAAGCATGGACAATACAATCAATTAGTTGGTTGGCCACCTGACAAGGCAACAATAAGAAGGCATATGAGATTAGCTTTTAATAGTTTTTTAGATTATTGCTGCAACTATGAAGATTTCCCTTCTTATTGGAGACCAAATTATGGAAATTTCAAAGATAATAATGAAGAAAAAAATATAGCTAAAAAGAAAGATATTGGTTATCCATTAACAGATGCCCAGATTGGAAGATTAGTAGATAACTTTATTGACCAACCACAAGCCCAAAGATGGAAGTTTGCTGCTCAACTTTGTTCAGTTTATGGATTAAGACCAGAAGAACTTAATCATCTGGTTCTCAGAAATAACAAGACAGAACTTTGGTGTATATACCAAAAAGTAAATTCTAATTTTAAAGAAAGACAACTATTGCCTTTATTGGTTAGAGATGTAGATGGAGAACCTTTTGATTGGAACTACAACTTAGTGCAAAGGTTGGCAGCGGGAGAAGAACTGCCAAAAATTCCTCTAGGTAATGGCGGTCAAAACTTTGGAGAATATCTTAGGAGGAAGAGCATTAGAAAGACTTGGTTGTCTATTTGTGCAGAAGCAGAAGCAGAAGGACAAAAGTGCAAACCATATTCCTTCCGTCATAGATACGCATATGTTGCTCACACTAGACCTATGGAAGATGGAACAATGCGAGCACCTAAACAAATTGCTGATGCAATGGGGCATGATCTACAAACACACCTAGAAAGTTACGCTAGATTTATGACCAAAGATCTTAAAAAGGCTTTTGATTTGGCAGAAGTATGAGCACTTATTTAGAAGAAAGAATTCAATGGTATGAAGAAAATATTACTTTATAAATAATATTTTGGAAGACTTAGAAATATTTACTAAATAAAGCATCAAAGGAACTTCTACTAGTACCCCAACTATAGTGGCTAAAGCAGCTCCTGAATTAATCCCAAAAAGAGTTATCGATACAGCTACTGCAAGTTCAAAAAAGTTTGAAGCTGCTATCATCGATCCTGGACAGGAAATAGAATACTTTTGCCTAAAAAACTTCATTGAAAAAGCAGTTAAATAAAAAATAAAAAGAGTCTGTATTATTAATGGAATTGAAATTAAGATTATATGAATAGGATTTTGTAATATAGATTTTGATTGAACAAAGAATAATAAAAAGACTGTAAGAATTAAAAAAAACAACGAATAACTTTTACTTTTATTCAAAATACTTTTTATTCTTTTTTCGCTATAGATTTTATTTTTTAAAAATATTGCTAGAAAAAGTGGTACCAAAATAAAGATTATTACAGAACCGAAAACAGTATCTAACGGGATATCTATACTGTTAAATCCTAAAAGAATTTTTGACAATAATGGAAAGGCTAAAATTAATATTAGATCATTAATAGCTACTTGGATTAAAGTAAATAAAGGATCGCCTTTAACAAGATTACTCCAGACAAAAACCATTGCTGTACATGGCGCTATTCCTAATAGAATCATTCCAGAAACATATTCTTTAGCAAGTACAGGATCTATAAAATTACCATATAAAAAATATAAAAAAGAGGCTGCAATGATGGCCATTGAAACTGGTTTTATTAACCAATTAATAAAAAGGACAATAGAAAATCCTTTAATCTTATATTTCAAATTTATTATTGACTTGAAATCTATTGATAACATCATTGGGAAAATCATTCCCCAGATAAGAATTGCTATTGGAAGATTTATTCTTGAGAGCTCTAATCCGCCTATAAATTGAGATAAATTAGGAAATAAATAACCGGATAAAGATCCAATACACATTGCTAAGAAAACCCAAATACTTAGATATCTATCAGAAAATTGCATTTAAAATTTTTTAATCAATTATTAAATTTAGCAAAATTTTTTGGCCTTAATCTTAACTTAATTTACCCATAATAAGCTCTTAAAAATAGCTATTTTTATATGTCAATTAAGGCGAAATATGTAGGTGAATTTCGGAGTGAAATTATCTTCGAAAATCAATTAAAAATAAAAACAAATTCGAATAGAAATTTACATGATTCTTGCGAACAGACTAAACCCTCAAATCTATTGTCTGCATCTTTAGCTTCTTGTATTTCAACAACTCTTGGAATAATTCTAGAAAAGAATAATATTGAATCAAAAAGTTTTTATGTTGATATTATCTCTAAAAGTGATGTTCAAAATAATAAAATTTCAACCTTGCATTGTAAAATATGCCTTCCACTTATTAAGAAATTAAAAATAAAGAACTTTATAAAAGAAAAAATTGAATCATCATTCATAAGCAATTCTCTTAAAGAATCTATAAATATAAGCTATGAATATATTTTTAATAGATAGCTAATCTTTCGGCAACAATCATTTCTTTATAAGTATCTAATTCTTCAACTTCTTTAAGAGAAACCTTTCCTCTATCATCCCATTTTCTTAATCGAACTGCATCTTTGAAGTATTTATTATTTTCTAGTTCATTAATCTCTTCTTTATTTAAAGCACCACCTTGTACCTTAAAACTATTTTTAGATGCTTTAGATAAACTTTCATAATAAGAATTATCGATTGAGCATAAATATCTTTTTGCTACAACGTGTAAGCGAATACTTTCTGTAATTTCTTCAGAGAAAAAATCTTTTAAAAAATTTGAAGCAATATTTTCATGGTTAAGATCTTTTTTTAAGAAATCATTTTTTGAGTCATTTTCATCTATTAGAAGATGACCTATATCGTGTAACAAAGAAGCAATTACTATATGCCTTCTGCCATCTTCAGTGCGAGCGAGTGAAGCTGTTTGGAGACTATGTTGTAATTGAGTGACTGATTCATCATAATTAGTTTTTCCTTCCTCCTTAATAAAGTCAAATAATAAATCTACAAATTCATTGTTATCAGAATTTTGTAATTTGTTTTTGAAGTTTTTAATAGTTTTGTATTTCATTTAATTGCTTCTCCTTCAAAGTGACCTATTAAACTTACATATCCATCTTTAAGAGAGTTCTTTTTAAAGTCATAATAATCTTTTCTTAAATCGCCTTCAGTTTTAGCATTATAAGTTACATAGAGCGCTCTTCTTGGACGACTAGATTTATTTGTTGAACTTCTGTGAGGAACAAAAGAATCAAAAAATACTGCGCCTCCTTTTTTAAGAGGTATCTTCTCCCAAACAAATTTTTCTGCGGTTAGTGAATCTATACACCCCTTTTCATCAATATTTATTATGCCCTCATTATTTCTACCTCTTGCAAATTCCAAACATCCATTATTTATATCAGAGTCATCTATAGCTAATAGCATTGTTATGTGTTTTTTCCCAAAAGGATAAGCAGGAGCATCTTGATGAGGTGCATATCCAGCTCCCCCTGGGTATTTATAATTTATTTTTTCCTTGAATAATATTGGTTCATCATCAAATAGCATAGTTAAATAATCTTTTATTGATGAACTTAAAAGAAATTCCCTAAAAGATGTATGCGAGCTTACAAAGTTTTCTGTTCTTGAAAGCACTTTACCATTAACTGTTTTTTCATAATGATGGTTAACCTCTTTAGAGTCGTTAAGTTCACTAATCCATTTTTCAATTGCCTCTAAATCAACTTGATTTATTAGGTTCTCATTAACTATAAATCCGTCATTATCGAATTTTAATTTTATATTGTTCAAAACTGATTCCACCTCAATACAAGTCTTAACAAGATATTAAACATTTATGATTAAGATAAATTTAAGAAGAAAAGATAATTAAGAATGCCAATTTCAATTAGAAAAATATATTCTAATCAAACTATTGATATAAGGCATGAAGCTATTTGGCCAGATAAAAAAAGAGAATTTTGTATTCTTGAAGATGATAAAAATGGTACACATTTTGGTTTATATAAACAAGAGGAATTAATATCAATAATTTCACTTTACATTAGAGAAAGTAAAGCAAGAATTAGAAAAATGGCCACAAAACCTGCTTATCAAAACAAAGGATTTGGGTCTAAATTAATTTGTCATTCAATTTCTTATTTAGAAAAAAAAAAAATAAATTATATTTATTTATTTTCTAGAAAAAAAGCCCAAATGTTTTATGAAAAATTCGGTTTTTTATCTGAAGGTGATTATTTCAAAAAAGAAAATATCTCTTATATAAAAATGTATAAAACTATTAATGATATAAAAAGTTGATAATATTTTGAGCAGCTTCTAATTCAATAAAAAGTCTAACTTCATCAACTGCTGAGCCAAGATGAGGAGTAAAAAAAGTCTTATCTTTTAAATTTAATAATTCCTGATTAATTTTTTTTGGTCGATCTTTTATCGATAAATCTTCAAATTCAAAGACATCTGAAGCATATCCTCCTATGTGCCCAGAATTAATTGCTTGTGCAATTGCACTCTCATCTACTACAGAACCTCTTGAAGTATTAATAAGTAAACAATTTTTTTTTATTTTTAAAATATTTTCAAAGTTAATAAAATGGTAAGTATCGTTTTTTAAAGGTAAAAGAATAACCAAATAATCAGCCTTCTCAAAAAGATCATTTAATTCCAGATATTTGGTGTTTAGTTGTTGTTCATCTATTGAATCTAATTTTTGTAAATCATGATAAAAAAGTTTTACATTAAAACCTTTAATCTTCCTAGCTACTTCAACCCCTAATTTACCCATACCTAGAAGACAAACATTTTTCCCTTCAATTCCATTTGAGAAGAATTTTGGTTCCCAACCTTTAAACTTTTCAGATCTAACATATTCATCACCTATTAGTAGATTTCTTGATAAACCAATAAGAAGTCCCAATGTTAACTCTGCTGTAGGGGAAGCAAGTAAATCTGGGATCATTGTAAATTTTATATTTCTTTTTATGCACTCTTCCAAATCAATATTGTCAAATCCTCTTAGTGCTCCAGAGATGATCTCTAAATTTTTTGAATTATCTAAAAAGTTCTTATCAATTCTATCTGGCATAAATACCATCACACCATTTGCATCTTTACATAAGAACTTTAATTTTTCATAAGTTAGAGGTTTATCATTTTGGTTACTAATTACTTCAAAATTTTTTTCTAATAACTCAATAACTTCAGTATGAACTTTATTGGAAATAACAACTTTCTTCATTTAATGAGAATTATTCAGATACTGATTTCCTGAGATAGTTACTCATGCTATCTAATACAGTTACTACGACTAAAACTACTATTAATAAAGCTGATACTTGAGCATAATCCATTATCCTCAAAGCACTTATGATCTCTAAACCTATACCACCAGCCCCTACAGCACCCACAACCATTGAAGCTCTAAAGTTGTATTCCCATCTATAAAAAGTAACATCAGCCATAGCAGGAAAAACTTGAGGAAGAATGCTATGCACAATAACTTGTAGATCACTTGCGCCAGAAGCTCTAGCTGCTTCTATAGGTTCCTTGTCACAAAGCTCAATAGCTTCAGCATAAAATTTACCTAACATTCCAACAGAATGAAGACCTAATGCCAATGTCCCCGGTAGAGCACCAAAGCCAATCATTGCAACTAGAATAATTCCTAAAATTAATTCAGGAACAGCTCTTGTGACGTTTAAAATTAGTGTTGCTAAGTTGTAAACAATTGGATTTATAGTTGTATTTCTTGCAGCAAAAAAACATAGAAGTAAAGATAAAAAAACAGAAATCGAAGTTCCTGCGATACTCATTGCCAAAGAGTCTATTAAAGGTTTAAACCAAGTTCCAGCTCTTGAGAAATCAGGAGGAAACATTTCCGGCAGTAATTTTAAAACTGCCGGAATACCTGTACTTATCCTTTCAAAATCGAAAAGACCTATAACTGCTAAAGAAGAAAATACAAATATCAAAATTATGAGAACCCTGAAAAATTGTTTTTTCCAAGTCCTCCTTTCGACCTCTAAAATTCTTTTGAATTTATCCATTTAATAATTTTTTTATTTGTATTTGTAAAGTGATTTTTTTACTTAACAAACTTAGAAAGATCAAGACCTAGAAGTTTGCCTGCTTTTCTAATACCGTCATAATCACTATCAGTTATAGATGCGAAACCATCAGCGTTAAAAGGTTTAAGGACTTTGTCACTATCTAGATCTAAGAAAGTAACTCTTATTTTTTCTTTTAATTCAGGAGATAAAGTTGAACGCATTGTCCATGGATATTGAGGAATAGGAGAAGATTGAGCAATAGTTGTTACTTTAGAAGGGTCAATAACTCCTTTCTTCTTTAGGGATTTAAGAATCGGACATGCCATTCCTCCTGCTTGAGCATTTCCATTTTGAACTGCTAAGGCAACAGCATCATGTGATCCTAGAAAAACTCCTTGAAAATCCTTGCCTTTAGTAAGTCCATTTTCAGCAAGAGTTAACTCAGGGAATAATCTACTAGAGGTTGAAGCTGGATCTCCAAGAGCAAAAGTAGTACCTTTGATATCATCAAAACTAGTAACACCTTTTTTAGTGTTTCCAATTATGCAGGAATTATAAGTCTTAGTTCCTCCTTTAATCCTTGCTGCAAAAGGTTCAATATCACTTACTGCTTTAGCTAAAACATAAGATAAAGGTCCAAAGTAAGCTAAATCCAACCTATCGTTTCTAGCTGCTTCAATCATTGAAGAATAATCAGTAGTAACAACTAACTCTATTTCCTTATCAAAGGCTTCAGTTAAGTAATCTTTTAGACCTTGATTATCTTGGATAACGGTTGCAGCATTTTCATCAGGAATTAATGCAACAATTAACTTATCAGGATCAGCACTTGGTCCAGCATTTTTCGTAGAGCATGCCGAAGTAAGCGCCACAAGAGAAATAGTAAAAACGCTTAAAAGAGATTTAAGTTTCATTTTTTTGTTTAAGTTTTTTTAATGAAGTGGTTTTAAACCATTACCACTTCATTTGAGGTAAAATTTGCTTCTTCTGCTATTGGTGAAGATGAATAAATATTTTTTAAAATCTCGTCTGAAAGTTGATCTGATTTACCATTAAAAACTATTTTCCCATGACTTAAGCCAATAATTCTATCTCCATATTCTTTAGCAAAATCAACTTGGTGAAGACTAGTTAATGCGGATATATTATCTTTCTTACAAATATCTTTCAGCATCGATAAAACTTGATGGGAAGTTTTTGGGTCAAGACTAGCTATTGGTTCATCTGCCAAAATCAACGAAGGATTTTGAGCTAAAGCTCTAGCAATTCCTACTCTTTGTTGTTGTCCTCCGCTTAATTCTTTTACTTTTACAAGCGCTTTATCTAAGAGGCTAACTCTATCTATGCAATCGAGAGCAAGTTCTTGATCAAATTTTGGAAGAGGTAAAATACTTCTAAATAGTGAATGAAATCCAAGTCGACCAGTTAAAACATTTTGGAAAACAGTATTTCTCTCAATCAACTGATGTTGTTGAAATATCATCCCAGTTTTTTTTCTTAAATTCTGAAGATCTTTTTTATTTCTTATTTTTCCTAAATCAAAAAAATCTAACTCTCCTGAAGTTAATGGATTCAATTGATTTATTGTTCTTAGTAAAGTTGATTTACCTGCCCCAGAAGATCCAAGAAGGACTACAAATTCACCTTTGTAAATATCTAAGTTTATAGATTTTAAAGCTAGGCTCTCTCCATATTTGACATTAATATTTTTTAAGGAGAGCTTATTATTCACTAAGATTTAATCAATTAAACCTATTTAAAACTGATTTGATTATCTTTTTTTTAACTTAAAATTAATAAAAGGTTAAGCGAATTAAAATGTTTGTTTAAATTGTAAAAGCTATTACTTTTTCTTTTTTTTGAAATGAGTCAGATATAAATTTGTAAAATTTGCAATGACTAATAAGATAAGTAAGAAAGTATTTAGCTCCATATTTTTGTAAGTTTTATTAAATTGATAGCATTGACACTTACCCTTTTCAATAGGAATGTTTATTTAAGAATGTTAAAAATATTAGAAAAAAGGTTGGCTTAAATTTGAAAAAACATCTGTTTTAATTCCATTTAAAGATAATTAACTAAACCTTAATTAAACAGATTTATTTTAATTAAACAAACAATATCTTTATTATGTCTTGTTCCATAACCTCAGTTTTTACTTTTAAAATTGAAAGCACTTTCGATGAATGGGCCGCGATATTTGACAGTGCGGAAGCTGAAAAAAGACATTCTGAATTTCTCATTAAGCCACTTTTTAGAGGAGTAAGTAAGGAAGATCCTCAAAAAGTTATTGTTATTCATCAAGCTCCAGAAGGTAATGTTCAAAAGTTTGTGGAAGCTAATGGTGACTGGATGGCAACGCATAGAGTTGACCTTTCAACAATGGAAGAATCATCTTGGACTTCTTCAGCAACATCGGAAAGTTGTTGTGATTAACAAATGAAAAGACTACTATTCCCACTACTAGCTCTCTCAACTATTTTCCTTGCGAGTTGTACTAGTAACTCAAACGAAATAGGTACTCAAAAGGTTTCTGAAACCCAAAGGCAGAGAGAAGTTTGTCTAGATTGGTATGGCTACAGAATTGATACCAAGAAAGCAATTAATGATTTAAATCTAAAAATTGAAACCGAATCAGAATTAATGGCTTACTGCGATTTCTTCAAGAATGTAGCTGATACAAAATAGATTTTTACAAAAGAATTTATTTTTTGGTGTCTTGCGATCTCATTTCTTTTTGTGCTTCCCTAATTCTTTCTTCAAAGACTGATCTTCTATATGGAGTAACTTCTCCATTTTTAGTTGCCAAGATTTGGGCTTCATAAAGCCTCTTGGCTCTTGTAATTTTTTCTCTTATTTGAGAGAGCTCATTCATGATCTTATGCAGTTAATGAGAATCCCGTTCCCTATTCTCATTTCATGCGTCCAAATAAATTGGATGAACGTAGAAGTAAGCTAACATTAAAAAAAGAAGGTCGGATTTAAGATCTATTTAAAAAATCTTTAAAAGTAGTTTTTAATAAAATTTTAAATAGAAATTTTATCTAGAGGTAAAATATTCTGGGCCTTAATTGAGTCATAATGAATTTCATTCTCTGTATCTTTATACAATCTTCTTGATTGTGGTGATTTAAGGGCGTTATTGTAATTTTCAATAAATTCCGAATCATCCAAAATAGATTTATTTTCTCTTTTAAAACTTTCTTTATAAGAATATTTGATATGCCCTATTTCTTGGGCTTGATTTGAGTTTTTGGGAGAAGGTGAATTTTTTATAATCATTTATTATTTTTTTTATATGATTGTCTTCAATATTCAAGGCGTAAAAATATAGAAGACTTATATAACTTAAGATTATTGGATTAAGAAGTTATTAAGTAAAAAATAAATTTGTTTAAAAAATTTCTAAATTTTGAAATTAAATATTTTTTCTAATAGTCAAAAGTTTATTTAATAAGAATTTAATTAAAAGTTAACAATAGAGACCTAAAAGATAAACATGAACAAAAATCAACTTGTTAATTTCATTACTTTTTCAATTCTTGAAAGTAAAAGAGTTGAAGACAGATTATGTAGAAAAGAAATTTATAGCTATCTTACCCAACTAAATAAAAAACAATTAAAAGCAATTACAAGTGAATTTATCCTCTAAAAAAACTATGAAAAAGCTATTAATTCTTACTATCCTTTTAATTTCTTCTTGTAGTACTAAAGATGAACTATCCATTACTGATGAAAATAAATTATTTTCTGTAACTAAAGAAACTGCAGTTCTTGTTTGTGGAGGTAAATCCAGAATAATTGAAAGTAAAAATGAAGAAATAATCAAAGTAGAAATCAAGGATTCTTCGAGTACTGAAAAAGAAAAATTTGTTCAATTTACTCTTGTTGAGACAGATAGAAAAGGCGGAAAATATAGAATTGTTAATTGTTATCCAAATAAAGATCCGAAAAAATCGGTAATTAAAACAATCAAGACTAATTACAAGTTAAATTAGTCTTAGGTTAACTAGATCAAATGAAAATATTTAAATGAGATTTAAAGCTGCTTTAAACTAAATAATCTATAAAAAAAGAGTAGAAATAATTTTTATTATGCATCCAAGCAAAGTAGTCAAAGATCCAAAAATCAACGATACTTTTTACGATCCAGATGTTGATAAGCTTTATCAATATGTAAAAATTGGTGACTTTCCGCCAGAATGGGTAGTGACAAATATAGATGAAGATGACGATTATTATTACGCTTCGATGGGATATTAGTTTTAATATCTATTATTAAATTCAATAAATTTGTCTCTTTAAAATTTTGTGTGAGGAAGATTAAAGAGACAATCTAAATATAGATAAAAGGGTTTAAGGGAAAATTAAAAATGAAATAAGATAAAATTAAAAAAATAATAATTCAATGTAAATTAATTATGAAATAGTTACATCAAATAAATTTGATTATATAAAATAAAATTGTTGGAACTTTAAATGGCTATTAAAGATCATAAAAGTTTGCAAGACTCAAAAATTCTTCTTGTAGAGGATGATAAGAGTATTAGGCTGACAGTCAGTGAGACGTTGAACAGCGAAGGTTTTAAAGTATTAAGTTTCAAAGATGGTTTGAGTGCTTTAGATTTTATTACTAATGATTCTAAAATTAATGTTGACCTAATAATTCTCGATTTAATGTTGCCTGGATTAAATGGATTAGAGTTATGTAGAAAAATAAGAAGTG
>Ga0310343_10001608_pt1 | contig 11665 bp, 10 predicted proteins | sample HC15DNA2025_MG_FD_203519 | JGI IMG/M metagenome (GOLD analysis project Ga0310343, IMG submission 203519) | Marine microbial communities from station ALOHA, North Pacific Subtropical Gyre - HC15-DNA-20-25_MG | ecosystem: Environmental > Aquatic > Marine > Oceanic | place: Pacific Ocean: North...
ATTTCCTCTCATCACCCCTAAAATCGACACTCAACCCTGAAGTCCCCCAGACGAGCTTCCGGTCTTTGAGCAGGCGCTCCAGTGCGTCCACTTCCCCGTCGCTCAGAGACGCTAGGTAGTCGGCCTTCGCTTCCACCGATTCAAATCCGAATTTAGAAGCCAATTCAATCGCTCTCTTCTGGTCCGCTTTTACACCGATGGCTCCACAAACCAGATTTAGGCTCATCTTCCGCTTCGGATCGCGCGACTGAGCGAATGAATTAACATTGATAAAGCTAGATGCGGCGCCAGCAATCGCTGCCGCCTTGAGGAATTGTCTTCTCTTCATATGGGTAAAGTAATCGAGAGAATAGTGAATCATTCCTGCCCAGCAGGTCAACGCAGTTATAGGACCAATCCACAAGATCGGTCGCATGGCCTAACTCCCAACTTGCTATACTCCGAATGCCACCTATCTAATCGAGTTCGCTACAATACTCAGCGAACATTCCACTGATTTTACCTAGATGCTAACCTTCAACCTCTTCAGAATTCCAGTTTCCATCCATTGGATGTTCTGGGCCCTAGCCGCATTCCTCGGGGGCGCTTTGCGGGCTCAATCAGCTCAAGACTGGCATCGCGTGATTCTATTCATGGTGGCCGTGTTTATCTCGATTCTCATTCATGAGCTTGGCCATACTCTGGCTGGAATTCGTTTCGGCGCTTCTACCCCCAGTATTCAGCTTCATGGACTCGGAGGCTTAGCTCGCTTTCGTCAAGACCAGCTCAATCGACGCCAACGCATTTTGATGACCCTTGCCGGACCTGGGGCCAGCATTCTCTTGGCGTTCGCTTTCTTTGTCATCGCTATTGCCCTATATCAATCTGGACCTCCCGCGAGCTACCCCCAAACTTTGGTCAACTTTTTCGTTGATGTTATGGTTACCATCAATGTGTTTTGGACCATTATCAATCTCTTCCCTGTGCTACCGTTGGACGGTGGGCAAGTTCTAAGAGAAACTCTAGGACCCGAGCGAGTTCGGCTTACTTGTATCATTAGTCTTATGACATTGATTCTCTTAGCGGGACTTCTTTGGATGGAAACCCGATCCATATACAACATGATTGTCGTGGCGTTCTTGGGATCCTATACTTTGAATCTGCTCCAGCAGAGCAAATAGCTTATATCAGTCGCGTAGACTCTCGGAATTTCACAGTCGACAATCGATCCACTATACCTATTACTCGGAGCGTTTACGCTCACTACCTCGGCTCCAATTGAAGAATGAAAACTGACCTCAATCTGAAAATGACACGCCGAGAAGCGATGAAAGTCCTTGGCCTCAGCGCTGCTACCGTTTCCCTTGGCGGCTACACGGCAAGTGCCCAAGGCTTTCCAAAAAACGAAACGCTCAATATTGGTCTTATCGGCTGCGGAGGCCGCATGCGTGGCCGCCTAGTGCCAGCCATGAAAAAGATACCAGGGCTAGAGATCGTCGCGGTCTGCGATGTCTATGACGATTTTTTGCGCTCCGCCCACGTAGCCGTCGGGGGCCGGGATCGCGATATTTTCCAAACAAGCGACCATCGAGAGCTCCTAACAAGAAAAGATATCGATGCCGTAGTGATCGCCACTCCTGATCATTGGCACGCTCCAATCACCATCGACGCCGTGGAAGCGGGAAAAGACGTCTACGTAGAAAAACCCGTTACGCACAAGCTCGAGGAAGGCCCCATGCTTATCGATGCTCAAAAGCGGACTGGGAAAGCGATTCAGGTGGGAGCCCAGCAACGCAGCATGCCACATCTTCTTGTGCTGAAAGATAAACTGAAATCGGGGGAGATCAATCCGGGTAAGGTGACCCGCATCCACATGCAATGGTGCCGCAACACGGGTCCTTACCGCCAACCAACTTACAAAATCAACGAAGACCAAGTGGATTGGAAACTTTTCCTGGGCAATGCTCCCGATCAACCCTTCGACGCCTTTCGTATGCGGAACTGGCGCTGGATTTGGGATTTTGGAAACGGCCCGTTAGGCGATCTCATGGTCCACTGGCTCGACGCCACCAATTGGCTCCTGGATCTTCCCATGCCCGGCGAAGTAGTTATGTCGGGAGGACAGTACGAACGAAAAGGCGACATGGAAACCCCGGATGTGACCAATTGTATTATGGAATATCCAGAGCTAGACATGCAGATGAATTACATCAGCTCCTGGAGTAACAATTTGCACAAGGCATCGGTTAGTATCATGGGAACAGATGCTACTATTTACTTCGACCGTGGACGCTACGAAGTGACTCCTCAGCGGCCGAATAACGAGCCTATCGCGCCTGTATCCGATTCTATGATATCCGGAACAGGAGCTGTGGGTGCGGATTTCTTCGACGACTATGATGGGGCCGCTCTTCATATAGGAGATTGGGTGAGCGCTATTCGTGAAGGCCGCCAGCCTCGAGACCATGTGGAAGCAGGCGTCCAAGCGGCTGCCGTTTGCCAATACGGGAACCAATCCTACCGGGAAAAGCGCTTCGTGACGGTATAGGCCGATTCGCGGAGAATATCCCGCTTAACGAAAATAAGCGTTGAGCAGACCTCGCCCGGCCGTTCGACATGCTCAGGATCGTGTGCTCAGTCAAACCAAGAAGCACATAAAATGGTTACGTGCCCATCTTTTAAACCGCCTCCTTCAATGATCCATGGCTTCTTCGATATCGATAACCGGCCCTACGCCTTCTGGTTCCCTAACGGAATCAATCAATTCGAGGGCCGCTTGGCCCGGAGGCGAACAGATGCGGGATAGCCCCAAGGTCACGATGAAATTGAGCAGCATCCCAATGGATCCAATGCCTTGCGGCTTAATGCCGTGATCGAATATTCCAAAGGTCCACGGCTTCATCCCTGCGTAAACAGAGGCGATTATGTAGAATCCGGTGAATCCTATACCGACGACCATTCCCGCAGCGGCGGGCACCGTACCCACACGCTTCGAGAATATGCCCAAGACCAGGACCGGGAAGAAACTAGCCGCCGCCAATCCGAACGCGAAAGCTACCACCTGCCCAACAAACCCAGGTGGATATATACCGAAAATTCCCGCTATAACCACGGACACGCCAATCGTCGCTCGACCCACGAGCAGTTTCTTTTTCTCATCTGCGTCCGGATTGACAATCTTTGCGTACAGATCGTGAGCGACGCTGGAGGAAATCACGAGCAAAAGTCCGCTCGCGGTGGATAGAGCGGCTGCTAATCCTCCTGCTGCTACAAAAGCTATTATCCAGTCTGCCAATCCGGCCATCTCTGGAGTAGCCAGAACTATGATATCCCTATCCGGTCCGGCGATTCCCCTATCCCTCATCAGCAATCTACCGTCGATCCCTTCTGCACCATTTGTCGCTTTCCAAGTGGCGTGGGAGGCGATGATTTCGCGAATCTCAGCAGGGCTCGCCCCCTTGATATTAAAGATCTCATTGTCCGCTCCGGCACTATATCGGACCACCCCGTCTCCATCGTCGAACCACATGACCAAACCCGTTTCTTGCCAGCTTTCGAACCACTGGGGAATTTCGTTTTCGGTTTTCCCATTCAAACTGTCGATCATGTAGTAGCGGGCGAATCCAGCCATTGCTGGGGCGGTAAGGTACAATAGCGATATGAACAAGAGGGCCCAGAAAGCGCTCCAGCGAGCTGCCTTAATATTGCGAACGGTGTAGAATCTAACGATGACGTGAGGCAGGCCTGCTGTTCCCACCATCAGAGCTAAAGCCACAAAAAATACATTCGCCTTGTCCCATCCGCCAACAAAGGTGTCCGTATAGCTGGAAAAACCTAGGTCCGTTTGGATTTGGTTCAGCTTATCGAGAAGATAAACTCCCTTTTCGCCCGCAACCGATTCCTTGAGTGTCGAACCTAACCCGATTTGCGGAACCGGCGTACCCGTGAGTTTAATACTGATCGCGATAGCAGGAATCAGGAATGCAGTAATGAGTACCCAATATTGGGCGACTTGCGTCCAAGTGATACCCTTCATTCCACCCAAGGTAGCATAAACGAAAACGATGAGCATACCGATGATAACACCTTCGTTTACATCCCTCTCTAGGAAACGAGCGAAAACCACACCAACTCCGCGCATTTGACCGGCAACATAGGTGAAGCTAACGAATATCGCACAGACTACAGCAATAACGCGTACGATATTAGATTCGTAACGATCGCCCACAAAATCCGGAACGGTATAGCGACCGGATTTTCGCAAATACGGCGCAAGAAGCAAGGCAAGCAGTACGTAACCCCCGGTCCATCCCATCAAGTAAACACCTCCTGAATATCCCATGGTCGAGATGAGCCCGGCCATGGAAATAAAGGAAGCCGCACTCATCCAATCCGCCGCCGTCGCCATTCCATTCGCGTGAGCCGGTACTCCGCGACCGGCCACGTAGAAACCTTTCGTATCCCTAACCCGGCTACGCCAGGCGATAAACAAGTACAGCGAAAAACTGAGTCCTACGAAAATCCAAGTCCAGAGAGTAACGCTCATATGTCCCCCCCTGACTGATTTTTTTCATCTTCGATCTTTTCGTGATGCTTCAAATCCCGCCGATTCATCACCAGGCAGAAGACAAGAATAAGAACGACAAAGACGATGATGCTGCCTTGCTGGGCAAACCAAAATCCTAGCGGGAACCCTCCCACGTTGATTTCATTTAAAGTGTCCGCGAACAGAATGCCGCAACCGAGTCCAGCCAAAGCCCAAAAAGCCAATAGGATGAGCATAAGGCGGACGTTGCCTGACCAGAACTTATTTAAATGCGCCTCGTATGAGGACGAATTGCGGCTAGGGGTCGAATCGAGACGTGACTCGCTCATAAGATAAAGGGAGATGGAGGATTTTGAAGCTGCCGCAGAGTATGGAGCGAGCTCGCCGCTCGCAGCAAGCCGATTCTTATCCCTCCATCTCACACCCACCGACTCGCGAGAAGTCGCCTGGCAATCAAACCTCCAGACTAGATTAGCTTAATCGCGAACTATTCGAGCCGAGAAAGATGGTCTAGGCAGACTTCAATCAGATATACAAAATCTTCGCCAATGGGCATCCGCTTCGTTCACTAAACCCGATTCGGAGGTTTTCTGCAGTTTCTTGTTCCAATGTTTAAATGTCTCCAGATTCTCTTTACTAGGAAATCGATATCAGTGCCACCATAATGATGGCTCCACTGGTCCTGGCTCATTTTAGGAGAGCCCTGATGACAGGAAACCGCATCGCAACCGGAGAGAGCGTCCTCTTTCTCCAAATTGAGGTGTTCTAATGGGACCGAGCTAGCCGAAGCAGCAAAAAGAAGAATCATGGGAAAAGCGGTTCTCACGGATAAAAAGACGACTTAATTAGTCATTTTATTTCCGAAAATCCTATACGATACTTGTGGCAGCAAGCGGCAAGCCTGCGAAGCGCACTAGCGTGTAGAGAATCGATAGAGGGTCGAGGACTTGAATTCCTCCGTGGGATTGAGACGAGCCGACGGAAAATTCACCTGATTGGGGGAGTCTGGGAAAAGCTGAGTTTCCAAGCAAAATCCCGATCTAACGCCATAGGCCACGCCAGACTTCCCCTGAAGGCTACCATCCAGGAAGTTTCCAGTGTAGAATTGTACGCCTGGTGACGTAGTAAGAACTTCCATTAGACGTCCCGAAATGGGTTCGTATACTTCAGCCGCTTGGACTAATTCCTCGCTCACCGCTCTTTTTAGAACGAAATTGTGATCGTATCCTTTTCCACGCTCCAACTGCGGATGCTGAGCATTAATTCGTGCCCCAATCGCCTTTGACGCCCGAAAGTCGAGAGGCGTTTCATCGAGAGCGGCGATTTCTCCCGTCGGTATCAGATTCGAATCAACTGGAGTATAATGGCTAGCATTGATCTGAATCCCATGTTCGAGAATACTGCTACCAGCTTTGCCGGTCAGATTAAAATAGCTGTGCTGAGTAGGATTGAGGATCGTGGGCCGGTCGGCGGTAGCAAGATAGTCGATGATCCATTCATTTTCGTCCGTCAATCGGTAGGTAACCGAGATATCCAACGCTCCTGGATAGCCCTCTTCTCCATCCTCGCTTCGATATCGCAATTCGACACCCTCAAAGCCTTCTCCTGATATGCCTTCTCCATCCCAAAGAACGCTGCCGAATCCTTTCTCTCCACCATGCAGATGGTTTTCCCCATCATTCTTCGCTAACTCGTAAGTCACTCCGTCCAAATCAAATCTGCCGTGAGCGATTCGATTCCCATACCGTCCAATCAATGCTCCGAAGTAGGCCGGATTCTGTTTGTAGGCTTCCATAGAATCGAAACCCAAGACGATGTCCTCAAATAAGCCTTGCCGATCGGGAACATTGATTTCCCTGACAATTCCACCGTATTCAGCAATCCGAATACGGATGCCATTGGCGTTGGATAAAATAAACTCCCTCATTCCCAATATCTCACAGTGTCTGTTTTCAAATCCTTTGGAAAGAGCAAACTGGGAAGCGACCTTATTTTCCCTTTCCATTTTCCATGATCTTTCTATGGATAGTCCCAAGCTTACTTCAATCGATCAGCAGACGCTATGAGCAAGAAACCCAACTTCCTCTTTATTCTCTCCGACGAACACCAAAAGCATGTAACAGGCTGCTATGGCAATCCAACTAACGTCACACCAAACTTGGACTCGCTTGCCGCTAGAGGTACGCTCTTCACTAAAGCTTACACGACCTGCCCTATCTGTGTGCCCGCTCGCGCTTCTTTAGCGACCGGAAAATACGTACACGAGATTGGCAATTGGGACAATGCCTTCCCTTATCATGGAGTCGAGCGATCCTGGCATCACGAGTTGCGCGATGCCGGTCTTACCGTGGATCTCATTGGGAAGTTGCATTTTCGGAGCCAGGCAGATGACAACGGCTTCACCAAAGAAATCCAACCGCTGCACGTAGTCGCTGGGCTCGGAGACCCAATGGGATGCCTACGGGAAGATCCGCCCGTTAGGCACCGCCGCGAGGGAATTAACTCGGCTGGAGAGGGAATGACGACTTATCAGGAATACGATATAAAGAATGCCGACGAAGCAATTAACTGGCTTCAATCTCATAAAGATGACTCAAAGCCGTGGACCTTGTTTTTATCTCTCGTCTGCCCCCATCCGCCCTATCGGGTACAGAAACCTTACCTCGATAAATTCGATCCCGACAAATTGCCCCGACCGCCGCAGTGGAAAGATGAGGATTGGCCTCGACATCCAGCCTATGCTCATATGAGACAGCATTTCGATGCGGAAAGGCAGCACACGGAAGAACAGATAAAGAACTTGATCCACGCCTATTACGGATTGACCAACTTTCTTGATACCCAAATCGGAAGAGTCCTCGATCAGCTAAGCGCGTTAGGACTAAACGAAGATACCCACATTTTGTATTCAACCGATCATGGCGAGTGCCTCTCCGCTCGCGGTCTCTACGGGAAGTTCACTCATTATGAAGAATCCGGCGGCGTCCCCATGATTTTGGCGGGACCAGGTGTACCCGAGGGTAGGGTCTGCGAAACTCCGGTTTCCCTGTTGGACGTTCACGCAACGATCTACGACAGCCTAGGACTAGATAAGCCCGTGCACCGCAACGCGAACTCCCTCATCGAGCTTGCCAACAAGCCTGAACAAGAACGGGTAGTCTTTGGGGAATACCACGCTCTTAACAGTGCCAATGGGTCTTTCCTATTGCGGGATAACCGGTATAAATTGATCTATCACGTCAATCAGGATCCCCAACTATTTGACCTTAATAATGACCCCAACGAAATAAATGATCTGTCACAAATATTCGAATACAAATCAGTTCTCGATTCTATGATCAAAAAGCTCAGGGAGATTTGCGACCCCGGAGAAGTGGATCGGCGAGCCAAGGCCGATCAGAAAGCCATCGTAGAGAAACACGGTGGCAGAGAAGCCATTTTAAAACGTGGATTCTTTGAAAACTCTCCGGTTCCCGGCGAAAAACCCGCTTTTCGCGCCCCGAGCTAAATAGAATTAGCAAAGAATTCATCTGACCCTGATACATTGAGCGTATCGGCGACTATGAAATACAGAGCGAACCTAGGCAAACCTTCGGACGGATGAGCATGGCGAACATCCTATGCCCGACAAGAACATCTAACCACGACCGGATTTCCATCTAGCCACTTCTGAAAATGGCACCTTGCCTCCGAAAATGTCTAGAGCACTCCCAATCGTCAAATCCACGCGACCTCTACCTAGCGTGTTGACCAAATCCATATCTTCTAATCGCCGAGCCCCACCTGCATAGGTTACGGGAATCGGCGAATGCTCTCCAAGCAGCTGAACCAGCTGCTCTTCGATTCCACCCATCTTCCCCTCCACCTCGACTCCGTGAACTAAAAACTCGTCGCAGTACTTCGACAATGCGTCGAGTGTCGTTGCCGACACGCTTAGCTCCGTAAAACGAGTCCATCTATCGGTCACCACCCAATACGCACCATCTTGAAAACGGCAGCTCAAGTCGAGAACTAATCGCTTGGACCCAACGACCTTTACCAGTTCGCCCAAACGCTCGTAGTCTACCACCCCATCTCGGAATACATAGGACGTCACGATGACATGACTCGCCCCTACATCTAAAAAGTCGCTAGCGTTGTCTGGCGTTACCCCTCCGCCGAAATGCATTCCACCTGGGAAGGCCTTAAGGGCCTCAATCGCCGCAGCCCGGTTTCCAGGTCCAAGCGAAATGACATGGCCACCCGGTAAATCGAGCTCCCGATAGCGTCTGGCGAAATCACTCGGACTCGTATCAGACTCAAAATTGCTATCAGCTTGAGTCCCCTCAGAATTAAGGGTCCCCCCGACGATCTGTACAACCTTTCCTTCTTTCAGATCTATGCAGGGCCTAAACTTCATCACTTCCAACTACTTGGAATAATCACTTGGCCTGTTCATCCAGCGAATTCAACTCATTTTCTATATTCTTCCGAGCAAGCTCTAGTTCATCGTCTTCGAGGTCCCCATCCTCCAACATCATCCCCGACCATAATTTAAATGTGAACAAATAACTTGGTGATGATCACACGATCCTAAGAAGAAATTCTTATATTTCTGCTGACCGCATAGTACATCTGTCTAAACGCCACTTGTGTGATTTCGTCGGAAGATTCGTAGGACGACTAGTCGAAGCGCCCGGTTTGCCCTTCACGTAACCAGTGTCATCAATGAACTTCCCAAAATAATCGACGCCTACAATAAGATTACCGAACCAGCGTCAGACCCCTACGCGGCGGTTCGTGATGGATACGCCCAGTTAATGGCAGGTCGAGTAGCCGAATAAAATATTCCCGCAATCTAAAGGCGACTATCCGCCAGCACGAACATTTGCATCGTCTAGAATAGCGGCCTTCAAGGCCTCCAGTCGATCGCGCGTTTTCGCCTTCGTTTCCTCCAAACGGGTCGCATCTTCTACTACGTCGTTACCGAAGAGATAGAATTTAATCTTCGGCTCCGTGCCACTACCGCGCACCGCGTACCGATAGCCATCTTCTAGCTCCACGAAATAAAGGTCTTGCTTGGGAATCTCCTTACCATCGGGATCGGTCACTGTTTCTCTTCCGAAATCCGTGAATCGATTCACTTTCGAAGCAAGAAACTCTATTGGAGGATCAGATCGATAGCTTCCCAATATTCTCGCGATTTTCACCGCACCCGAGGCACCTTCGTAGACGATTTGACCAAGGGTTTCTAAAAAGTAACCATGTCTCAAATAAAGCTCATCCAAGTACTCGAGTATCGTCCGGCCCTCTTTTTTTAAACTGGCCGCCAATTCGCAAAATATTATGCTAGCAGCGTTGCCATCTTTGTCTCTGACTGCATCTGTAGGCAAGTAGCCGTAACTCTCCTCGCCCCCAAATATACAGAAGGTGCTGTACTTTTGCAAAATGGATGCCCGCTCCTCCTGACCCAGGGCATCGTAATCCAGCAACTTCCCAGTTTCAGCTTCGTAAGATTCCTTCAACTGCTCTTCGTAGATCCTCAGCTTTTCTCCGATCCATTTAAATCCAGTAAGCGTATTAATAACTTTAATGCCATGAGCCTTTCCGATCGCGTCCTGCAGAGGCGAAGTGACAAAGGTTTTAATCAAGGCCGCCGACTGAGTCCCTTCATTGGGAATCCATCCCATCTCTTTCAGACTACTTATCCGATAGTCTGCCAACATCGCACCGATTTGATTGCCAGTGATAAGGGTCAATCCGCCATCGGGATTCTTCACCCCCACGCCCATTCTGTCACAATCAGGATCCGTGCCCATCAAAATATCCGCATTTTCCTTCAAGGATAGCTGAATAGCCATATCCAAAGCTTCGGCATTTTCAGGATTTGGGGATCTTACCGTCGGAAACTCCGGATCCTGGATCATTTGCTCTTCAACGAGAATAGGTTCCAGTCCAAGTTGCTCCATGGCTGGCAACGTAGAAATTGCTCCCGTTCCATGAATTGGAGTAAAAACCACCTTTAAATCAGTCCCCTTTAAGGCCTCGGGATCGATCACTGTATCCACGATGGCGTGTACGTAATCGTCGTCGATTTCTTTTCCCAAGGTCTGCACTTCACTCAAATCGATTTCCAGGTAGTCCTTCAATTCACTAAGCGTAATTGCTTCTACCTGTTCAATGACTCCGGTATCATCGGGCGGGACTAATTGGGCCCCATCACTGAAATAAGCCTTGTATCCATTATCTTGAGGCGGGTTATGGCTTGCGGTGATAACTACTCCGCAAGTCGCGCCTAGTTCCCGGACAGCGAAACTCAATTCAGGCGTGGATCGCGGCCCATCGAAAATATAGGCCTTACCACCGCATTGAGTCCATATCGAAGCCGACAGCTCGCAGAAGAAACGGGAGAAGTACCTCACATCGTGAGCGATTATCAATTTCGGGCTTTCACAGTTTTCCACTTTCTGGGCATAGCGGTAAAGCCCTAAGGTCGCTTTCGCTACCGTGTACTCATTAAGCATGTTCGATCCGACGCCCGGTCTGGAAGGCCCCTCATAGCCCTTTTCCGAACTCGTAGCCGTCATTCCGATGGTGCGTCCTCTTAATCCGCCCGTACCAAATGCGATGTTGGTATAAAATCGGTTATTCAGCTCTTCTGTATTCCCGGATTCGATTAAGCTCCTCAAACTGTCCAACGAAGCTTCTGACAGGAATCCTCCTTCGAGCCAATCTTTCAAATTGTTAGCAGCATTCGGCAACAACCCCTTGCTTTCGACCATTTTCGTGATAGTGTCACCAAGCACAACATTCATCTCTGCCAACTTGTGTCTGATATTCATCGAGAATCAAATTCTTTTATCCGCCCTGCAATAATGTTTAAATTACTGATTGATGGCCTTTCGGTAGTGGCCATCTTACTTTGGATTCTCAATTTGCATGGTCTTCGTACTTTGAAACCACTTCGAAAAACCAAGTACTGAAAGACAGCTAATGTCACACGACGAATTCACGTAGATTATCGGCCACAAGAATGCCGATGCTATTTGTTCAGCAATCGCCCACGCGTATTATGTCTCCGACGAACCCGACCGAGCCCACATCTATTGGCTTTTCCGACGAATCTAATTCGACAGACGTCTCTACTTTTGGATTTGAAAG
>Ga0310343_10001610_pt1 | contig 11659 bp, 8 predicted proteins | sample HC15DNA2025_MG_FD_203519 | JGI IMG/M metagenome (GOLD analysis project Ga0310343, IMG submission 203519) | Marine microbial communities from station ALOHA, North Pacific Subtropical Gyre - HC15-DNA-20-25_MG | ecosystem: Environmental > Aquatic > Marine > Oceanic | place: Pacific Ocean: North...
AATTGGAGATTGTTTTACGAAAAGTTTTGCAAGTTATCCGATGTTTGGTGTTGACTTTAATGATGATTCATACAATACAATTCAAATAATTTCTTATTCGCTTGAATCGGAAGAAATTGGAATGGAACCACTATTAGATATAAATAATGACGGAACTATTGAAGAGGGGGAGTTTTCTGATCGTAATCGGAATGGGCTTAGAGATAGCTGCTATATCAACTTAATTTATAATGAAGAGAAAGAAAAATTTTTTGATAATGACAGCTTATCATATAATGACCTATCCTCTATCTGGAAAGGGCCACTTCTACGAGGTTCTGCGAAAAATGATAATTGGAGATTTAATAGTCCATACCGAAATAACCCCTTTCTATGGAATATTGAAGAAGCGCCGACAGTTATAGGTTGGTTGTATTTTGATTATTACGGTTATTATTTAATGAGTTTTAACGCTACAAGCGAAACCTATTTCAATTATTTCAGTGGAGATCCTCTAGGACAAAATATTTATTTATTACCAAATTCCAATATTGAGGATGGTTTTGGAGTATTTTATAGTAAGGTCTCCACAGAATTTATTATTTATGTGAAAAAAGACGATTCCTATTAGATTCACCATTTTCCGGCAAGGTTACTACCTAGATACCCCGTAATACACATGCTAACGAATATAATGCTCAGAAATGCTAACATCAAAACTTGTACTTTTTGATTTGCTTTTCCCTTAGCGGTAATGTAGGTCCAAACTAAGGTTAATAAAATAATTCCCCAGCACGTTAAGTTTGCAAATCTTTGGTGATTTTCAATTGTTAGATAAATTTCATCATTTAATTCTTCGATTAAAACTCGTGCGTTTTGTCCACTAATCATAGCAGGGATTGTAGAAATTGCAGCTGGGATTAAAACCCATAGATTTAAATGTTTCGGCAATATGTTAGGCATAATAACATATAAGATTTGGTAAAAATAAGCTAATGAAATAAATGCGATAGGAAAATGTACAAATAATGGATGAAAACCGGATTCCATAAAACTGTTAGTGAAATTTAAAGCTTTATTATAATGGTTCCATAAATTTTGTAGCCCGTAGGAGAATCGAACTCCTGTTGCCAGGATGAAAACCTGGAGTCCTAACCACTAGACGAACGGGCCAATTTGTAATTTAATTTAAAATAGTTTTATTAAATTTATTACTACCAAAAAATATAGACTACCGTTTTTTAACAAAAATCATTTCCCTGTTTTAGAATTATCTAGGATATCAAGCAATTCACCATTTTGGTGCATCTCCATTGCAATATCCGCTCCACCAATTAGTTTGCCTTTTACAAAAAGCTGAGGTATTGTGGGCCAGTTAGAGTACTCGCTAAGTTTTTCTCTTATCATTGGATCCTCGAGCACATTCACATCCTTATATTCGACACCATAATGATTTAAAATTTGAACTACAGAATTTGAGAAGCCACACATAGGCATTTGTTTTGTCCCTTTCATATATAGTATCACCGGATTATTTTCAATATCGTTGATTATTTGTTCTTTCATGTTCATAACTGTATCCTTTATTTGTTCTTATTTATCATTTTCATTCCATTAAAATTGCAACTTTTGCATATATAGTTTTTTATTTTAGCAAAATATATTTTTGAGACAATTTTTTGTTTAAAAGTCCTTTGTATCCGTTGCAATTTTTTTCCACATTTTGGGCATTCGTTAAGTGAGGGTGACCTTCTTATTTCTCTATCTCTCCAACGTTTAGCAGCTAAGTTAAGAGCAAATAAAATAAGAAAGACCCCTACAATATCTGACAACTCATAATTTTTATCTTTAAAAAGTAAAAGAATAGTATCACGAATTATTTTGATCATATCTCCAATAGAAAAAAGAATCCACCTTATAATCTGATATAAATAAGTTTTTATTTCCAACTCTTCTACTAAAAGAAATATTCCTAAAAGAAAAAGGGATACGATTAGTATTTCATAATCGTACTCTTTAAAAAAAGAGCGGTGTTTTAATTTCTTAATTCCTTTTCGCTGTTTTATTGCCATGGTTGAAATCTTATGTATAAAGAAACTTAAATACAATAACCATCGTTTCTATGTTATCAAATAGAATAATTAATAAATATATTAATTTTTTGTAGGTCTAATTTATTAGATCAAGTATATAATCAGCTATTGCGATGCTGGATGTTAAACCAGGAAACTTGATTCCAATAAGATTTATAAAATTATCATATCCCTTTCCGGCTTCATTTTTAACGATAAAATCCTTCTCGACATCTTTTGTAATATGCAGTTTTGGACTTATACCATAATGTATTTCTTCGCTATCTCTAATCGAAATGCCATCCCAAAACTTCCTACTTTACCTATGATTAAAAAGTTTTCATAGGTTCCGGATAGTCTTCTTACAATTACTGGACCTATGACATCTGCTCCAATAATTGTAACATCATGATCTATATTTGTTCCAAAAATTTCTAACTAAAATTTAAAAATATTAATTAACACTAGCTTATTCTATTAGTAGTTCCTTTCCAGAATTATTTTTAATTTAAAAACAGTTGCGGAGTCTTATATAAACGAAAGCATAAGTAATTTTATGTAAATGAGAATTTTGATACTGTCCCATCTCATTAACTAAATAGCTTGGAGGCAAAAAATGTTCAATAAAATTTTTAAAGTTTTATTTTTCAGTACTTTTATTTATGGTCAATGGTCTGGAGGTGGTGGTAAAATACCTTCAATTGGTGTGGTTCGAGGATTGGTTGCTGATTCTGTAACAGGAGAGTTCATTGAATATGCCTCTGTTTCATTGATAAACCAAAGATCAAAAAAACTTGTTACAGGAGGACTAACTGATAAATCAGGAAGATTTAGTATACAAAAAATTCCACTGGGGAGATATTCTGCGGTAGTGGAATTTATCGGATATTCAAAAAAAGAGATCGGGCCCATAAATATTTTTCCTGGTGGACAAGGTAGTGTTGAGCAAAATTTAGGCACCATCCAGCTTAAGATTTCCTCGGTCAACTTAGCTCAGGTAAATGTTGTCGGAGAGAGCCAATTTATTCAGACAATTGACAAGCAGGTATTTACAGTCGGCAAAAATTTAGCTTCAGCGGGTGGTTCAGGTGAAGATGTTCTGAACCAAGTACCTACGGTTGATGTTGATATTGATGGTAATATTACTCTCAAAGGTGATGCTAACGTAACGGTGCTCATCGATGGGAAAAAAGTAGGTTTTGATCGTAGAGCGATGGTAGATAATCTACAAGCTTCCATGATAGAAAAGGTAGAGGTCATCAGTAATCCATCTGCAAAATATGACCCTGATGGAGTTGGTGGCATTATAAATATTGTCCTTCAAAGAGGAGCCTTTGAAGGTTTAAATGGATCCACTACTTTAGCTGCTGGCCAATATAACAAGAATAACATAAGTGGAAATCTTAATTACAAGAAAGGTGATTGGAATATTTTTGGTAATGGAAGCTACAGAATGGGTGAGAGATTAGGCGTTGGTTTAAGAGAATTTGATTATTTATACTACCAACCAAGTGATAGTATATCTTATCTCTATCAAGATACTGAGAGGAAAAGAAATAGTGATGATATTTCTTTTAGGTTTGGAGGAGATATTTATCCTAAGCCAAATACCACGATTAGTTTTACATCCACATTTAATACTCAAGATCAGGATGAAAATGAAATAATTACAACAATAAAACCAGTTTTAACCACCTTAGATTGGGTGGAAGAGGAGCAGGAAAGTAGCTGGGACCATTCTCTGAGTTATGAAAATAAATTTGACTCAAAGGATCGAAAATTAGTGGCAAACGCTAGCTATGCATTTGAAAATGAAAAAGAGACAAATTCAAATTCTGGTAATAGTTTAACAAGTAGTAATAATAATAGTAACGTAATCCTCTCTTTTGATTATGAGGATAAACTAAAGGGGGAAATTCCTTTCGAGGCTGGAGCAAAATCAACTATAAGAAAACTAGATGATGATTTAACTTTTCAAAATGGAGATTATGACTACCTTTATAATGAGGACATATATGCATTATATACAACTTTAGGTTATAATATTAATGATCGCTTAGGGATAAAAGGAGGAGTTAGATTTGAACAAGTTAAAACGAATGCACGTATTAATGGTGATACAACAGAAGCAACAAGTGTTACGCACTATGTAATTAATAATGCTGTTAAATCAGGAACGTACGATAACCCATATAATCAAATTTATCCAAGTCTTTTTATGAATTATAAGCTCACTGACAGATCGCAGATACAGTTTGGATACTCAAAGCGCGTCAACCGACCAAGAACTAGGTCATTGAGTCCTTTCCCTTTTAATATGTTAGACACAACAAGAGTACGTAACGGTAACCCTTTTGTTAAACCAGAATACAGTGATGTTATAGAATTAAATTTTTCAAGTAACTCTAGAAAAATAAACTTTAATGGTGGTCTTAATTATAAAAATACAAAAGATGCGATTGCTTGGTGGGATAGAGATGAAATTATTTATAGTAATCAAACATATGAATTACTTACATCCGGAAATGCAGAGAACTCAAAAGATTTTGGTGGAAATATAATTATAAATTATAGACCAATGCCTCTGGTGGGAATTATGTTTACCACATGGTGGTGGAGTCGTAATACTAAAGGCGGACAGTATGAAGATGATATGACTGGAAAATCAAGAGGAATGTTTAATACTGGACAGATTAGTTTAAATATTCCATCTGTAGCTCGTTTACAATTGTCTGTTAGAGGGATGGCAATGAAAATCACTTCTGGTACAATTGGTCCAAATTATGGAGCAGATCTTGGAATAGAAAAATCATTAATGGATAATAGATTGTCTGTTACTTTTAAACTAAATGATATTTTTAATAATAGAAAATTTATTTTGGATACAATGCAGGATTATTCTCTTTATACCCAAAAAATGTACGCAGAAAGAAAACGCGGTCGCCGTACTGCTTCCATAAATTTTAAATACAATTTTGGTGAGCAGCAAAAGAAAAGATGGGATAGAAGAAATTTCGACCGTGGCGGCGGTGGCGGTGGCATGGAGATGGATTACTAAATTTTCTTTATTTTTGCCAAATTAATCTGATCTAACTAAGTTGATTTTTTCTTTAATTAATAAGTCATCTCTTATTAATTAATCCAAAATGTTAAATAATTATTTAAAGTTAAACTTAGTTTTCCTTTTATTTAGTTTTGCTCTTGGGCAAAGTAATTCTAATGTAAATGGGTATGTAAGAGATCGCTCCAATGGTGAGCCACTGGGCTATGTAAACGTGTTCATCAAGGGAAGTAGCATGGGTGCAGCATCTGGAGCGGATGGATATTTCGTAATCTCTAATGTTGTGCCTGGAAACTACGAGATCATTGCCTCAATCATAGGTTATGAAATTGATAATCAGATGATTGAGGTCGTCTTTGGGGAAAATAAGCGTATTGAGTTTCGCCTTCAACGAACTGTCATAGAGGGACAAGAAGTGGATGTATTTGGAGAGGCCCAGAAAATGCGCGAGCTGGTTGAGCCTAGTAGAATGACACTTGATTTGCGAACATTGAAAACTGCACCTGCTTTCATAGAACCCGATCTATTTAGAACCGTACAAATGCTTCCAGGGGTTCAGACTTTAAATGACTTTTCAAGTGCTCTCTATGTTCGAGGAGGTACACCAGATCAAAACTTAATAATGCTCGATGGAATTACCGTATATAATCCCTACCATCTCGGTGGAATATTTTCTACTTTTAATACAGATGCCATCAAAGAGGCGGACTTTCATGCTGGTGGTTTCCCTGCTCGCTATGGCGGACGCATGGGGGCAATACTAAGCGTAACTAATCGAGAAGGCAATACAGAAAAAATTCAAGGGAACGCTAATATCTCTATCATATCTAGTAAAGGCTTGATTGAAGGTCCACTGCCAAAGTTTAAAGGGATAAAAGGATCATGGATGCTTGCTGGAAGGAGGACATACTTAGATAAATTATTTAATTTATTTATTCCAGATGGTAGTGATTTCAAATTCCCGTATTATTTTTATGATTACCAAGCAAAGGTGAATATTGATTTGAATCAGGATCATCGTGTCACATATAGTAGATTTTATGGTGATGATATCTTAGAAGTAGGATTATCTGAAGAGTTTGAAAACTATGATAATCCTGCTGAATATGATCAAGGAACTAGTGCTTTTGATATAAATTGGCCTTGGGGCAATAAAACCAATAGCCTAACTTGGAGATGGTTAATTAGTCCTAAGCTCGTGGCTAGAACTTTTATTGCTAATAGTAGGTATAGATTTAATTTTGATATGGGATTTTCAGATACAGGGTTTTATAGCAGGATTAATAAAGAAGATCAAAAAATAGAAACAGGTTCATGGAGTGAGAGTTTTAGTTTTGATTTTTATGATATTATTAATGACTACACCTTTGAAACTGATCTTTCATGGCACGGAATTTACAATCATCAGTTTCAAGCTGGACTGCAGATTAAAGATGTGACGTTTGATCTTGGAATGGAATTTCAATATTCCAGTTTGGATACTACCATATATGCAAAACCACTTGAGATGATGGATTCTACTCGGGAAATTTCTATTTATTTACAGGACAGGTGGTCAATAACTCCTCGTCTATCTTTACAAATAGGTGCAAGAGCTACTGATTATTCTTTACATGATACATTATATATAGATCCTCGATTTGGATTAAAATATATTTTACGTCAGGATTTGTCTTTTAAAATGTCTATTGGTAGGTACCATCAGTTTTTAACTATTGTTAATCTTGAAGATGAGAGCTGGAACATTGTGGATCTCTGGCTTGGACTACCTGAAGATAGACCAGCGACATGGGCTGACCATCTAATCTTTGGATTAGAATACCTATCAGGAAATAGTTGGCTTTATCGAGCTGAGACATATTATAAGCACTTTGAAAACCTTATTACACTCCAGCAAGGAGAACTTATAACAGAAACCGGGGATGACGAGAATTTACAGGCAACACCATTTAATGATTTTTATGAGACTAAAGCCTATGCCTATGGTTTAGAATTGTTAATAAAAAAAACTGCAGGCAAAGTCAGAGGCTGGATTGGATATACCTATGCACAAACTAATAGGCATATCAAAAAACATGGTTGGTATAAACCTAAATATGACCGTACTCATACATTAAATGTTGTGGGAGATTTAGAGATCACTAAAAACACACACTTCAGTATGTCTCTGCAGACAGCAAGTGGCCAACCGTTTACTGCTCCTACAGGAGTCTATGATAATTGGTATGCTAGTCATAATGCTTTTATGCCGGCTTGGTACTATTCGCAGGGTTTTTTAGTGGGAGAAAAAAATGCAGCCAGGATGTCCTCTTATTTTCGATTAGACATTGGTCTTAAACAGAAAAAAACTTTTTTTGGTTATAATTATGAGCGTTTTATACAGCTAGTAAATGTTACGAATCATGTTAACCCTTTGACCCATCAATATCGTCGGAAAGTGAATAGGAGGACAGGAGAGACTCAGGGACTTCAGAGGGCAGATTTACCAATGTTTCCATTCTTTCTAACCTTTGGGCTAAGGATAGAGTTCTAGATGAAAATAATTAAATTAAATATAATTACTTTATTCTTTATTTCTTGCTCTATTATTCCACCTGAACTTGAGTGGGAGGATGTTAAGTCTGACCACGAATCAGTGTTGAATATTTTAGGGATTTTATCTACAGATTCGCTGGTTTCTAGTTTTGTCAAAGTTCATAAATCACTAAATGTTCAAGATAATATGGACTCTTTAGTTTTAGATACGACAAACGGTATAGATTTTTATCGCATATCTAAGTTCGTTGTAGTTGATGCTGAAGTTATTGTACGACAAGGTTCTGATGAGTATCACTTTGAGTATTCTGAAATTGAGATGGAAACTGGCGATACTGTTGGTTTGGGAGCCTATTTTTATAATGGTGATGATTTAAATCCTCTTCCTGGGGAGGTGTATTCCTTATCAGTCACTACACCATCAGGAATGAATGCAAGCGGAGAAGTTATAATTCCTCCTAAACCACGACTTCATAAAGAGGAATTTCCAGATACATTTAAAGTCAATGATATCATAAATATAAAGTGGGATGTGCTTAGTGAACATAATCAGTTGCTAAATATTGATAATTTTCTAAATCTTTTATGGTTTTTATATAATGATTATGGATTTAATTATAATTATGGCAATAATCCTGTACCATGTGGATTGCAGCAGCAACAATTTATTTATCCTGGCGATACAACGTGGACTTTTAAGAAAGAGTGGTGTTCTGATAACGAGTCTAGCCAAAGCTCATGGGATGAGGATTTACTGCTGATAAATCTTATGAGTATGGATCAGAACTATTATGATTTTTTTATAAAATATTCACAACAGGGTAGCGAATTTTCTAATCTTTATATTGGATCTGGTGGAACGGGTCGTAATTTTGGAATAGAAGGAGGTATAGGCATTTTTGGTTCTGTTGGTATTGACCGACACTTTATTCCAATATTACCGTAGGTTTATGAAATTAGTTTCTTGGAATGTAAATGGTATCCGAGCCGCAGTTAAAAAAGGTTTTCTTGATTGGTTAAAAGATGAGAGCCCAGATATCTTATGTATTCAAGAGACAAAAGCACATGTAGATCAGCTAAGTTCAGAGATTTTAGAAGATCATGGTTATAAGGTTTTTTGGCACTCAGGCATAAGACGTGGTTATAGCGGCGTAGCAACTTTTTGCAAAGAAGAACCACTTTATGTCCAAGAGGGAATTGGTATCGAAAAATATGATAGTGAAGGCAGGGTGCTTGTTACTGAACACGAAGAATTTTTGTTATACAATATTTATTTTCCAAATGGACAAAAAAACGACGAGAGGTTAAAGTACAAATTGGATTTTTATGATGACTTGTTGCCTATAATCAATGAGCAGGTAGAGTCTGGGAATAATGTAATAGTCGCTGGAGACTGGAACACTGCGCATAAATCTATTGATTTGGCAAGACCAAAAGAAAACATTAAGACGTCAGGTTTTATGCCTATTGAACGAGCACGTTTAGACACTTATATAGATTCTGGATGGGTGGATACCTTTCGTCATTTTCGCTCAGAAGCCGATCGATATTCATGGTGGACCTATCGTTTTGGTGCCAGAGAAAGAAATATTGGTTGGCGTATTGATTATTTTTTTGTTAATGCTACAATGGAAGAATTTTGTGTTGATGCAGATATTTATGACCACGTAATGGGCTCCGATCATTGTCCTGTATCACTTACGCTAGATTTTTAACTCCCAATCTGAATGCAAGCTCTAATAATAATATCTATAATAGGATATCTTTCTGGCATGTTTAACCCAATAATGGAAATTGATGCCATGCAGTATGCTTCAATGAGTAGGGAGTTATTAAGAGGAGATTCTTTATTACATTTTTTTGATAACGGAAAACCTTATCTGGATAAACCGCCCCTTATTTTCTGGGTCACAGCATTATTTTTTAAGATTTTTGGTGCTTCAAATTTTACCTATAGATTGCCATCATTAATTTTTTCACTTGTTACAATTTTTTCCACATATAAATTTTCTAGGTTATTTTACAATAGGAATATCTCTAAGATGTCCGCCCTTATCTTGGCTACTTGCGAAGCATTTTTTATAATGAATGCAGATGTCCGCACTGATATGTATTTGTTGGCACCGATGATGGTCGCAATTTGGCAGATTTCAAAATATTTTCAGAAAAAGAAAATTATTAACCTTATTACTGCCTCAGTTGCATTAGCATTTTCGATGATGGGAAAAGGGCCATTAGGTATTGTGATTCCATTGACAATTTTTGGGTTTGATTTGCTCTTGAAGCGTCAACTCAAAATTATAAAGGACAGAAGAATATTTGTAGGTTTATCCGTTTTAGTTTTTTGTTTAATTCCAATGTCATATGGACTCTATACACAATTTGGTTTTTATGGCATTAAATTTTTTTATTGGATACAAAGTTTTGGACGCATTACTGGTGCAAGTAATTGGTCTAATGATACTGGTCCATTTTATCTTTTTTTTGTTTTTCTTTATGCTTTTTTACCTTGGACATTTTTGTTTCTCTATTTTTTCATCCGAAAAGGCATAAACATATTCACTAATTTAAAAATTAAAAAAAAAGAAGAATCCTTATCTTTTTGGGGTTTTATTATCCCATTAATAATGTTATCACTTTCTAGTTATAAGCTGCCTCATTACATATACTGTGTTACTCCTTTTGCTGCAATAATTACATCCATAGGAATTAATGAGTCTTTAGACAAAGATTCAAAACATAAAATAATCTTTTTCTTACAAATCATTGTCAATTTAATTTTTATTTTATTTATTACGGTTATCACATTTTACGTTTTTCCTCCTCATAATTATTTATTATTAGCTCCAATAATTCTTTTTATCGTTTGTATGTATTACTTTTTCATTATCTCCAAAGATAGTTTAATTAAATTTTTTATTCCTAGCACAGCTGGAGCTTTAATTGCAAATTATATTCTAAATGTTTTTTTTATGGACTCGTTATTATCTTATCAAGCCCAAACGTCATTAGCAGATTTTATAGTTAAAGAAAAACTAACTAACAAAGATATTATCTTTTATGATGAACCCGAAAAGGCAAAAAGTAGATCATTTAATTTCATTCTTGATAAGAATACAAATTATATTAGTAAGGAAGATACAGAACTATTATCAAGTGGATTAGATGGGATAATATATACAGGGCAAAAAGGGTATGATAAAATATTAAATGAATATAAAAAAGTTGAAATTTTGGCCATTTTCAATGGCTTTAGAGTAAGTAAATTAAATAAAAAGTTTTTGATCAAAGAATCTCGAAACACCGCAGTTAATAAAAAGTATTTATTAATACTTAATGAATAACGATTCAAAGTAAGCTTCGCCTTAGAAGGTTATAAAAATAGAAATAGATGCCCTCCAACAAAGATAATATGAACTCTTTATCAGTTATAATACCTGTTTATAACGAGGAGAAAAGCGTTGAGAAAGTTCTTCATGCAGTTGCAGCTGAAAAATTGGTTTCAGAGATTATTATTGTAGATGATTGTTCAGTAGATAATAGCGTTGAAAAAATTAATTCAGCCATACAATCTCTTGAGACTTTACGCCCAGAATTAAAATTAAAATTTCACCAAAATAAAAAGAACACAGGCAAGGGTGGGTCACTTAGAAGAGGATTCCGATCCGTAACTAGCGATGTAATAGTGATACAAGATGCAGATCTTGAATATAACCCAAAAGAGTATAATAAATTAATTAAACCAATTCGAAAAGGTTTAGCAGACGTAGTTTATGGAAGCAGGTTTATTGGAGGGACTCATAGAGTTTTATATTTTTGGCATTTTATGGGTAACAAAGTACTGACTCTCATGTCAAATATGTTTTCTAACTTAAATCTCACCGATATGGAAACATGTTATAAGATGTTTCGTAAAGATATTCTAAAAAGTATTGATTTAAAATCGAACCGTTTTGGTTTTGAACCTGAATTCACAGCTAAGGTGGCTAGAGCAAAAGTAAAAATTTACGAG
>Ga0310343_10001611_pt1 | contig 11651 bp, 10 predicted proteins | sample HC15DNA2025_MG_FD_203519 | JGI IMG/M metagenome (GOLD analysis project Ga0310343, IMG submission 203519) | Marine microbial communities from station ALOHA, North Pacific Subtropical Gyre - HC15-DNA-20-25_MG | ecosystem: Environmental > Aquatic > Marine > Oceanic | place: Pacific Ocean: North...
GAAGTCAGAAAGGAATCAGGAGCTAAATTGATCTGGTCGGGCAAAGCGCAATTGATGCCTATCGGGCCAAGCGAAAAAGCCTGGGATATGGTTGCATTGGTCTGGTATCCAAACGCCCAAGCGTACTTAACTATGAAGGCGACCGAAGCTTATCAGGCGGCTCGTGCGCATAGGAGAGCAGCGTTACGCGACTCTCGTTTGATTATGACTACGCCTAATTAACATCCCTCAAAAACTCTCCACTCACCTTTATCTATATGGTTAGGGGGATGGCAAACTAACCAGGCGTTGGCGATTTCGTATATTCGATTCATTGCTTAAAGGAGAAGGACTATGAATTGAGATGCATCGGGAAACACTGCCAAAACACCCTCTCTGACGCACACTGGGGCCCTTATAGAATGAGCCTTACTGATTTAATTGGCGAAGAGGCCATATACCGTGCTGCCGGCTGCACCAACTAGAAGAAAAACAAAACATGCCAAAGCAATCTGGAAGCCTCGCGCATGGGCGTAATCGCGCGGATAATTTCTCGCATAAAGGACTCTACCTGATACGTAGCCAAAGCCTAAGAGTGCGGCGAGCCCATCAGACACGTTGTAAGCGAATATCCACATCGTCGGCAAAAAAAGTATCAGGTTCTCTAAGAAGTTCATCTGATTACGATAGGCAATCATAAAATTACGGTCTGAATAAATCTCTGGAGAGTGGAACAGAGCGACATTTGTAAGCGGATCTGCAAAGTTAAATCTCGCCTTAACCACACGAGTGGCCAGCCAAAGGCCCAGTGCAACTAATGCAAGTGTAATTAATGACGTAAGAGGGTATTCGTTCATTTTAGGAACCTTTTTTCTGAGCTTACCAAAACACCCTCTCAGGCGCACACAGAACTCCGTAGAGGGTTTTTAAGGGCTGGGCAGGTAGATAATTACACCTCAGATACAACTCCATGGCATCTTTTATCGAGGGTAGGGTGGAATCTGGATTCTTACTAGGAACACTATGAAGCAAATGGGCTGCAGGGATCTGCATTTCTTTGAGTCTCAAACTTAACCAATAGTCTTCTAATCTGTTTCTTAAAACTTGTGAGGCTCTATTGGCCTGTGATTTGGATTTGGTTTTCAGGCTCTGAATGAATCTAGATTTCTTATAGTGATGCCTTAAATCTAACGGAATTGTCTTAGAGAAATAAAACACACCACGCTTCGTAGAGGTGTACCTAGGGTGAAAAGTGTCTACCATTTTGTCTACCGTCTCCTCGTTGGTTTGAGAAAACGTGAGTAATTTCAGAAGCTTGTGAAGATTTTCAAAGAAGAAATGGTGCCCAGGGAGAGACTCGAACTCTCACGCCGCAAGGACACTAGAACCTAAATCTAGCATGTCTACCAATTCCATCACCTGGGCACGAGCGCTATCTTAGTTGGAGTGGGAGTCATGATCAATCTCAACTTAGGTTGATTCCGATTTTAAATCAGCCGTGGTTATCCTGTCTTTTGAGAATCGAGCAATAATTGAAATTGACCGTCTAGCTAAAAATCCGAAAGGCCCGAGTGCTGAATGACATTAATTTGTCACAATGTAAAAAAAACAAAATGGAAACGTCATTTTAGATTCATAGAAGATAAACAAATCTGTCATCCTCTGGTCCTACATTAATTCCTCAAAGGGGTGCGGCTTGTTCTGCAGCTTATCCATTTAATTTAGTAAAACACGAGGGCACGAATGAACTTCTCAAAGATTCTGGATTTTGGAAAATCGCAACTGAAAACGGTTTGCGCAGCTTTGATCGCGGCCATGGTTTTGGTGGGATGCGGTGGCGGAGGAGACATTAACATCAATCCTGTCACAAACGATAATTCTCAAGATAATTCGACTGCGGCACCCGTTGTGGCAACAAATCCTTGTGCCACCTACGTGGATAATGGAGCCACTTTCATCGGAGATTTTGACGCATCCACTGGTGATTGCACTTATCCTCAAACTTTTGCCGATGTGGGCAACAACATGATGGTAAACCTTTTGATACCTGAGTTAGACGACGGTGGTGCTCACATATTCAAAGGGTCTCTTTTTATGGGCCCTTCCTGCTCGACCAACGCGTGTTTAACAACAAACGGGATTGCAAAAGGTGGGGATGGGCCCACGCTCACGATTGAAGCGGGCGCCACGCTGGCTTGGGAAGCCAAAGAGAAATTCCTGGTTATAAACAGGGGCTCAAAGATCATCGCCATAGGGACTAAAGACAAGCCGATCACGTTGACGTCTACCTCTCAGCTCAACGGAACGGCGGCATTCGACGCAGTCCAGCAATGGGGTGGTGTGGTTATCGATGGTTTTGGTGTTACCAATAAGTGTACCTATACCGGAACTCGCGGGACTGATTTGGCTCTAACTGGCGAGTGCCATGTGGAGTCAGAAGGCTCTGAAGGAGAATCTGCGAATTACTACGGTGGTGACAACGATGCCGATAACTCTGGCCGTTTGGAATATGTTCGGACCATGCATACTGGTGCAGAAGTGGTTACTGGGAATGAGTTAAATGGCATTACCTTTGGTGGCGTTGGGAGCGGAACGGTCGTCAAGAACCTCGAGATCTATTCGTCTTATGATGATGGTATTGAGATGTTCGGTGGCGCCGTAAACTTCGAAAACTACGTTGCGATGTACGTCAGGGATGACAGCATCGACATTGACGAGGGTTATATCGGTACGATCACTAATGCTCTGGTTATTCAAAACCAATACGATGGGAACCGGTGTATTGAAGCAGACGGCATAGGATCGTACTCTAAGAAGACAGACGCGTTCATCACTGACATGCAGACTCGTGGGTTAAACAGTGCCCCTACTATTAAAAACGTGACTTGCATTGTCTCGCCAAACGGAGTGAAAGATGCCGACGATGCAGAAAATGTTAACAAGCAAGGAACTCACGATCCCGGCGCTGGCTGGCGATTAAGAGAAGGGATATACCCAACAATCACAGACGCGTTGGTGGTAAGTTCCTTTGGTCCTGCCATTGATTCAGACAACTGGTGTATAAGGGTCGATGACACTGCTGCGTCCGCTGGCTTTGCGACCGGTGCTGCAAAAATAAACACCAGCGTGTTCGCCTGTGAAACAAAGTCGTCTAAGACGATTGCAGGCGAAGACGTCAACGTCTTTCTTGCGAAGGCCGCGAACGGCGGGAACGTATTTGCCGATGTGACTGCTGGTGGATTAAACGCGACGGCGACAGCCGATACCGGGCTCGTTTTGCTGGAAGGGACTCCTCCCATCTACTCGGTTCCTGGTGCGACTAGCACGCCATCCATCACACCCACATCTGGAGACGTGGTAGGAGCTCTAAGCACTGCTGGAACTGATTGGACAGCTGACTGGACTTACGGCATACACGAAGGCGCAAGAGGCGCCGCTCTCTGGTTCGAATAGTCAATTGATTCAAGTTTCAAGGCGTTGGCTTCCGGTCGACGCCTTGATTTGAAAAGAGATTAGCTGACTTGATCAAATAGAATTCTAGAGAGGCGAGGAAAAATGGTAGTACTTCGGAAAAATAGATTTATTGCCCTGATGTTTGGGGCTTTGGTAATTCCCCTGGGTCTCGCGGAAGAGGCCTCACGAGTGCCTACAACCCCAATGGCGCAGGCAGATAACTTAGAAATAGAAGAAGTTGTAGTGATAGGTCGCTTTTACAGTGCCTCTCAAGCTTTGTTGCAGGAAAGAATAGATGACGACTCGGTTACGGATGTGTTAGACGCAGACTCGATCAGCCGGATGGGGGATTCTACAGTCGCTGCCTCTTTGAGGAGGATACCGGGGCTGACTCTGGTAAATGACAAGTTTGTCTATGTGCGAGGGTTGGGTGAGCGATATTCGAGCACGACTCTTAACGGCGCTTACATCCCTTCGCCAGATCTTACTAGAAATGTGATTCCTCTGGATATATTCCCTTCTTCAGTCGTAAGCGGCTTATCGGTGCAGAAGTCATTCTCGCCAGACATAACCGCTAATTTCGCGGGTGGGAACGTGGATATTCGAACTGCCCCGTTTCCCGACAAGGGGTTTAACTTTAACGCGGAACTTGGTTCCGGTTGGAACTCCGCGGACGATGGTAACTTCTTTAGTTATAAAGGAGGTAAGGATGATCGTTTCGGTAGTGACGATGGAACACGAGCTTTGCCGTCTGGTGTTATGGCGGGTGTCAACAAATACCAGGCTAATGTCACCGATCAGGCGATATGGGATAGCCTCAAGAGGAGCTTGAACGATACGACTATACCTTTCAGCCAGGCGCAGCAAATAAATCGCGACATGGCGCTCGCTCTGAATCGAGATGTTGGGGTGTTCGAGGATGACGGAGGCCCGGACTTCTCCGGGAAAGTCAGCATAGGACACACCTTGGATGTTGGAGACGATTTAGTCGTCGGAGGGCAGGCAAGCTACGGTTACGACAGGAGCTGGCGTGAAACGGACATCAGGAGTTCGGATTATGGATCTCCGAGCGAACGCTTCAGTCAGGCTACAGAGTCTACTATGAACGTCGACATTACGACCACAGCTGTGTTGGGTTTTGAGTTCGCCGGTGACCATCAGGTGGCACTTAGTTATCTCAAATTAATCAATACCGATAACAGAACGACGGTCGATGATTTTTTCAATGAAAATAAAGAAAAGTCCGATGAAGTTGGTTTCAGAGACTATGTCTTGCGGTTCGAAGAACGCGAGATGGACGTCTATCAGGCGAGGGGCACGCACAAGATAGGCTATCGTACCAAAGAAATTTTCGGCGATTGGCTCGAAGTGATTCCGGAGGCAGCTCAGCTCAATTGGTTTTACTCGGAGTCAGATGCGACGACTGACATACCAAATCAGGTCACTGCTCATTATGACACCCAAAATGACTCAAATGGATTGGTTCTAAGTGAGACGGTACAAAGAAACAGTTCCGCTGCCGAGTTTCGTTTTACTGGGTTGGAAGATGAAGTTGTTAGCTACGGCTGGGACATCACGCTTCCGTTCGAGCGGGACCGGGCTGCGATTGATATTAGTTTTGGACAAAAAATAGATCAAAAAGCTAGAACCTATGGTCAAAGAGAGTTCGGTATAGGGTCTCTTAATGCATCGGCCTCGGTTCTGAGTGGAAGCATAGACAAGGTCTTCTCAGACAATAACATTAATGATCCGGCCAACGAGTTTGAGTTCAGCATCCGGAAAGAGGGTGCCTCTAGCTATTTTGGCGCGATGATCACGGATGCCGGGTTCGGAATGATTGATATTTGGATAGATGATTCCGTTCGGATCATTGGTGGCGTGAGACGAGAGTACTACCGCCAGGCCGCGGTCCCCTGGAATATATTTGGTTACTCTGTCAGTAATCCTCAAATTAGTAGCAATCCAGAGGTGTTGGACAACTCGGTGTTTATGGATGACGATACTTTCCCTTCTATATCGATAATCTATATGGGTGACTGGCTGGCTGAGACCTTTCAGCTTCGATTCAGCTTGAGCGAGACGACGGTCAGGCCAGATTTGAGAGAGGTCATCGACGCGACTTACCTAGACCCTCTTACTCGGGAATCGACAAGAGGCAATTCCAGCGTAATACCCGCAGATATAACTAACTTTGATGTTAGGGCTGAGTGGTTCTTCTCGACCGGAGATAGCTTTACCGCTTCGTTTTTTGCCAAGGAAATCGACAACCCGATAGAGTTTTATGAAGTGCCCAAGTCAGATACGGACGCAGCGAGACAGATATATAACGCTGAAAAAACCGAAATCATGGGATTAGAGCTTGAGGGAAATTTTGCGCTGGGATTTGTTGCACCGTGGGCCGAATCTTTCTTTGTTCAAGGCAATGTAACCTTCCAGGATGCGGAGACCACCGCTGGGAGTCAACTGGCTCAGACACTCTCTGCAACGCCCACTAATTTGATTCGAGATGCCAGCGGCGCGTCCGACCAAGTTATAAACTTGATGTTGGGTTTTGACTCGCAGGATGGAAAGCACTCGGCTTCCTTACTATACAACATGCAAGGCGATCGTCTTTATGATGCGGGAATCGCCGGTAGTCCGGACACCTATGAGCAGCCCTTCAATTCATTAGACCTTACTTATTTTTGGTATCCAAACGAGAACCTGACTCTGAAGGCAAAAGTTCAAAATCTGTTGGATCAGGCTTTTGAGTTGGAACAAGGCGGGGTGGTCGTGTTTTCGGAAGAACCAGGCTTGGGTATAAGTCTCAATGTGAAGTACGAGTACTAATACAAATCGCTATCTTCCGAAATGAACGCGCTCGGAACAATAATAATAAGCCCAGCGCGTTTTCTTATGCGGCCAAACGGTATCCGAGCCCGCGCACAGTTTCGATGATGTGATCCCGGCCTGATGGTTTCAGGATTTTTCTTAGTCGCAGCACATGAACATCGACCGTCCGCTCTTCCACGTAAACGCTCCTGCCCCAGACCCGATCTAGCAGCTGACTTCTGTCGAATGCCCTGTTGGGGTTTCTCATAAATAGCTCGAGTAACTTGAACTCGGTTGGTCCTATGGTCACATCTTTGTCATTGATATACAGGCGGTGACTGTTAAGGTCCAGACGAATGCCTGCCGCTGATAGCGAGTTATCGCTAGGGGCTCCAGTTCTTCTTAAGAGCGCCTTGATACGAGCCATGAGCTCCTTGGGAGAAAAGGGTTTCGTTACGTAGTCGTCTATTCCTACTTCAAAACTTCGAAGTTTATCCGCTTCTTCTCCACGCGCGGTCAGCATGATAATCGGGAGATCTTTGGTCAGATCATCGGAGCGCAATTTTTTAGCAAGGTCGATACCGTCCATACCTGGCAGCATCCAGTCGATGATGATTAGTTCGGGTATCCCGCGGTCTAGTATCTTGAGTGCGTCTTCCGCACTTTCTGCTTCATAAATGTCGAAGCCAGATCTAGAGATCGTAAATTCGAGAAGATCTCGAATATCGGGTTCATCTTCGACAACTAGAATGTAAGGCGCCATTTAATTCCCGTATCCTTTATACACCTCAAGCTTGCTACTAAATTATGACAATATTATTAAGCATGCACCAATTTTGTACTTAGATTTCAAATAAGTCATGTTTTGTGACCCTTATCCTATTTGTCATGTAAATGTCACATATTTGCCATATTAAGTTCACGTAACTGCCACGATATAGTCATATTTCGTAGCTAACATTTCGCTCCAGCATAACTGTTTTGTGTAAGGTATATGAATTTTGTTAAGTTGCTTTGGTTGTCGTTAATTTTTTCGACTCCTGTACTAGCCAATGAGCCTGGCTATTCCCAAACTTCCGGGAATTATTGCACTGGTGGCGTCGAAGACAGGAAACTCATCGTTCCTGAGGAGTTGGTTAGCAATGTCTTTAAACAGACTACGGTGTTTTCTTGCGTTTTAAGTGGCGGCAGGGCGGACACGATGCCCGACCTGCCAGATTACTCAAAGCCAGCGGAGTTATTGGTTTAGAGTAACTTCCCCCTTGTTAATGCTTTAATAGGTTCTTAACGCGTATCCCTTGGAAAGCATGCACTCCTTATACTCCGAGAATTGCTCGCTTTCTCTCTCGAATCTATTTTCTGTCGATCCGCTGTCATTTAGGCAGCCATAGTTGTCGAGTCGATACTCGCTAGTCGTTGCCTCGTCAGAAGACCAGCTGTGTGTCGGAGCAGAATGGTCAATCGATGCGCAACCAACAAACATGACCATTCCAATAACTGTATAGCTAAACTTCAACATATCAGTTCTCCTTGTTCCTTTCTGAGCTTTGAATGAAAGATAACACAGAGATTTAAATATTACAATAAGATGACAATATTATTACAAAAATATGACAGTTATTGGGCTCCACTTTGAGAGCGATTTCCTCGAGTTATTAAAAAAAAGCAGAAAAATTATATAGTTAGGTTCTAATTATTCATTTGGCCGTATCAATCGCAAAGAAAGTTGAAATATTACAGAACACATGCCCGAGCCACTTCCGGTTTTATATTGTCATAATTTAGTCACATATCGCCAGTAGTGTGTGGGCTTGCATCCGCATATAGAGTGACTGGGGAAGAACTTGGAATATGAATTAATCCTGCTAGGCCTAGCGGTCTTGTTTGGGCTTTATATGGCTTGGGGTATCGGGGCAAATGACGTTGCTAATGCAATGGCAACGTCTGTTGGTTCTAGGGCTATAACCATCAAGCAAGCAATCATTATCGCCGCGATATTTGAGTTTTTAGGAGCGTTTTTAGCCGGCGGAGAAGTTACCGCCACGATTCGCAAAGGCATTATTGATTCTGATGTTATCAATGATGCGAATGTATTAGTGTATGGGATGCTTTCGGCGTTGTTAGCTGCAGCGGTTTGGCTGACGATTGCCTCTCGATTTGGATGGCCGGTGTCGACAACACATTCGATTGTTGGCGCGATAGTCGGGTTCGCGCTTGTGGCGGTTGGCAATGAGGCAGTTCATTGGGGCCAAATGGGAATGATTGCGTCAAGTTGGGTGACTTCACCCGTCGCGGCTGGAATATTGGCCTTTCTCTTAATAATGTCCGTACAAAAGTTTATTTTTGAGACAGATAATCCTGAGCTACAAACGCGTAGGCTCGTTCCTGTTTACATATTTTTAACGGTTACGGTTATATGCTTGGTAACCTTTCTTAAAGGACTAAAGCACGTCGGATTAGAGATCCAGGATGTGACAGCAGTCCTACTTTCCTTAGTTTGTGGCATTTTGATTGCTTTGGTGAGTGCTTTCTTTATTAGGAAGATACCCGTAGGTAGTGGTGTGTCTAGCGATGCATCGGTAGAGGATAATATTGAGAGAATTTTCGCGTTGCTGATGATTGTCACGGCAAGTGCTATGGCCTTCTCTCATGGCTCCAATGATGTAGCCAACGCGATTGGACCCGTAGCAGCGATTCTATCTATTTTAGACAGCGGCGAGATCGCTCAGTCTTCACCAGTTCCTGTTTACGTCTTGCTGATCGGCGCGGTTGGTATCGTAATCGGACTGGCTACCTTTGGCGTGCATGTGATCAAAACTGTTGGAACGAAGATTACCGAGCTTAGGCCCAGTCGTGGTTTCGCAGCTGAGCTAGCTGCTGCGTCGACAGTTGTCTTTGCCAGTTACAGCGGCATGCCGATCTCCACAACCCACACCTTGGTTGGAGCCGTATTGGGGGTAGGCTTGGCGCGGGGTCTCGCCGCGTTGGATTGGGGTGTAGTCAGGAATATATTTGTGTCTTGGGTCGTTACGTTACCGGCAGGAGGGTTGCTGGCAGCGTTATTTTATCTGGCGCTGAGTAATATTTTTGCGTAATGCCTTTTGCATGTGCAACAGCTGAGTTAAAGCTCAAAGTCACAATAGAAAAGGCTGCCCTCGTTTACTCTACTTTTAACCTCTAGCTCCGAGTTATGTCTTCTGAGCACGTGTTTGACGATGGCGAGACCAAGCCCGGTACCGCCACGTGCCCTTGAATCTTTCATGTCTACTCGATAAAACCTTTCTGTGATTCTGTCGATGTGTTCTTTAGCGATACCAATACCAGTGTCTTTGACCGATAGGCGCGCTTTAGAATCAGATAAACTTGCCCAAGAGATTTCGATGTCTGCGCCATCTGGGCTGTATCTCACCGCGTTGCTAATTAAGTTTGTGCACAAAGAGTTGAGCTCAGTAGCGATGCCTTTAATGGGTTTATCACAATCGTTGACGATACTAATTTTATCGCTTTCTGCTAGTAATCCTTGCACTTCGTTGCAGGCATTTCGAATTACGTCGTTCATGTTGATTTCGTCCATCTCTGGAGGGACCGGGTTCGACTCCAATTGAGTGAGTAACAATAAATCCTGGACCAGGGATTCCATTCTAGATACTGGCGCGCTCAATTTGCTTATCAGCGATAATCTCAATTCGTCCGGGGCTGATTCATCGACCATGGTCTCCAGATAACCTTTGACCACGGTGAGCGGCGTACGCAGCTCGTGCGATACGTTGGCAACGAAGCTCTGGCGCATAGTGAGTAGCCGGTTAAGAGTTGTGATGTCTCGGACGACGATGACCTTGGTGTCCTTGTCGACGTTGAACAGTCTGGCTTCTAAGATCGAATCCTTTTGTATTGGAGAGGTGAACTCTAGAGGCTCTTGTTGGGTTGTTTTTCGGACGTAATTGCTTAGCCGAGGGACCTCAACAAGGTCTTCCAGGGAGCTGCCAATTGAGTCTTCAGGAAACCCTAACAGAGATTGAGCGAACGCGTTAGAAGCCTCGACGATCAGTTGATTGTTAATAATCACAACGCCATCGGGAATGACCTCGGTGAAGAACTCTAGATCTCTTAAGCGCGCTTTAAGACGGCTTTGATCTGATTTTTTTTTGGATTCCTTATCGGGATCACTCGTTTCTAGATTTTCCGACATGGTTCTCCTGATTACGTCTGATTGAGGGGAGGCTCGCGCGCTGGCCGATCAGATCGGATCGGCCAGCGAAGCCTTCATTCAAGATGTGCGAATGCTTGACTTAAACCTCCATCGGTTTGAGGAGTTTCGGCCAGCTGTCGATGGAGTTTTCCATCGCCTCTCCGATCTCTTCTACCGTCCAAGGGCCCTCCATCGAGTCTTTCTCTGTGATCGTGTCGACCTGCCAGGATAAGAGTGAGACCCGGTTGCCGCTGACACAGAACTGCCTGCCGGTTACCTTTGCGGCGTCCGGCGTACACAACCAGACCACCGTCGGCGATACCTTCGCGGGGTCCATCCTTTCTGCGGTCTCGTCGGATTCCGGCATCAGGTCTTCCGTCATTCTCGATAGAGCGCCTGGCGCGAGGACGTTGACCGTGATCCCGTACTTCATCCCTTCGAGGGCGAGGACCCGCATAAACCCGGCCAGGCCCGCTTTGGCCGCCCCGTAGTTGGTTTGCCCGAAATTCCCTATCAGCCCCGACGTGGAGCTAGTCATGATGATGCGGCCGCCTTCGCCTTGCTCGAGCATCTGTGCCCAAACGTGTTTAGTGGCCAGATACGCGCCCCGAAGATGGACGTCGATGACCGCGTCCCACTCCGCGTCGGTCATGTTCTTAAATGAACGGTCCCGCAATATGCCCGCGTTATTGATTAAAATATCGATCCTGCCGAAGTTATCTAGTGCGGCCTTTACCATGCCGGCCGCCGCGTCATCGTCTGTGACTGAGCCGTAGTTAGCGACTGCCGAGCCGCCGGCCGCTTTGATCTCTTCGACCACACCGTCGGCCATGCTCGTGCCGGAGCCGGTCCCGTCCCGGGCACCTCCGAGGTCGTTAACAACGACAGATGCTCCTTCTTTGGCGAGTAAGAGCGCGTGTTCTTTTCCAAGACCGCCTCCCGCTCCAGTAACGATCGCGACTTTACCGTCTAATTTCCCCATGACGTTCTCCTGGTATTGCTGTTAGTACGACCGGGGCATGTTGAGTACATGCTCGGCCACGAAACTTAAGATTAAGTTGGTTGAGATCGGCGCTATCTGGTAGAGCCTGGTCTCGCGAAATTTTCGTTCAATGTGATATTCCTTGGCAAATGCAAAACCGCCGTGGGTTTGCATGCACACGTCTCCGGCCTTCCACGAGGCCTCCGAGGCGAGCATCTTCGCCATGTTGGCTTCGGC
>Ga0310343_10001612_pt1 | contig 11648 bp, 10 predicted proteins | sample HC15DNA2025_MG_FD_203519 | JGI IMG/M metagenome (GOLD analysis project Ga0310343, IMG submission 203519) | Marine microbial communities from station ALOHA, North Pacific Subtropical Gyre - HC15-DNA-20-25_MG | ecosystem: Environmental > Aquatic > Marine > Oceanic | place: Pacific Ocean: North...
TTTGTCCCTATTATTACATAGTTACTTTCTTCTTTAACATCTTCATACACATATGTCATTTCTTCAATAGCTTTATCTGGAATGTTTGGTTCAACGATAAAAACTTCAAAACCATCAATTTTTAACTTTTTAGACAACTCATAAGATACTGAACCTCTTAAGTCATCTGATTCCGGTTTGAAAGTTATTCCGAGAAAAATAATTTTTTTCGATAAGCAATTTTTTTTTATTTCTGTCAAAATATTTTCTAGAAATTGCTCATTTGTATTTAAGAATAAATCAATAATATTATTTTCTTGTTTAAAGTTTTCAACAAAAGTTTTTGTGTCTTTAGGTAGACATGGACCACCGACAAAACCTGGACTTGCAACATTTTCTAATCTTGGATAATCAAGAGTTGCGACTTCAAGTATTCTATTAAAATCAAGATTGATTTTTGATGAAATATTTTTAAATTCATTGATTAGTGAAAATTCAGAATATCTATAAACATTTGAAAATAATTTAATAAACTCAGCTTCTTCATAGGTAACATTAATTGTTTTAGTTCCAATAACATTAAAGAATGCTTCAAATTCTGAAAAATTCTTTTGAACAGTCCCAATTATCTGAGGAAGTTTAACTATTTCTTCAAAAGCTTTTCCCTCTGCTATCCTCTCAGGACAATAGGCAAGTTTAATATTTTTATCTTGCAATATTTTATTCTTTAATAATTTTGAACACGTCCCATAATCTACTGTACTTCTAAGTATTAACTTTGAATTTGGAGCCAATATTTCTATTGTTTTATTTATTAGATTTTCAAAATTTATTTTATCCTTCTCTAAACTTGATGTGCCAATAGTTACAACTACATATTCACACTCCGAAATTTTTTTATAGTCGTCCGTAATTTGAAGACCATTTTTTATAGCTTTTTTTAGGTTATCGTTTAGATTTGGCTCAAAAAAAGGTGGTTTTCCACTAGAAACAGAATCAAATATTGTTTTATTTTCATCGATTATAACTACACTGCTTCCATTAATCTGAAGCAAACAGCTAAGTGGTAATCCGATATGTCCCAATCCACCAATCACTCCAATTGTCATAATTTTTTCCTATTTTGAAATTTCCCAAAAATATATTTAAATTTTTTAAAATAAAAAATTTTTAAGTAAAACAGTAATGTAAAAAAGTTATTAACTTTATTTAGTTTTAATGTTTTTTGAAAATTTACAGATTTTGAATTATTCAGCTTTACATCAAATAGTTTTGATACTCCACTGTTCACACCGCTCCCATCCATTCCATTATTAAATACATGAGATTTTACAGGATAAATTGTTAAGCCATTTTTTAAAAATATCGTCTGATACCAATATATTGCCCATGTAGAAATTTTACCTGAATCATTATCTTTAAGTTGTTGTTCCCAATTTGTAAGACCATAAAAATTAAAGTTTCTTCTTGTTGAGTCATCAAATGTTGAAATTATATTATTTTTTCTTTCATCATGTTGTGACCACCTATCTGACCAAGTTGCCCAACCCCAAGAATTCATTAATTTTCCTACTACGATTTTTGATTTAGATGTTCTTAATTGGGGATAACACCAACCATTAATATGCCAAACACTTTTTTCTTGTTCGTAATACTCTAAACAATTGTTCATATAATTTAAAAAATTTTGACTAACAATTAAGTCGTCTTCCAAGCAAATAATTTTATGATTTTCTTTAAGAACAAAATCAATACCTTCAGAAATATTTTTGGAAAGTCCAAAATTTAAATCTCTTAATATAATTTTTTTATCTTTGAATACTTCTATTTTGTAAATAAAATCTAATATTTCTTTAGTTAAATTATTTTTGCCTTCAACAGGAATATCTATAAAAAAATAAGCTGTAGTAAAATTGCATTCTGGATTTTTTTCTAGAGATTTAATTAATAATTTTAATTTATCAAGACGATTAAAACAAAATATAGCAAGTGGAGAGTACCGCATATAGTAATGTTAACGAGAAATTTTTTTAAAAAATCTTACAAATTCTAATTTTTAAACAAAGACTTTAAGAGTATTTTTACATATTCAAAAGGATATTCAAGTTTGAAAACTTTTAAGTTTAAAATATTTTTTAACAATACTCTTAGTGTGTTTGGAGTCCAAACATTAACTATATGATATTTATTATTAAACAATTTTCTATAAATTTGATGATAATAAATTGAGTCCATTGCAAAAATCCCTTTTGGAGACCAAGGTTTGAATTTTCCACTGTAGTGGACGATAATTGCATCGTTATCAATTTTTTCGTAAAGATCTAAATCTAATCTCTGCTTTCCATAAATATTAAAATTTAAAGATTCATCCAACTCTTCATAATCGCCATCAAAAAAAATTGATAAAATATCTTGATCATGCCAGTCAAAATCAGCTTTTCTCTCGTTAAGCATTTTTGAAAAATTAAATGTACATTTATTTTTAATCCAAAGTTTATAGTTAATAAGTAAGATTCCAGAATTAAGAAACTTGCCACTTTTTAAATTTAATCTATTATCAACTTTTGTTATTTTATGTCCAGTCTGAGCTGAAAGAGTTCTTTTCCCTTTTTCAAGTTTTGCAATTTCCTCGATCAGTTTTGAATGATAATCTTTAATAAAGTATGCATCAGAATCAACATAGAGTATAAATTCAATATTTTTAGGTAAATAATCTTCTATAAACAATCTGTAATATATTGCATTAACATTCAGATGAGAATTTTTAAAGTTTGATGGAAAATTAATATTGTTCTCATCAAATTGAAAAACTTCTAAAGAGTTTAAATGTTCATGTTTTATTACTAATTGTTCATAATCATTAAAGGAATTTACATTATTATGTAGGATAAATAAATTTACTTTTTCTCTACTGTGATCTAAAAGAGACATAATTGAGCAGTAAGCTTGAGTATTGTAGCTTTCTTCAAAGCAGTATAAAAAATTAAACATTTAAAAATAGTATAGTTAAATAAGAAGTTTGTATATTTTTAACTTTTTCAAGTAATCCTTTGTTTTAATTTGTTAAGTTAATAGGATTTATTAAACATGGATAAAGTTAATCTCCTTTACTGTTTTGATGGAAATTATGACAAACAAGCTTTTTTATCAATATCGTCGATAGTTGATAATTCAGATGATATCTTTGAAATTTACATCATACATAAAAACCCCGATACTTTTATGGAATATAAAGATAGGTTATTAAATAATGAAAATATAAAAAATATCAATATCTTAAAATTTAAAAAAGATCTATCAAATTATCCACAACTTAGAAATAAACATGTTTCAGAAGCAACTTACTTTAGATTGTTTATTTCAGAATATTTACCAAAAGAAGTGGACCATGTTCTATATTGTGATCCAGATGTTTTTTGTATTAAAAATTTAAACCTCACATTAAGTTACTTAGTTAAAGATTTTTTAAATCAAGATAAACCTATTGGAGTAAATGTTGAAAAATTTTTAACTAAAGAAAACAAAGATTACTTTGATAACTTAGAAATGAAGAGTACTAGATACTTTAATGCTGGAGTTATGTTTATAAATTTAAATTTATGGAATCAGATAATTTCTGAAGAATTAGTCAGAAAGAAAATAAATTCTTTACAAAATGTAATTATTCTTTGGGATCAAGATGTTCTAAATTCTATATTTGATGGAAACTACTACGAAATTTCTAATTTATTAAATTTTAGAATTACCTATCCAATAGATACTAGATTTTTTAAAGAAAATGTATTATTAATTCATTATTCAGGAAACCATAAGCCTTGGACTGTTGAAGGAGCGCTAGACAGACCAAGTATTTATTATTCGAAAATATATCAAAGATATTTCAGCAATAGATACTCTCTTAAACTTAAGGGGACAAAAATATATGCAATAAAATATTTATTTAAAAATGTTATGAATGGCAATCTGTTTAGATTGAAATTCCCTTTTTCATATATTTTCGAATTTATAAAATCTATATTAAAAAGTAAACAATGAATATTAATAAGAGTAATAAAAGTCTAGAAAAGATTTGTTCTTTATATTCGAAGAATATAACCTCTGTTGCGCATGTTGGAGCACATCTGGGACAAGAGGTAGAAATTTACAAAACATATTCTCATAATTTCATTTATTTATTTGAGCCTCAAAAAGAAGTTTTTAAAAAACTAAAAGAAAATACGATAAATTTAGATAATGTGAAATTATTCAATTTTGCACTCGGTTCTGAGAATAAAATAGTTGAGCTTAATAAATCTTCAACCAATGATGGGGCAAGTTCATCAATTCTACAACCAGGATTACATAAAACACTTCATGAAGAAATAAAGTTCTTAGATAAAGAAAAAGTAGAGCTTAAACGATTTGATTCGCTTGATATAGAAGGTGTAAATTTTTTAACTATTGATGTACAGGGGTTCGAATTAGAAGTTATAAATGGTTTTGGCGAGATGATAAGTCAGCTTGATTTTATTTACACTGAAATCAATAGGGATTATGTTTATAAAGAAAACGTTCTAATTGAAGATTTAGATTACAAATTAGAAAAAGAGGGTTTTATAAGGCTTAAAACTTTTTGGGATGGATATCTTCCTTATGGAGATGCTTTTTATATAAAAAAAGAATTTCTTTCAAAGAGGATGTTAATTTTCTCAAAAATTAAGACGAAATTTTTAGATAGTAAGATAAATATTTTTATTGTAAGAATAAGAAATTATGAAAAAACTATATTTAAAATAAAAAAAATCATTAAAAATTTCATTAAATAGAATTTTTATTTTCAATATTTAAAAGAAAATCATTCCAATAATCTGGACTCTCTGGAACTATAATTTTGTAATTTAGATATTGATCTACTTTGACTTGATATTCGTCAGGAAAACAATCTTTTTTAAGGAAACAAACTTTTCCTTCTTTTGGTTTCAAACCATAAAAATTGTCCCTAACTTCATAATCAATTGTACTTGGAGAAACAATATGTGAATTAAATGGTGTAGAAATAAATGCTCTATAGCTATCAATTCTTACAGTTAATATGAGACATACAAAAAATAGTGAAAGAAATACAGTTTTATTTATAAATATAATTTTTAAGTCTTTACTTGATTCAATAAAGTCTAAATTTAATAACAAAAGTATTGTTATAAAAATTGGTGTTGCAAATCTATATGCAGGAGTAAAAATAATCCAAACAGTAAATACTACAACTGATAAAGATAAATACTTTAATGAGTCGATATTTGGTTTTAAAAAAAATAAGAATTTAATTATTAACAAAGAAAATAAGAAATTTAATAGGTAATCATAATTATTAGATAGCCAAGAGTCTCGTAACCAATCATAATTATTTAGACTTGCAAAAATATCATTTGGATTTCTTGGATGTCCTCTTATTGCTTTATTTACAACTATAGCTTGTGATTCTTGATGCCATTTTAAAGTTGATATACAAGTAATGTTTATTGGAAAAATCAAGCAACTTGAAATTATCAGGTTTTTAGTAAACCAAAAAAATGAAATTATAAATCCAAAACTGAAGAAGCTTCTTAAATAATACTTATTTAATTTACTTTTATAAATAATGATTAAATATGGAATTAGAAGTACAAAACCTAGATACCTAACTTGTCCAGAAAGTAAAATCAGCAACCCAGCAACTAAATAATCTATATTCTTTGGTGAATCATCTAGCTTTAGAATCAATAAAAAAATAATTGAGAATGTGAATAATAATCCAAAAGTGTTGTCAAATGCTCCAACTTCATCAATTGCAATGAATCCATTTCTTCCACCACTCAAACCAAAATTATCCAATATTCCAAAAAGCAATATTATCAAACTTATTTTTTTTAAATAAGAATATCTAGATGTTAAAAAAGAAAACAAAATAAAATAAAAACTCATAAAAATAAGCAAACTTGGCGTTTGTAGAAATACAAAGTTTTGATTTATCCAATATGATGCTCCTATATATTCCCATAATGAAGAAAATCCATATCTATGGTGAAGATTCGATAAACCAAAAATTATGCTTTCGTCTCTTATAAAAAGTTGATTGTTGAGGTGGTATATATCAGCATCTTTGCTTAAACCTGCATTATAAGTGCTTATAATAAAAGTTCCATAAACAGTTAGTTTTATAAATATGTCAACAAAACTTATATTTCTAAAATTTATATTTCTAAAATTTAAAAGTGCGATAAATAACAAAATTAGATAAAAATAAATTTGATTTATTCCATCAAAAAAATTAATAATTACTGCAATGTTTCCTACAATAAATAACCCAAATAACAGGTAAAAATTATTTGCCTTAATTTTAAAAATTTTGTCCTCTTTAAAATTTTGTTTTGAAACTTTGGATAGGTAAAAATAAAAAGTACGACCTATAAAATAAGTAAAAAGCGTTTGTAATGTAATGTAAAAAATATTAATCATCTAAATAACTATCGTTTCCAAATTTTCTTTAAAGGTTTTTTCTGAAAAATTCTTTTTAAAAAATTCATAGCCTGCTTTAGAAAGTTTGTCCATTAAATCTTTATTGTTATAAAGTTCTTCAATGTTTAATGCTAAATCTTTTCCATTTTCTGGTTTAATTGCTTTCACTACATCCCTAAGATTATTTCTTACAAATAATGAATCAGCAGTGATTACTGGTTTTGATAAACTCATTGCTTCGATTATTTTGTGAGGAATTATTAAATTATTTTTAGTGGTATTTGAAAATGTTCCAAGACAAATATCAGCACTTAATATGTTAGATACAATATCATCAATAGACTCGGAATCGTAAAATGGTAGATTTCCTGTTAATTCTATGTTTTCAATTTTTTCCTTGTTTATTCTTTTCTTAATATCTTTAAATAATTTTCCATCACCAATTAATTTAAAAGTATATTTTTTTGAACTTAACTCTTTTGCACTATCTAATATGTGATCTAAACCATGCATACTTGCAAAATTCCCCCAAAAAACTATCTGACAATAATTTTTATTATTTAATGACGTAGGTTGTTTTTTGTAATCATTCTTCCTAGGAGTTGGTAATACGTAAGTATTACTTGTATTTATATTTAATTCTTCATTTAGATAATCCTTCATTTCATTTGATTCTACAAATTGAAAATCTGATATTTTAAATACCAATCTATCAATGAAAATCAAGAATTTAGATATGATTGATTTTTTTGAAAACAGATTTCTATCTTCTACTAATGTAAGATAAAAACTTGTAAAAAAATCAAACCCTATAGTTTTACTTGATCTGAAATTAAATACTTTCAATATAAGTAACTCAAGTACTCCGGGAAATAAAACGATTAGTGTTTTTTGTTTTGAAAAAATAAACTTTAAAAATAAAAAAATTAAAGTTATGGGAAAAAATATTAAATAAATCAGAAAATTTAAATAAAGATGTTTATGTTTATTTTCAGACATTATTTGTATTATTAAATTATTTTTCTTTTGAGAATTACTTATAAAATTTTTTCCTCTTACTGATATTGAATTTGTAAGTGTAAATATTGAGAATTTCATAATACAAATTAATTTTAATGTACGAAAATTAGATTTAACAATATATCAAATAAATATGATTATGATTGTAAACTTAAATTGCATTATGAAATATAACAAAGTATTAGTAACAGGTGGCTTGGGTTTTTTAGGATACCATTGTGTTGAAAGATGGCTTGAAGATGGTTGTGAAATAACTGTTGTAGATAACTTAAGTTCGAATGCTGTAAGTAAAGACAATCCAATTTATGATGAAGTAAATGTAATTCAAAATGATATTTTAAATCTAGATATAAAAGATTTTTCCAAATTTGATATTATTTTACACTTGGCTTCACCCGTTGGTCCGGTCGGGGTGCTAAAGCATTCAGGTACCATGGGTAAGACAATCATTGATACAACTCAATGGGCAATAGATGTTGCCAGAATAAATAATATGCCATTAATTTATATCTCAACATCTGAAATTTATGGGTACAGACAAAATAAAACTCAACTTAAAGAAACAGATGATAAAATTTTACATGGTGATTTTACAGTTAGAAATGAATACTCTATTAGTAAGTTATTAGCTGAAATAATAATCAAAAATAATTCAAAAATTGATAATGATTTTAAATTCCAAATAATAAGACCATTTAATGTTACTGGAAAATATCAATTACCTGACGGTGGTTTTGTATTACCAAGATTCGTAAATCAAGCTTTAAATGATGAAGACATAACTGTTTATTATGATGGATCTCAATTGAGAGCATTTACTTGGGTTAAAGATATAGTAGAAGGCATCTATCTGACAACAAAAGCAAGTAAAGAATTATGGAATGAAATTTGGAATATTGGAAATGAAAAAAATGAAAAAAGTATTAAATATCTTGCAGAAAAAGTAATAGGCTATACTGATTCTCAATCAAAAATAGTAAGTGTTGATCCTGTTAAAATTCATGGTGAACTTTTTGCTGAAGCTCCTGAAAAGATCCCTGATAGTACAAAAATAAGAACCTTGCTTAATTGGGAGCCAAAAAAATCAGCTGATGAAGTTGTTTTAGAGGTAGTAAATTATTTTAAAGACATCAAAGATAAATAATCTTATCTTTATATCCAAATAAATAATCAATAAAATCAGGCTTAATATTATCTTTCATTCCAAAACCGTCATACCCGAATTGATTATCATCTAAATTTGAAAGTTTATTAATAATAAACTTTGGGTGATCCCCTATATCAAGTTTATGGATATGTTTTTTATATCGTTTTTTAATCATTTCGTACCATGCTATAAATGCCTCTTCAGAAGTTTCGCCTCCTCTGTCTCCTATATCACCAAATTCTCTTTTCCATGCTCTTGCATATCTTGCTCTATCATGGCCTATTAATTCTTTTGTTCTAAATACTGTATCATAGTTCCATATTGGAACTTTAGTCTTAGGAACGTCTCCAGGCTTTATCAATTTACCATTCAAAGTTGGTAAACATAAATCTCCTCCCCCATTTAAAGTTATATTAGGAAAATCTTTTTTATTAAATGCCCTACATATAATACTTTTTATAGCAAACCTATCAGGTGTAAATATTTGCATCTTTGGAAATGCAATCGAAGGGGCTGATTTATTGTCATATATTGATTTTGTAAGTTTCTCAAAATCTTTTTCATGAAAAATGTTATCAATATCCATCCAAATTACCCAGTCTCCTGTTGCTTTTTGAAGACCTTTTGTAAACATTTTCCCAATATCACTCCAGGTAAATTCTTCTTTAAAGTCATCCCCGACAATTACTACTTCATCTGCATAATTTTCATAACAATTAATTGCTTCTTTCCACGGATCCATTCTTTCTTCTGGATTAGTCATAGTTGTAAAAATTGAAATTTTCATAGACAATCTACTTTAAAATCTCTTCCAGATCTTTCTCAAAAGATTCGGGATCTAAATAAACACTTTCATTTTCTTTATTCAAAATAGAAGAATTTAAACAATAATAATTTAAATTTAAGTCTGACGCCATTGACATCAAAGCATTTCTAAAGTCATCCTCTTTTTCTCTTACATCAATAACCTTAGAATTTTTATTCATAAACAACATATTTGCTAATCCTGATCCATGTGGTCCTGCCAATACTTCTGTCTTACTAAGAATTTTAATAACATCCAAAATTGAATAATTTTCAAATTGTAAAACTTCAAATTCAAATTTTTTTAATATTTTCAAAATTTCCTCTTTATTGGATATCCCTCTTCTAACATTCACTCTATCAACCCATATTCTTGATGGTGAATACTCAGTATTTTTATTATCGAATTTTTCTAAAAAAAGGTTTCTAAGTTTATTCAATGTATCGATATTAAAATTTCCTGTTTGAGCAGAATAGCTCGGTATTAATATTTTATTTACTTTTGTTTTAGTGTTTGGTTTTAATACCTGATAATTCAGATTTAAGTAATCTAGTTGATCAATTATCCATTTATTTTCATAATGTTTAGGAATCAATATTGGAAAATGCTTATATTTGTTTGGAATCAAAATATATCTTTGTAATGAATCTAAGAGCCAATGATAATAATTGGAAGCTTTATCATCAAGAATCCAGATTCCTTCATTGATAGATTCTTTTGTACCTTTTGCATTTAAAAAATTTTTAATTGCTAATTTGAAAATATCAAATTTTTTAATACTTGGGAAATGAGTATATTTTGTAAATAATCTAAATTTTCGAAATAACATTAATGTTCCATTTATAAGAAAAACATTTCTTTCTATCAAATAATGAGAAGAAGAAATTTCTTTTTTTAATTCATGAGAAAAAAAATTCATATTTTTTGGAGTAGCATTTTTAGGAGGTTTTCTTACACTCGTATGCTTTTCATGAACTCTAATCTTCATAACTTTATATATAAATATACATTATCAATGTAGTGTAATAAATGTTATTTATTTTGTTATGCTTGTTTACATGGAAAATGAAATCATCAATATTTTCACAAACGGTACTTGGTATCATTCCGTAAATTATAAAAATATAAAGTCTAATGGAACATTTGATTACACGGATCTTGTTTACAATTTAAATTTTCCAACTATGAAAGACTTGACTGTTTTAGATGTTGGATGTTCTGATGGATTTTTTTCTAAATTCTTTTTAGAAGAATTGAATGCTGAAAAAGTTACTGGTGTTGATTTTAATTTATATGATGGTTCTGTAGCTTTTGAAGTCTTAAATAGTAATGAGGAAGAATATAAAGAAAAATATAATAACCAAAATGATTATGAAAATTTAAAATTTTCCTATGAAAGTTTAGGTCTTTTAAACTCAAATAAATTTGAGCTACTTAAAAAAGTATTTAATCTAAATATGGACTATAAATATGGTTCCATCTATGACCTCAGTGATTTCAAAAAACATGATGTTACATTTTGTGGTTCATTACTAGAACATTTGAGAGATCCTGTTACTGCAATAGAGCAACTCTACTCTTCCACGGAAAAATTTACAATAATTGATATTTCAAATTCTTTAACTGGAATATACAACATATTCAATAGACCGCTGAGTAAATATACTGGCGCCGGTGGAAATTTTTATCACCACTCAGAAAAAGCTATTTCTTTAATGATGAAGGCAGTTGGCTATAAAGATGTAAGACTCATGAAAAGATATAAAATCAAAATTGAGAAATATGGATACAAAATACCCCATGCAATAATTATTGGATTCAAATAATATATTTCTTTTTCAACACAATAAGACAATTATGAAAATCGCATGTTTAAAAACAGGTGAATTTACAGTTTTTTACGAAAAAAGATATCTTTATTGTTAGAGTTATTTTGAATGATTGATTTGAATAATGTATCTTTAGTTATTGCTACTTATAATGAAGAGGAATCTATTGAGTTTGTTTTAAATGAACTTAATTCTTATGAATTTTTTGAAATTATTGTTATCGATAATAATTCTTCCGATAAAACATTGGAAATTGCTAATAAATTTAATACAAAAATACTTCAACAAAAAGGTCGTGGATGGGGTAACGCTGTATTGGAAGGTTTAAATGCAGCTTCTGGAGAATATGTTACTTATATGGATGCAGATGGATCATATAACCCAAAAACAATAT
>Ga0310343_10001614_pt1 | contig 11644 bp, 3 predicted proteins | sample HC15DNA2025_MG_FD_203519 | JGI IMG/M metagenome (GOLD analysis project Ga0310343, IMG submission 203519) | Marine microbial communities from station ALOHA, North Pacific Subtropical Gyre - HC15-DNA-20-25_MG | ecosystem: Environmental > Aquatic > Marine > Oceanic | place: Pacific Ocean: North...
CCCAATGTCTTTTTTTCAAAGCACAAAAAAACAACGGGGTCGTCGTCGTCGTCGTCGTCAAAAAGTGTCTCTTTTTTCTGCCCTTTTTTTTGTTCGTTGTTTTGTTTTGTTCCCTTTTTTTCAATTGTTGTTCTCTCTTTTTTTTTCTTTTTTTCTTTCGAGTTTTGTTTTTTGTGTCTTCTTCACTTATAAAAAAACGTCTCTCTCTCTCCTCTGTTGTGCTACGACACCTTTGAAAGAAGAAGAAGAAGAAGAAGAAGAAGAAGAAAGACGATGGAGGCCCCGTCGACGAGCGACTTTGAGGAGGACGAGGCGGAGATTGCCGAGAGAGGTGCGCGCGCGTGGCATTTTTTCGAGGGGGGGGTTGCATTTTTCGCTTCTTCTTCGCATTCACACACTACGCGAGAAGAAAGAGCAGAGTTTATGAGTAGTCTTTTGCGTGCGAAAGGCGGCGATCGAATCCGCTCTCTTTAGTAGTACACAATGTAACTCTCTCTTTCTCTCTCTGAGTTTATGTCTGCCGCGGTTCCGTTTCCCTCGAACGCGCTTCGTTTCTGCGATCGGCGACGAATCGCGATGAGAGCACAAAAAAAGGGCGCGCTTCGTTTTGAACGGAACGCGAACGTGTTTCCCCAAAGAGCGGAAGGAACGTCGTCGCCGAATGTAATAATTTCGGGGTCGAAAGGAGGCTCTTGTCTCAAATGCCCTTCAAAAATGTGCAAACGTTCTCTCTAAATAAAATAATAGAAGCGGAACGACAACCGAGACAACAAACTCGACTGACCATTTCTTTTTCTGTTCTCCTTCCGAAATAAACAGCTCGCAAATGGCAAAACCTAAACGCGAAACGGTACGCGGAGAAGAGGAAGTTTGGGTACACGGAACCAGAGAAAGAACAGATGCCGCCGGAACACGTGCGAAAAATCTTGAAAGACCACGGCGACATGTCCTCGAGAAAGTTTCGATCGGATAAGAGAGTCTATCTGGGCGCTTTGAAGTTTATTCCACACGCGGTGTATAAATTGTTAGAAAATATGCCCATGCCGTGGGAACAAGTGAGGCATTGCGAAGTGATTTACCACATCACGGGCGCAATTACTTTCATCAACGAAACGCCAAGGGTAATTGAACCGATTTACATCGCGCAGTGGGGGACCATGTGGATTGCCATGAGAAGAGAAAAGAGAGACCGTCGACATTTTAAACGCATGCGATTCCCGCCTTTCGACGACGAAGAACCGCCTTTGGATTACCAGGATAACTTGTTAGATGTGGACCCGTTGGAGGCAATTAATTTAGAGTTGGACGACGACGACGAAGATCGACACGTGTGCGAATGGTTTTATGACCAAAAGCCGTTGCGATGGGACTTGAATTTCGTCAATGGGAGTTCGTATAAGAAATGGCGTTTACCTTTAACGGAAATGGCGACGCTATATCGTTTAGCCGGGCAATTATTGAGCGATTTGACGGATAAAAATTACTTTTACTTGTTCGATCACAAATCGTTCTTCACGGCGAAAGCGTTAGGCATGGCCATCCCTGGAGGCCCAAAGTTTGAACCGTTATTCAAAGACGGCGACGCGGCAGATGAAGACTGGAACGAATTTAACGATATCAATAAACTAATCATCCGATCGGCGATTCGAACGGAATACAAAGTTGCGTTTCCATACTTGTATAACAACCGACCGCGTAAGGTAGATTTGGCGACGTACCACTCACCGATGGTGATGTACATCAAAACCGAAGATCCGGATTTACCAGCGTACTATTTCGATCCGTTGATTCACCCGATTGCGTTTTATAAAAGCAGTAGCGAGAAGAAAGAAGAAAAAGAAGAAGAAGACTGGAGCGAAGACGACGATTTTGCCTTGCCCGAGGAAGTCGAACCGTTGTTGAAAGATTACGATTTGTACACGGAAAACACGACGAACGGTATTGCGCTCTTGTTCGCGCCTCGACCGTTTAATTTGCGATCAGGCTACACGCGATCTTGCATCGACGTTCCGCTCGTCAACACGTGGTTTCACGAGCACTGTCCGAGTGGATACCCTGTCAAAGTGCGCGTCTCCTACCAAAAATTGCTCAAGACATACGTCTTGAATCAATTACACAAGAGACCACCGAGGCAAGTGAAACGTAAATCGTTGTTTAAAGCGTTAAAAAAGACGAAGTTTTTCCAGTGCACGGAATTAGATTGGGTCGAAGCCGGTTTGCAAGTCTGCAGACAAGGCTACAACATGTTGAACTTGCTGATTCATCGCAAGAATTTGAACTATTTGCACTTGGATTACAACTTCAACTTGAAACCGGTGAAAACTTTGACTACGAAAGAACGCAAGAAGTCTCGATTTGGAAACGCGTTCCACTTAATGCGCGAAATTTTACGATTAACGAAACTCACCGTAGACGCGAACGTCCAGTATCGATTAGGTAACGTGGACGCGTTTCAATTGGCGGATGGTTTGCAATACATTTTCTCGCACGTTGGACAATTGACTGGGATGTATAGATACAAATATCGTCTGATGAGGCAAATAAGAACGTGCAAGGATTTGAAACACTTGATATATTATCGTTTTAACACGGGACCGGTCGGAAAAGGCCCGGGTGTTGGTTTCTGGGCCCCGATGTGGCGCGTCTGGATTTTCTTTTTGCGCGGCATCGTCCCGCTTCTCGAACGATGGTTGGGTAACTTGTTAGCGAGACAGTTCGAAGGCAGAAATGCCAAAGGCATCGCAAAAACCGTCACGAAACAAAGAATTGAGTCGCATTTTGATTTAGAGTTACGAGCGGCCGTCATGCACGACATTCTCGATAGCATGCCAGAAGGCGTGAAGCAGAACAAAGCGAGAACGATTTTAGCGCATCTTTCCGAAGCCTGGCGAAGCTTCAAAGCGAACATTCCCTGGAAAGTCCCGGGTATGCCAGTTCCAATCGAAAACATGATTTTGCGATATGTAAAATCCAAAGCCGATTGGTGGACCAACGTCGCGCATTACAATCGCGAACGGATTCGCCGAGGCGCGACAGTGGACAAAACCGTCTGCAGAAAAAATTTAGGCCGATTGACGCGTTTGTGGTTGAAAGCAGAGCACGAGCGTCAACACAATTACTTGAAAGACGGTCCATATGTGACTCCAGAAGAAGCCGTGGCGATTTACACCACTACCGTGCACTGGTTGGAATCCCGAAAGTTTTCGCCGATCCCGTTCCCACCTTTGTCGTACAAACACGATCGCAAGTTGTTGATTTTAGCGCTCGAACGATTGAAGGAAAATTATTCCTTAGCCATTCGTTTGAATCAACAGGAGAGAGAAGAGTTGGGTTTAATCGAGCAAGCGTTTGATAATCCGCACGAAGCGTTATCGAGAATCAAACGACATTTGTTAACCCAAAGAGCTTTTAAAGAGTGCAACATGGAGTTCATGGACATGTATTCGCACTTGATTCCGGTGTACGCGATTGAGCCTTTGGAGAAGATCACGGATGCATATTTAGACCAGTACATTTGGTACGAATCTGATAAGAGGCACTTGTTCCCGAACTGGATTAAGCCATCGGATACAGAACCGCCTCCTTTGTTGGTATATAAATGGTGTCAAGGCATTAACAATTTGTCCGATATCTGGGATACGAGCGAAGGCGAATGCGTCGTGATGTTGCAAACGAAATTTGAAAGAATGTTCGAAAAAGTTGATTTGACCATGTTGAATCGATTGTTGCGATTGATCGTGGATCATAACATCGCGGATTACTGCACGGCGAAGAATAACGTGATCATTGCGTACAAAGACATGTCGCATACGAATTCATACGGCATGATTCGCGGGTTACAATTTGCCTCGTTTTTAACGCAATATTACGGTTTGGTTTTAGATTTATTAGTATTAGGTTTGACTCGCGCGTCCGAAATTGCCGGTCCTCCGCAAATGCCAAACGAGTTTATTAATTACCGAGACGTTCGAACGGAGACTAGACATCCGATCCGTTTATACTCTCGATACATCGATAAGCTCCACATCTTGTTCCGCTTCACCGCGGAAGAGGCGAAAGACTTGATTCAAAGATATCTCACCGAACATCCCGATCCTAACAATGAAAACATGGTTGGATACAACAACAAAAAGTGCTGGCCGAGAGACTCGAGGATGCGTTTGATGAAACACGACGTAAACTTGGGACGAGCGGTGTTTTGGGACATGAAGAATCGTTTGCCTCGATCGTTGACGACGTTGGAGTGGGACAACGGGTTTTGCTCCGTGTTTTCAAAAGACAATCCAAACTTACTGTTCAACATGTGCGGATTTGAAGTGAGATTAATGCCAAAGATTCGCATGCAAACCGAGTATTTCGCGCAAAAAGATGGCGTGTGGAACTTGCAAAACGAAGAGACAAAGGAGAGAACCGCGCAAGCGTTTTTGCGAGTCGATGACGAAGGGTTGAAAGCGTTCGAGAACAGAATTCGACAAGTGTTAATGTCTTCCGGGGCAACGACATTCTCCAAGATTGCGAATAAATGGAACACGGCGTTGATTTCGTTGATGACGTATTATCGAGAAGCCGTGGTGCACACGCAAGAACTTTTGGATTTATTGGTCAAGTGCGAGAACAAAATTCAAACTCGAATTAAGATTGGCTTGAACTCGAAGATGCCGTCGAGATTTCCTCCAGTCGTTTTCTACAGTCCGAAAGAGATTGGCGGTTTAGGTATGCTTTCCATGGGCCACATCTTGATCCCACAATCGGATTTACGATACTCTGTCCAAACAGATTCAGGTGTCACGCACTTCCGTTCGGGCATGTCGCACGAGGAAGATCAGTTAATTCCAAATCTTTACAGATATCTGCAACCGTGGGAAGCTGAGTTTACGGATTCACAACGCGTGTGGGCTGAATATGCGTTGAAGAGGCAAGAAGCTCAAGCGCAAAATCGAAGATTGACACTGGAAGATTTAGAAGACTCCTGGGATCGCGGCATTCCGAGAATTAACACGTTGTTCCAAAAAGATCGACACACGTTAGCATACGATAAAGGGTGGCGAGTTCGCGCGCACTTCAAAGAAAATCATTTGATGAAGATTAACCAGTTTTGGTGGACGCATCAAAGACACGATGGGAAGTTGTGGAACTTGAACAATTACCGCACGGATGTTATTCAAGCCTTGGGTGGCGTCGAAGGTATTTTGGAACACACGCTCTTCAAAGGCACGTATTTCCCAACTTGGGAAGGTTTGTTTTGGGAAAAAGCTTCCGGTTTCGAAGACAGCATGAAGTTCAAGAAGCTCACCAACGCGCAGAGATCTGGTTTGAACCAAATTCCAAACAGGCGTTTTACTTTGTGGTGGTCGCCGACGATTAACCGAGCGAACGTCTACGTCGGTTTCCAAGTGCAGTTAGATTTAACCGGCATTTTCATGCACGGCAAAATTCCAACTTTAAAGATTTCTTTGGTGCAAATTTTCCGAGCGCACTTGTGGCAGAAGATACATGAATCCTTGGTAATGGATCTGTGTCTTCGTGATGATCAGCTTGTGCTGCGTGCAGATGGTGCCCACATCCCCGCTTCCGATGTTTCTGTCGGCACACAGCTTGTTGGTGACGATAACAAACCATGTGTCGTCTCTGCTATCCACCGTGGTACCGCCGAGATGTATTCCTTTCATCCTGTTGTGGAAAAGGATGGTGATTTGACTGAGCGCGGCTTTGTGTGCACACCAAATCATATCGTGTGCCTCAAGATGCCCGAGCCATACATCCAACATGGAGACAAGGACGTTACTGTTGTTTACTACCAACTCGTCCAAGATAATATTTTGGGATTCATGCGTCCGCAGATGAAAAAAACAGAATTCCGCGTTGATCCACATCAGTTCGGTGCCGTGGTTACAGACGCTCAAGCTCGATGTAAGCAAGCTGCTGATGATGAAGCTGCGGCAGCGACTTCATCGGGATGCAAGGTCAAGGTTACACATTCGAAGCCTCAGCAGAGATACGCGGTCCAATTCTTCTCTGTCCCAGCTGGCTCTGCATACAGGTTGGGCGCGACGGGCTTTTCGTACCGTCGTCATCTTGGGGCGCCTAGCGTGCCTACTTTAGATGATGCCCAAAAGTCTGCTGAAAATTTCCTCGCGTCACTTCCTCGCGATAATCAAATATGGGATGTAAAGGCTCGCGACTACGCTGTATTTGCTGAGATGTACGCTAGCTATGCGAGTGATCTTCGCATGTACCTGGCTCCGGCTGCTTGTGCGGCGTGGGAAGATAATAAGGAGGTGCGGGATCTTGCAGATGGCGTCGGCTTGAGTCCGCATGAACTTGGATGGATCGTCGGATTGTGGCTCGGGGATGACAGCGAGAAAGGTCCTGGATTCACCATCGACATGGTCGGCGATGCTGAGTCACTTGAGCGTCTAAAGAAACTGGCTCAAAAAATGGCTCTGGAAGTGATTATTCCCCCGCAGCGCGCTATCGGTGACAATTCCTGTCAGATGCTTCTGTTATCTGAGATGCAACCCCTGCCATCCGAGATGCAACCCAGCGAACCAGAAGGAAATATTTTTACCCAGCGAACCAACAGCCTTGCTTCTCCGACCCCCGTGAGTCAGATGGACGAGCAATCCAGAAAGCGTATTAAGCACAACGACGACAACTCTGGGAATAGCTTCTCTCAGGCGCTTGAGGCCTTGGGTATCCCCTACAGTCAAGGCAAATCCATGAGCGAAGATGTCATCGCCAAGTTGGTAGCCACGCCTGAGGCATTCCGCCGCGGCATGTTGGCGGGCCTCCTTGACTCTGATGGGCATCCGTCTACCTCGGAGGAAAGACATACGCATTACTGTTTCACGCAATCGTGTGACCACAAGGATATTATGGTGCTTGCACAGCGCATCGCACGTAGCCTCGGCTGCCGTGCGAACGTCACTGAGATGGACTATTTCGATTCACGCGAGAACAAGCGATCAGAGGAGCACCACAATTTTACTTTATGCATCGGCGGTTCCGCCATCTTGGCGGATCTCGACTTGGCACTCTCGCGCAAACGGATTCCTGTGGAAAATTTTGAATCGGGCTTTAAGCAGAACCCGATGCTTCGCACTTTCTCGGTGAGCAAAGAGCCCGCCGCGACATTTACGGGATTCCAGATTGACAACGAAAGCAACCGTTTTCTGCTGGCGGACGGCACTGTCACGCACAACTGTCAAGTATTCGATCAGGAGTTGGACGCTTTAGAGATTGAAACCGTGCAAAAAGAAACGATTCACCCGAGAAAGTCGTACAAGATGAACTCGTCTTGCGCCGATATTTTACTTTTTGCATCGTACAAGTGGCAAATTTCCAAACCTTCGTTAATGGGCGACGTGAACGACCAGTTCGATCAAAAATCGTCGAATAAGTTTTGGTTGGACGTACAACTGAGATGGGGCGACTTTGATTCGCACGATATCGAAAGATACACTCGCGCGAAATTTCTCGATTACACGACGGATAACATGTCTATTTACCCGTCGCCGACAGGCGCAATGATTGGCGTCGATTTGGCGTACAACTTACACGCGGCCTACGGGAACTGGTTCCCAGGTTCGAAACCATTGATTCAACAAGCCATGGCGAAGATTATGAAGGCGAACCCGGCGTTATATGTTCTCCGTGAGCGCATAAGGAAGGGCTTACAGTTGTATTCCTCGGAACCAACGGAGCCGTATTTGAACTCTCAGAATTACGGCGAGTTGTTTTCAAACCAATGCATTTGGTTCATCGACGACACGAACGTCTACCGAGTCACGATTCATAAGACGTTCGAAGGAAACTTGACAACGAAACCAATCAACGGTGCGATTTTCATCTTCAATCCGAGAACCGGTCAACTCTTTTTGAAAGTCATTCACACGTCCGTGTGGGCAGGTCAAAAGCGTTTAGGGCAGTTGGCTAAATGGAAAACTGCAGAGGAAGTGGCGGCGTTAGTCAGATCTTTACCGGTCGAAGAGCAACCAAAACAAATCATCGTGACCAGAAAAGGCATGTTAGATCCTTTGGAAGTGCACTTGTTAGATTTCCCGAACATAGTCATCAAAGGGAGCGAGTTGCAAATGCCGTTTCAAGCGTGCATGAAGATTGAGAAATTTGGCGATTTGATTTTGAAAGCAACCGAACCGCAGATGGTTCTGTTCAACATCTACGACGATTGGTTGAAATCCATCAGTTCGTACACAGCGTTCTCTCGATTGATATTAATCTTGAGAGCGTTGCACGTGAACAACGACAAGACGAAGATGTTGTTAAAGCCAGACAAAACGATCATCACTCAGCCGCACCACGTGTGGCCAGACTTGACGGATGAACAGTGGATTAAAGTAGAAATTGCGTTGAAAGACTTAATCTTGGGCGATTACGCGAAGAAGAATAATGTCAACGTCTCTGCGTTGACGCAATCGGAAATTCGCGATATCATCTTGGGCGCCGAAATCACCCCGCCATCGTTGCAGCGCCAACAAATCGCGGAGATTGAAAAGCAAGCCGCGAACGAAGACGCGGCACAGTTGCAAGCCGTGACGACGAAAACGACCAACGTGCACGGGGACGAGTTGATTGTCACGACAACGTCTCCGTACGAACAATCCACGTTTGGATCGAAAACCGATTGGAGAGTTCGTGCGATTTCAGCGTCGAATTTACACTTGAGAGTGAACCATATTTACGTCAACTCGGAGGACATCAAAGAAACTGGATACACGTACGTCGTCCCCAAAAATGTTTTGAAGAAATTCATCACCATTGCGGATTTACGCACGCAAATTAGTGGTTATTTATACGGTGTCTCTCCACCGGACAACCCGAACGTGAAGGAAGTTCGGTGCGTTGTTATACCGCCTCAGTGGGGTAACCACGCGACGACGCATTTACCTACCCAACTCCCCGATCACGAATATTTGAGAGATTTGGAACCGTTAGGGTGGATACACACGCAACCGAACGAAACACCACATTTACCTCCTCAGGATTGCGCCAAGCACGCGCAAATCTTAGAAAAAAACTCCTCTTGGGATGGTGAAAAAGCCATCGTGGTTACGTGTTCCTTCACCCCTGGTTCGTGTTCGTTAACCGCGTACAAACTCACGCCGAAAGGCTACGAGTGGGGAAGACAACAAAAAGATCAAAACGTCGGCAACCCGCAAGGCTATCAACCTTCGCACTACGAAAAAGTCCAAATGCTCTTATCCGACCGCTTTTATGGGTATTACATGGTCCCGGATGGCCAACCGTGGAATTACAACTTTATGGGCGTCAAGCACTCGGCGAGTATGAAATACGCGTTGAAGTTGGCCAATCCAAAGGAATATTACCACGAGAGTCACCGACCGACGCATTTTCTCGATTTTGCCAGCGCGGATGACCAAGACTTGAAAACCTCTGGGAGTGGGAAAGAGAACGTCACCGAAATCGATCGCGAGAATGTCTTTGAATGATAGAGAGATGCGTGCTTATAGCTTGTTGTTGTTGTCGCATATACCTACTACTACCACCCTACGTACTCCATTTAGTAAGTACTCCTTTGCTGCGCCTTTTTTTTACTACATATATACATCCCTCGTCATAATAATAATAATAATAATAATAGCGCGATAGGTAGAAGAAGAAGAAGACAAAGAAGAAGAAGAAGAAGAAGAAGAAGAAGAAGAAGAAGAAGAAGAAGAAGAAGAACTACGTAATAGTAGTAGTAATAATAATAATAATAACATACTACTGTGGTACCATACCTACCATATCACCTGGTGGTAATAACATACAAATACCTGTACAAAAATGGTGTCGCAATCCAATCTCGACCACATCACTCGGGAGAAGATTCGCGCTGCCGCCTCACCGACGGGCACGAAAGCAGAGCGCCCGAACGAAGCGGTCGTGGCGAGAGACCAAACGAAATCAAAAAAGACGAATAAAATAAAACCGAGGTACCGAACGAAGGCGACGCTGCTGAATAGGATTCGATACCACAACGGCGCGATTGGTTTGCTGTTTGGACGTCGAATGCGATACGTTGTGTTTGGCTTTGTCCTGGGCTATGGGATGCGGTTTTGGCAAAACGTGGACGAGGAAGCGACGAAGAGGAAGGAAAAAGAGGAAGAACGAAAGAAAAAGAAGAAAAAACCCGCGTTACAAACTCGAGCTAAAATTACCGAACTCCCGGACGATGCGGACCCGGATTTCGCGTTCGATTCCAAAGGGAACAAGAAAGCGGCGCCGAAACCGAAGGCGAACGCGAAGGAACAAAAAATGGTGTTGTTAATCCGCGAGGATTTGAACATGAGTTCAGGGAAAGTCGCCGCGCAGTGTTCGCACGCTGCCGTTGGATTGTTCCAGAGATTAATCAGCGAAGAATATCGATCGAGTCCGTCGGTGCAGAAAAATCTGAAATCGTGGATAGACGAAGGTCAAAAGAAGGTGTGTTTGTCCATCGCGAACACGGAAACGTTGGAGGATTTACGAGCGAGTTTTAGCATGAAACGAATTCCATACTTTGTTGTCGAAGATGCGGGGAGGACGGAAGTGGCATACGGGACGGAGACGGTCATGGCAGTTGGTCCGTGCGAAAACGAGGTGTTAGACCGCGTGACTGGAAAGTTACGATTGTTTGATTCGTGAGATTCTTCGCGCGCGCTTCATCCGAGAAAGTAGGTATGGTGGTACCCCCAACTTATTACTATTACTACTATTACTATTATTACAACTACATACTACTACTACTTATGATACACTATTGCTTCGTGCATACCTAAACTAAACTCGTCGTCAAATGTCGTCGTCGTCGTCGTTTTTATTGTTGTTGTTTACCGATGCGTCACCGTCTTCTCTTCGAGATTACATTGCGCGGTGACCGAATCTAACAACAAAACGGACGGATTGCGTCCCATCCTTTCCTTCGCGCACTCTTTCGCGTACTCCTTATCTACTCCACCGCCGACCCATTTCTTCTCTTCCAAGGCGACCACCGCGTTCACTCGTCTCTCCACTTCTTCCTTCTCCAACACGAGTAACGCCGCGTGTTTGCTCACTTTCGATCCGTTGAACGCCGGCACGGCTTGGAACAAGAACATCAATCGTTTCACCACGGTTTCTGCGTCGACTTCTAATATTTCTGGACAGTTTGCCGCGGTCATCGGAAGATCCACGGTCGTCCGTCCGAGGTATTTATGGAGTCGTCTGACTCGATTTTCCAGTTCGTTTGGGTTTCGAAACACGTTGTTGTTGTCCTCTTCTTTTTTTAAGTGCGGCGTTCCCTTCGCTGCTCGTTTCTCCGCGCATTTTCTCGACGATCCAAAATGGTGCCAAAATCGAACGACGACTTTTTCTTCGTCCGTGGAGACGCCGTCGATGCCATCCCCGGCCGATTTCATCCGACCACCTTTAAAACCACCAACACCACCACCACCGCGTGCCCTCCTTTTTTTCAAAGACGACGACGACCACGAGTCGTCAAAGCGATGATGATTTTGGCCAACACCACGACCAAAGGAGGAGTAACGTTTTGGTGGTTGTGGTGCGCGCAAAAAAGCGCCTCCTCCTCCTCCTCCTCCTCCTCCTCCTCCTCGCCACATCATTTTTTTTGTCTCTCGTCTTCTTCTTCTTTTTCTTCTTATTC
>Ga0310343_10001616_pt1 | contig 11642 bp, 5 predicted proteins | sample HC15DNA2025_MG_FD_203519 | JGI IMG/M metagenome (GOLD analysis project Ga0310343, IMG submission 203519) | Marine microbial communities from station ALOHA, North Pacific Subtropical Gyre - HC15-DNA-20-25_MG | ecosystem: Environmental > Aquatic > Marine > Oceanic | place: Pacific Ocean: North...
AATATTATTGGACGATACAAATGGTCTTATATATATTATCAATAGAGATGGTACTGCTTGGGTAGAATTAGATGAAGCAGGAAGTGTTAATGTTTATAGTAACGAAAACTTAAACATAAGAGCAAAACAAGATATCAATATTAGAGCAGATAATAATCTAAATTTAGAAGGCGGTGTTAATGTAAACATTAGTGCTGGTGTATTAGAAGAAGGGGAAGGACCTGATGGCTCCAGTGGACCATACGGTGATGTAAAAATACAATCTGGTAATGCTATTGAAAATTATACCATTAATAGATTTAAAGTTTTTACAAAAGATCCAGGCTCAGCAATAGAACATGCATCTAAAGGACAGATAAGAAACTTTTCAGAATCTCAAATGCACATACTTTCACAAGCAGAAATTTTTATGTCTACAAATGCAGACATGCATGTTAAAAGTGGTGGCACAATGAATCAACAAGCAGGTGGAAGAAATAATATAATAGGCTCCACTGTTCATTTAAATGATGGTGGAAGTGCTTCACAGGCAGAACAGGCGTCAATAGTAGAAAGAATAGCACCAACAATTCACACAGATGTTAGTGACCAAAATCCAGAATTTGAATACGAAGAAGGTAATGTATCAGAAGACACAAATCCATTGCCAACGGATGGTGACAGACCTCCACCAGATCCAGACACATCTAACATAGCATCTATTTTACCAATAGTTACAACTGTTGAACCTTGGATAGGACATGGTAGTGGCCCGGCAGGTTCACCAGATGAGGTTACAAAAGATGGTAGGGCAAGTGAGAACAATCCTACTAATGCTATAAATCCAAATGACACATCACCAGCAAACTATGTTGCAGATAACGGACAATTACAAGTGGGCACAGGATACGATGGTGTTGCTGGAGATAACATCAAAGCATTAGGAGGAAAAGCAGGACCTGGTAGTGTTCCTGATTACATACCATCAGATTTGCAATCAACAATGGGTGACCCAAGTAGTATGGGAGATAGTTTTTATAAATCAGACGCATGTAGTGTAGGAGCAGGTGTATTAGGTTCAGCAGTAAGTAATACAGCGATGCCTGTAGAATTAGACAACGGCAGAAAACTTTTAGGAAAAGGACACATACTATCACCACAAGAAGTAAGTGCAGGTGTAACAGCCTTTGGTGGTGGTACTATTTTAAATCCTAAATCAGGAGGACTTTTACCTGGTACAAATGTCAGTGTATCTGATGCTACTAATTTAATTAAAGGTGGTGTAACACAAGATTTAGTTAATGCAGGACTATCAAGAGTTATGGGTTCGAAAGGCACTTATCAAACAGGCACAGGATATATTATACACAACTTGGGAATGAATATGGCAACAGGTGTTGCAACTAAATTAGCAAAAAACACATTGGGAAATACTGCTAAATGGGTAGCATTAAGTTTAAGTGGTGCTCAAGGTGGCATGAGTAGAAATCAATACTTAGCAACAGTTATGTTTGCAGAAAGTATGGGAGAATCAAATTGGATGAGCAGTAGTGTTAAGAGTGCTATACTAAATGGTGACTATATAAGAGTACCGATTGAAATGATGAACTACTCAAGTAACAAACGTGGATATAAACAAAATCTTGCAAATAGAAGAGTTTATGAAAGCACACTATGGGGTATGCCCGATAGTTATTCACCTAATCATGTTCAAGGTAGTGGAACAGGTTGGGGGAATAAAGCGGCTCAAATACAATTAGATAATTATGAATTAACTAAAAAGTATGGTAAGTCTGCTCCTTCATTCTTCCCAGTGAACGAAGATGCACAACTTCCTATAAGTAAAATTGACCTTGCTGATAGGACTGATAAAGCAAAATTCTATAACCCAAATGATAAGATATTAGGCGGGGGTCGACCAGGACCAATATTACCATTCTTTAATATATTTAATATCTAATCTTTTTTTTGTCTTTCAAGATGTTTAATCTGATTTTGCAAATCTGAAATTTTCACATAAGCACGATACTTTCCATCTTGCTCTTCTTTGATATTTCTTTTTAGCAATTCTATGTGTTCCAATAATGCATTACACTCGTTGTTTTTTTCAACAAGCATAAGTCTTAATTGCTCTTCTGCAGTATTGTTAAGTGAAATTATTTCTTTGTTTTTAATCTCTATTGTAGTCATCAAACACTCGTTCCTTTATTAAGTTTACTATATCCATTGATAATAGCACTTCATTATGTGATAAGTCAACCGTTATATTTTCTTTGTTTACAAATCCAACAGGAACTTTAGTTTGTGTTTCAATTGTAAGCAGTCCATCATTAGGAGAACTTCCTAATCCAGCGAGTGCATTACCACTACTCGTTCCTGCTGTTATAATATTAGTTATCGGAATTTCACTATTTGTATCTGCAATGGATGTTAAAAACGCACTTCCTGGAGTCATCGTTGCAAAAAGTTTACTTTGTCTAAAAACTAATGACAGCCATTTTGCAGTTCTACTGCCTGCCCACGGCGAACTTAATGCAAATAAATGTTTTACATTATCATAATACGAAAGCAGTCTTGCAGATAGCACACAGCCGTAACTATGTGCAATTATAGAAAAAGGTTCGTCACCTAAATTTTGGTCTATAAGAAATTTAAATCTTTTTACAATTTGTTCTGGATCTTCTTGAACGTCGTACTCTAAACTTAAAAGATTATGTTCTGGTAAAAATATTTCTAAAAAATTAAAACTTAAATTACTTTGACCACTTCCATGAATAAAGACAACATTAGTTTGGTTCGCCATCCCTTATTAACTGCTCCATAAGGTCAAACTCACGTGGGATTTTATTTTTTTGGCCCACCATATTAACCATTTCAAAAAGTACATATTTCTTAGTATGGTAATCAAATATGCCGAGTGAATGAATTCTGTTGCCATTCTTGTGCAACATCTTACGAAACCTAGGTCCATACCCACTAGATTCTACATAATTATTGTCGTAAATTTTTTTGTTGACCTTATATGCTAAATCAACAATTTTATCGAAACGTTCTAATACGTTCTTCATTAGCCATCCTTTGTTAAGATTCAAAAAATAACGATAATGATTATCGTCTCCAATGTTACTTATAAAATGTTGTTTGTAATGTGCTTAAAAATGGTGTATTAAAACTAGTTTTAATGGTATCAGATAAATATTGGTATGGCAAACATTTACAAAGGCTTTAGTACAGTAAACAAGATTAGGGCACCTTATACCTTAACTGATGCCGAACTTGTTAAAACTGACTTACTCAATGAACTCAACACCAGACAAGGTGAACGTGTTATGCGTCCAACGTTTGGTACAAGAATTTTTGACATACTTATGAATCCACTAGATGAATATGTTGTCAATGAAGTTGAGGAAGATGTAATCAGAATTGTCAACAAAGACCCTAGAGTTGAATTGCAAACAGTAAAAACTGATGTTTTGGACCACACAATAAGGTGTGCAGTACAACTTAGAATTTTGCCAAGATTAGGCGAAGACGAGTTATATGTAGAATATGCTCGACAAGACGTAGAGTTATAATATGGCAGTTAATAGTAGACAGAATAATTTATTTGCGGCAGAGGATTGGGACGTAGCCTATCAGGCATATACGCAAGTAGATTTACAAGCATACGACTTCGATACAATTCGAAGTGCTATGGTCGAATATATTAAAACAAATTTCCCTGAAAACTTCAACGACTATATTGAAAGTTCAGAGTTTATTGCTATCATAGAATTGTTAGCATACCTTGGACAAAGTATTGCATTCAGAATGGATATTAATACTAGGGAAAACTTTTTAGAAACTGCAGAAAGAAGAGATTCAGTATTCAAACTTGCAAGAATGTTAGGATACAATCCTAAAAGAAATATTCCAGCAAGTGGATTAATGAAGGTTGTTAGTATATCAACTACAGAACCTTTGTCAGACAGCCTAGGCAATCAACTCAATAACAGAACAATCACATGGAACGATGCAAACAATCCAGATAGTTATGAGCAGTTCATTACAATAATGAATAGTGCCTTTGGTCAAGTAAACAGATTTAGTAAGCCTGTTAAAACAGGAACGTTGGGTGGTATTGTCACAGACTTATATGAAATAAACACACCAACAAATGCTCCGTTAGTATTCAATTTTGAATCTACAATAAACGGACAAAAAAGACAATTTGAATTTGTAAACTCTGATTTTACAGATAACAAATTCTTTTACGAAAAACATCCAGACCCTGTCAACAACTTTGGAATGATTTATAGAAATGACGGACTAGGTCTGTCAAGCAGAAACAATGGTTTCTTTATGATGTTTAAACAAGGAACATTGGAACAAAGAGATTTTGATTTCAGTGTACCTGTTGAAAATAGAACAGAAGAAGTTGGAGTAGCAGGTATTAATGAAACAGACGTTTGGTTGCAACAATTAAATAGTTTGAAAACAGTTGTAAACAAATGGGAAAGAATACCAAATACAGTTGGTCAAACATTACAATATAATGTACAAGCAAAAAATACTCCACTGCTTTATGCAGTATCTAATTTAGGCACAGGTGGTATTAAATTAGAATTTGCTGATGGTAACTTTGCAAGTGTTCCAGTAGGTGATTACAGATTATATTATAGAAAGAGCGATAATGAAAGATTTACAATGTCGCCTGACGATGTTGGAACCACAGCAATTAGAATACCTTATACAAATGCTAAAGGAGTAAGATATGTATTGACTGTTACTGCACAATTACAAAATACAGTTAATAACAGTTTGCCTGAAGAAACAGTAGCAGGTATTAAAGAAAGAGCACCACAGTCTTATTATGCACAAGATAGAATGATTACTAATCAGGACTATCAAACTTTGCCTTTGGCAAAAAATACAAATATTGCTAAACTAAAAGTAACAAATAGAACACATGCAGGGCATAGTAGATATATCGATATTACTGATCCTACAAGTACATTCCAAACAACAGATGTAATTGCTGAGGACGGTGCATTATATTTAGACAACGTATTTACAAGCAGTAACTTTGTTATTGACGTAAACAATACTGCCACAGAACAAATTAATAGAACAGTACAACTTATACTTAAAAATTTAAAATTAAACGATTTTGTTTATAGTACATTTAGAGATAGTTGGCTGTTAAGACAACCTAACAAATTTAATTTAGAAAACTACAATATAGTTTGGCACACATTGCCAAGAACCACATCAAGTGTTACAGGATATATGACTGAAACATTTACACAGAATGGAACTATTGCGGACCTTAATATTGCAGATCCTAATTTGCAACTTATACAACCGGGTCATATGATTAAATTTGTAAATCCACAAAACAGGTCCGAATATATTTGGGCAAAGATTAAAGTTATACTTGATAATGGTAGACGAGGTGGAAACCTAACTACAATTACAGGACCTATTACATTAAGTGAAGCAATACCTGAGAATTGGGAAGGTGTTGAATTAATTACAACTTTAAGAAAAACATTCTTTGACAGTGAAAGAACTGCAATCGTAAATGCATTAGAAACTAAAAAGACTTTTGGATTAGGATACAATCCAAGCAGTAACTATTTTTATGTGATACAAAACAGTAACCTTAATGCTGGTACAGATTTTGATATTGGTAACGGAGAAGATACATCAGGTAACGGAAGAGATAAAAGTTGGTTATTGAAATTTCAATACGAAAGTATAGACACATTAAGTTACAGATACAATGTAACAACAAGAGGCACAGAATATGTGTTTGAAAGTTTTGAAGATGTGAGATTCTATGATGTGTCCTCAAATAGAATTGTTGATAGTGGAACAGGTTTAGCAAAATACGATACAATTGAATTAACAACTTTAAATAACAAGCCTATATTAGAAGAGAATTTCGAATGGATAGATTCGAGTGCCACCCCAGACTATGTAGGTGATAAATGGTATTCAGTAGAATTAGGAAGAACATTTGATAATATTCCATTAAGAAGTAGAGACACAGGATTTAGTGATGTTGAAGTTAAACTGCAATCAAACTTTGGATTGTTTAGAGATGGTGACAGAACTAGTAATGCTTTTGTAAACGATGTTGTTATAGAATTAGGAACAACATTTGATACCAGTGATGTTTCAAATACAAATGTAGTTATTGCAAACAATTCAGGTGTTATTAGTCAATTGCCTGGTAACATTAACATTGACTTTAGCAATACAACATTTGGTTATAACATTTTATCTACAACTGGTAATGGTAATGTAGCATTCAAATATAATGCAGTTTCTTATGATACTGCAAATGTAGGATATGGGCAACATGTTAGTTTAGCAAATGCTAATGTATCAACTCAAACAGGTAATTTGGTTATTGCAAATTACAATAGTAAAAAGCATTACGCAATAGATAGAACAGGTTTAAGCAGTAAAGATAGAATTACTGTAACATATTTAAATGAAAAGACTAGACTAGAAAAACCAATTAAATGGAGTGCTGTTGGTAACTTTGTGTCCTCAGACGGTTATACAGACCCTAGAAAAATTTTAATAACACCTCAAAACAGTACAGGTGATGATAGTCCAGACAATCCTATTCAGTTTAAAGATTTTGTAAACAAAAAGAATATTATTTTATATGAAGATTTTGAAAGTTTTGACGGATACACATATAGCAAACCAGTCAAAGCAGGAATATTAGATTTAAGAAGAGAAGATGGTGTTAATTTTGACGGAACAACATTTAGTAAAATAGCAGGTAACTCAACAGGAGATGCAAGTACAAATACAGGTACTGTATATGAAGTAGCAGACTTTGATTATTTCCTTGTTAAAAATGAAAGTATTATTAATACGTTTGATAACACAAACGGAAAGTTACACAATAAAAAAGTTTATGCACAAGATACTAACAAGGTATATTTAATGACTTATAGTAGTACAAACTTAAATATTGTAAAACACTATGAAAGTTCTAGACATAGAGCAAAACAAGGAAGAAGTTTCACACAGAATACTCAGGCATCGGCACAAGATGGTGTGATATTTAAATGGCAACACGTTGCAGATAACAGCATGAGAATTGACCCAAGTATTAGTAATGTACATGAGTTCTTTATTTTAACAGAAACATATTACGATAAAATACAGTCATACTTGAATGTTCCGGGGACAACATTCCCCATAGCACCAAGTAGTTCAGAATTAGAAGCAGAATTTGAAAACTTGCAAGAATATAAATCTGCAAGTGACCAACTCTTATTTAAGAGTGGTAAGTTTAAATTACTATTTGGTAATGACGCACAACAAAGTCTACAAGCAAGATTTAAAGTTGTTAGATTACCAGGTACAAGTATCAGCGATAACGAGATTAAAACAAAAGTAATATCAGCAATTAATAGATATTTTGAAATAGAAAATTGGGATTTTGGTGATACTTTTTACTTTACAGAATTAAGCAGTTACATACATCAACAAGTAGGTAATACTATTGGAAGTATTGTAATTGTACCTAAAAACAGTCAGGGTGTATTTGGAGACTTATTCCAAGTTAAATGTAGTTCAGATGAATTATTTTTAAGCACCGCAACAGTTTTAGATGTAGATGTTGTTGATAAACTAACATCAGATAATTTAAGACCTGCACCTGCAACACAAAGTAACTTCTCAACTTATGAAAATAGTACAGAAGAAATTGGCCCATATGCGATAGATGGTTATTATCCACTTTACAGCACGGCTGAAGCGGCTAACTTTGTAGGTGATGGCACAAACGAAACATTTAAGTTTTTTGGAAAAACATTTTATATGCCTAAAGGTATAACTCAATATAAAGGAAATTATGTAACCAATCAAGCCACAACTACAACTTATACAGGTACCACTGCAACGAATGATAGTGTTGGAACTTCAGCACAATCAACATCAAGTAGTAGTACTTCAGATAATCAAGGTAGTGGCGGCTCAGGCGGTGGCGGTAGTGGATATTAATCAATATGGCAGACGATAAGCAATATAAAAAACTACCTGCTAATCAACAAACGACAGCAGTCAAAAACTTTTTTGAAAGCACCGTTGAACAGTTGTTTAGTAAAGCAAATATTGAACAAGTTTCAGGATTTGTAGGTAGAAAAGAATTTGAGCAGTTTGATCCTAGGGACAGATATGTCAGTCAGCCTACCAGCGGAAGAAATTTTTACAGTTTTGAACCTGTAGTAAGTTCAGTAAATCAGATTACTGGTAGAAGTGAAAACAATGTTTTCTTTGATGACTTTACTAACATATTAGAAAGTTATGGTGCAGATACATCAAAGCAAAATGTATTGTTCGATACAGAATTTTATAGTTTCTTACCACCAATTAATATTGACAAATTTATTAACTTCCAAGAATATTTTTGGAGTCCTACAGGACCTACACCTAAAACTATTGAAGGTACGGCAACTAATCCAATTAATATTGAAAAAGATATATTAGGGAAGAAAAGTTATACAGCACCTGACGGAACAGTATTTAAAAATGGTATGATAGTAACCTTTACAGGAAACTATGTAATACCTGTATCTTATCAAGATGACCAACGTTGGATTATAGAAGGTGTTGGTGAAAGTATATTATTATTCAACAGAGACCAAAACTTTGCAACTACATTTGCAACAGAGTTGAATATACCTTTTGACAACACATTGATTACAAGCACGGATGAGTTAATTAGTACACCTGGTAATACTATGTTAAGTGGTGGTCTAATTGGATTAGCAGATGCAGACGGCACAACAATCACAGACTCTAACAAATTTACAGATTATGATGGATATGTTTTACATTATAATGACAGATATTCACCTGGTGGTAGAACTCCAGCAGTTGGTTATGTTAGTATGTCGCAGGTTGAACCTGACTCAGGACTGCCTTTATGGTCAGGTTATATTTCACCTATTGGAACATCACTACAATATGTTGTAGGTGGTTCGGGTGCATTTGATACTCAACCTTTTGACAGTGATAATACCCAAACTGTTCCAGACTATATTATTATGCAACGTGGTGCTAAAGATAATAATGTATGGAGTAGAATTAACTTTTGGTACCACAGACAAAACTTTTTAGATGTTGGTGACGAACTTCCAACCAAGAGTGCTAGAGCAACAAGACCAATTTTAGAATTTGACAGAGATATTGAACTATACAACTTTGGTAAGTTGGGTGTAGATTCAGTTGAAATATCGTCTTATGATACAACATACGCAGAAGTAGACGGAAGACCTACTAATGGTGTTGTAGATTCTGTTACATTAAGAAGCGGTAATAAAATTTTATTCCCAGCAGAAGAACAAAATGTCAGTCAATACATTTATCAAGTAGAAAGTAGTACAAGTGCAACTGTATCTGCAGACGTAACTAGTTCAACAAATATAACTCTAACATCTACAAATAATGATATTAAAGTTGGTGCAACAGTTTCTGAACCAGGAAATAGTTTAAACAACATTACAGTAGCAAGTATTAGTGGCACTTCACTTGTTGTTAATTCAGCAGTAAGTATTAGTGCAGGTACAGTTTTAAGTTTTGATGAAAAAGTAATTTTAAAAAGAAAACCAGCAAGTACAAATCCTGCAGGAGCAGTTGATGGAGATGCAAACTTTGTACCATATACACCTGCAATAGGTGATGTGGTTAGTATTAAGTTTGGTGCAAACAAACAAGGTATAGAATATTACTGGAGTGGTACTGCATGGTTAGAAGGACAACAGAAAAATAAAGTCAATACTCCAATACAATTTAATGCATACGATGTAAACAGAAAATCATTAGATAATGAAGCAGTATATCCAAACAGCATGTTTACAGGAAATAAAATTTTCTCTTACAAAGAAGATAACACAATTGGTGCAACAAGAGATCCAATATTGGATATGGCATTGTCATACAAAAACTTTAATAACTTTAGTGAAATAGTTTTTGTAAACAACTTAGACGATGATTTAATTTCTTATAAAGCATTTGGTTCTACACAAGACTCATTTGTTAAAGGATATGTGTACTATAAGAAAACATTACCAAGTGGTGATATAGAGTATGATACTACTTGGAAAACACATTCTAAAAAATCAAGTCAGATTGTAAGAGATCAATATATTGTTAGTCAAAAAGATGTTGACGATAGTAGACTATTTTGGAAAATTAGTGCAAAACCTACTGATGATATAAACAGCATAAGAGTTTACATTAATGACAAAAGAAACCAAACATTTAGTTTTGATAGCACTCAGACAGCAATTACATTTGGTACATTCACATTAGAACTTAATGATGTAATTGATATAGAAATAAAAACTACAGAAGGTAAAATTACTGCCAATGACCGATTTGGTAATTTTGAAGTTCCTGCTAGTTGGGTAAGCAATTACGAAAATACAGATATTAAAGAAGTATCAGAACCACAATATTTAGAACATTTTAGAAACTTTGTTAAGAACCAAGAATTGTTTAGTGGAGATCCTTTAGGATCAAATAACTTTGATAACCTTGACAAAGATGAAAGTTATGCAAATAGAATAATACAAACAGACGATAGTTTGCAAATGGCATCCTGGTTAGTAAGTAATGACAAATTTAATATTTTAAATGCACTAAATTTCAATGCTAACGAATATGTAAAATATAAAGCAAGACTAAAATCAGAAATTAAAAGATACATAGATAACAATGATACATCTACTATGAGTAATAGTGATATATTAGAATTTGTTTTGCAAAATGTTATTGCGTTTAATCCTGGAAAGTTAGTATTTGATTACAGTTACATGTTAGCATTTGGTGACAAGTACACAGAAGAAAAAATTACAATTAACAATATTGCTACTAAAAAATATACTTTGACAAATTATCTAGATTGCGATAATGTACAAAATACAATTTATGTTTATGACCAAGTAAACAATGTTGACACAATGTTACTTGTTGATAAAGATTATACTATAAACAGTTTAAATGGTGTTGTAACATTAGAGTTTACATCAACTTACACACTTACATTAGGTAACGTAATAAAAGTTAGACTGTTTGATTTAAATAGAGAAAGCACACAAACTCCCCCAACACCAAGTGCTATGGGTATTACACCTCTTTACGAACCTGGAATTATAAATGATACCAGTTTTAGAGCACCTATAAATGTTATTGTTGGACACGATGGTAGTAGAACAGTAGCAGAAAATGATTTGCATGATAATATTTTATTAGAATATGAAAGGCGTGTTTACAACAATGTGCTACAAGCATACAGAGATAAAGATAGCCATGCTGACTTAAACATTTATTCAATAAGGTCAGGCAGATTTAGAGATACAGGTCTATCTAGAGAAAACTTTTACAACTTAATAAGAAACGATTTTAATCAATACGTTTCAAGAAACGATGTTGATTTTGTAAAAAATGAATTCTACGATTCAGATGATTACTTTACATGGAACTACAACAGTGGTACTGTAAAACCTGGATACTGGAGAGGTATTTACGAAAGTTGTTACGATACAGAAAGACCACACACTCATCCATGGGAGATGTTAGGATTTATTAAAAAGCCAACATGGTGGGAAACTCAATATGGTACCGATTATACAAGCAACAATAAAAAA
>Ga0310343_10001619_pt1 | contig 11621 bp, 10 predicted proteins | sample HC15DNA2025_MG_FD_203519 | JGI IMG/M metagenome (GOLD analysis project Ga0310343, IMG submission 203519) | Marine microbial communities from station ALOHA, North Pacific Subtropical Gyre - HC15-DNA-20-25_MG | ecosystem: Environmental > Aquatic > Marine > Oceanic | place: Pacific Ocean: North...
GCTGTGCATGTTAACATCAGACCCAACTGAACAAACAACACCAGAACCCTCATGTCCGGGAGAAAAGGGCCTTTCTGGTTGAAATTGATATAAACCCTGAACAATAAGATTGTCTGGATAATTTAACCCAGCTGCTTTTACATCAATGACAATTTCTCCCGGTCCTGCAATAGGATCAGCAACCTCTTCCCAAACTAGCTCCGAAACCGGGGCAAATTTTTTGCAAATAATAGCTTTCATAAACTCTCCTAATGTTTAAACACTCTAAAGCCAGTAAAGGCCATAGCAATTTTATTTTTGTTACACGACTCAACAACCTCGCCGTCTCTTATAGATCCGCCGGGCTGGATTATGGCAGCAATTTTGTATTGTGCCATTTTTTCTATTGAGTCTTTAAAAGGAAAAAAAGCGTCAGAAGCGACGACACACCCTTTAGGTATTTTTGTTTTTTCAAAAGCTATTTTCGTGGCATCGACCCTGCTTGTCTGGCCACCAGATATGCTTATAATTTTATTGTTTTTGGCTACAACGATTGCATTTGACTTTGTGTGTTTGACCACCTTCCAAGCAAACAAGCCGGTAGAAAGTTGGTTTGGAGTCAACTTTTTCTTTGTTGGAATAACAAGGTGTTTTTTGAGCAGGTTTGAATCATCTCGCTCTTGACCCAAGCTTCCACCACCAATTGTTTTGATCGAAAATTCTGGAGACAAATATTTTTTAAAGCTTAAAACACGCAGATTTTTTTTCTTTGAAAATATTTTTAATGAGCCAGCGTCAAAAGAAGGAGCGACTATGATTTCAAAGAATATTTTATCTATTTTTTTTGCCACATCAACGGTGCATTTTCTGTTCATTGCGACCACACCTCCAAAAGCAGACAGGCTGTCTACATTGAGCGCTCCAGAAAATGCCTCGCTTATGCTCTTTCCTACTCCGACTCCGCAAGGAGAGTTGTGTTTTACTATAACACAAGCAGGAGACTTTTTAAACTCCGATAGACACTGCAAAGCAGCGTCCCCATCTAAAAAATTATTATATGAAAGAGCTTTGCCTTGGTGCTGCTTGGCCTGTGGAATACCAAGAGAGGAGGGCGCGTCTCCCTTCACAACAAAAGCTTGTTGGTGAGGATTTTCACCATAACGCAAAGAATAATGTTCGGGTGTGTTTTCTGATAGTGTTTCAAAGATGGTTTGATCATATTCAGCACAATGACCAAAGGCTTTTTTAGCAAGGTTAAAACGCCTTTTTTCTGTAAGGCCCCCATTAGAAATAGCCGCACCTACAGAACGGTAGTCTGTTGGGCTTACAACAACACTAACCCACTTAAAATTTTTTGCTGCTGCCCTAATCATGGTTGGTCCACCAATGTCAATATTTTCTATTTTTTCATCCATTGTGGAGTTGGTGTTTTTAGCAACATCGGAAAAGGGATATAGGTTGCAAACAACGAGATCAATCCAAGCAATGCTGTTTTTTTTTGCTTCATCTTTATCTTTATCTCTTTGCCCTAGAATCCCACCAGAAATATATGGACTAAGGGTTTTAACCCTTCCTCCAAAGATTTCAGGAAAGCGGGAAATTGAAGACACTTTTGATACTTTTATTCTAGCGTCCTTTAAAGCCGAGGCTGTACCTCCGGTTGCAAATATTTTTACACCATTTTTTTGAAGCAACTTAGCAAACGTTACAACACCAGATTTTTTAGAAACCGATATTAGTGCAGTTTTAGGTAAGATCTTGTTTGTCATTCGTTCTCTGGAAGCTCTGGAACGCTTTTATTCATTATTTTGTTTCTATACGCCAAACCAACAAGGGCTAAAGACAATAGCGCTACAGAGGCAGAAAGATACAAAGACTCAATACCTTTTATATCTTCAAAAGATATATGTCTTGCCAAAGCAAACATACCAATATATAAAGGATACCTTATTGGGATTTTTCCAGTGGAAAAAAATATGTTTACCATTTGCATGATTTCTAGATAAATAAACAGCATCAAAACGCTCTCCACCCTAACTCCTCCACCGTTTACAGCAGACATAACCTCTTCAAAACAAAGGAATATCACCATACCCAGTATGATTAAGTGCAGAACTTTTTCAACAATAGAAATAAAGTCAAAAAACAGTTTGTTATTCATAACTCCTCCAGTTATTAATTACCTCTATAAAAGACTCACCCTCAAGCTTTTGAACTCTTTCTCGAAGAGATTCAACAGAGTCGTTTTCATAAACAGGACACGATTTTTGTAATAAAATAGGACCACAATCAACATCTTTGGTTACAAGATGAATTGTGCACCCGCTTTCTTTATCGCCCGCAGCCAAGACGCTTTCATGAACATCGTTGTTCATCCCACCAGCATATTTTGGCAGCAGAGAAGGGTGGACGTTAATTATTTTTCCACGCCATCTTTCTACAAACTCTGATGAAAGAATTCTCATAAACCCAATAAGCAAAATCAAATCAATTTTTTTGCTTTCTAAAATTTGTGACATTTCTAAGTCAAAAACATCACGTTTTTTATTTTTATGACAAATAAAATGACTCTCTATACCATAAGCGCTAGCCTTTTTTAGAATCCCAGAAAGCTCTTTGTTTGAAATTATAACCTCCACGCTGGCCAAAAGCTCCCCGGAGTTTATAGCACTAACAATAGGAACAAGGTCTGAGCCGTTGGTTGATCCAATAACAGCCAACCTCATTGCAACAACTCTTCCATTCTTTTAATTCTAGAGTCAATCAACTTCTTTGTACCAATGTCTTTTCTGTGAAAGAGGTTTCCAGATATATTTGCTATACCGGCTTCAGCAAATATCTCAGCTTGAAAAACATCTTTGTTTTTGCCAACCACCGCAGCGGTTCTTGAACCACAGGCTATTAGCTTTTGATCTTTTAACATAACAGATGCGAGAAAAAGAGAGCGGTCATTTTGATCACAAAATACTTCAAAGTCTTTTGTAGGTTTATCTGGGTAGCCCACCGGAACAACATATTTACAAACAGTAGCAAGCCTTTCAAAAGAGACATCTTGTTTTTTAAGGTTTCCATCAATCATAGAAATACAAATTGACAAGAAGTCTGACTCCAATATAGACAAGACATTCATTGCTTCAGGATCACCAAAACGTGCGTTGTATTCAATGACCTTAACACCGCCCCTTGTTAACATAAAGCCGCCATATAATATGCCAACATAGGGAGTGCCCGTTTCTTCAAAAAGTTGTTTGGCTACAAGTTCGTTGGTTTTTTGAGCCTCGTTGATGTCTTTTTCTCTTAAAAAGGGAAGAGAATGATTCTCAAAAGAGTAGGTGCCCATCCCCCCGGTGTTAGGACCGGTATCGCCTTCATATGCTCTTTTGTGATCTTGAACAACAGGCATATGTTTGCAAACCTTACCATCTACAAAACTCATTAAAGAAAACTCTTCCCCAACCAACTTTTCTTCGATTAAAAACTTTCCGCCAATGTTAATAATTTCATTAGCGTAGGCAATGCCCTCATCGATGTTTTTTAGGTGTTCACCAGAAACACGAACTCCCTTTCCCCCCATAAGACCATCAAACTTTATTACGTACTCTCCACCCAGTTGTTTGATAAAGCTTTCAACCCCCTCTATTGAGTTAAACTCTTTTCTTTGTGGATTTTTTTCTGGACAGCAAAGATCAATTATTTTTCTTGCAAAAGTCTTACTGGTTTCAATTAGTGCAACTTCTTTTTTGGGCCCAACGCACCCAATTCCAACATTTTCAAGCTCATTCACAATGCCGTTAGCAAGCGGGTTTTCTGGACCAATTATTGCAAAATCAACCTTATTTTTTCTACTATACGACACGATATCAGATATGTTCGCAAGATCAGTAACAAAGTAGTCCTTACAAAGATCGAAGATCTGCGGGTTTATGTCTTTTGATACGCAAAAAAGAGAGTTTTTTATTGAGCTTTGTGAAATGCACCTAGCAATTGCAACCTCTCTTGCCCCAGACCCTACAACCAATACTTTTTTCATTCTTTGGAAGATCGGTTGTTTTCAAGTCGTGATAAATATTCTTCAGAAATTTTTCCGGCACGATACTTGCCCGTAAAAACCGAGTCTTCAAAGCTTGTAATATTTGTATTTCCAATGTGCGCGGCCATTCTTAAGTCTTCAATGTCTTGATAAATAAGTTCGTCTGCTCCGATGAAGTGTCTTATTTCTTCAACTGTTTTTCCGTGGGCAACCAGCTCTTTGGTTGCGGGCATATCAATACCATAAACGTTTTGATAGCGTACTGGAGGAGCTGCAGAAGCAAAGTATACATTTTTTGCTCCCTGTTTTCTAACCATTTCAACAATTTTTTTTGATGTATTTCCTCGCACAATTGAGTCGTCAACCAACAAAACGTTTTTATTTTTAAACTCAATTTCTATTGGACTTAATTTGTGAGCAACAGATCTTTTTCTTATACTTTGCCCCGGCATAATAAACGTTCTACCTATGTATCTGTTTTTAATAAACCCTTCTCTGTATTTAACACCAAGTTTGTAGGCAACCTGCATCGCAGATGTTCTGCTTGTGTCTGGAACGGGTATTACTGCGTCTATTTCTAGATGAGAATAATCTCTAAGAATTTTATTTCCCAAAAAATCTCCCATTCTAAGTCGAGATTTATGAACTGATATAGAATCAATAACAGAGTCAGGGCGCGAAAAGTATACAAACTCAAAAAGACAAGGAGAGTGTGATATAGATTCAGCACAAACGCTTTTTTCTACAACACCACCTTCAGATATAATAACAGCTGCCCCAGGATCAATATCGTATTCAAATTCATACCCTAGAGCGCTAAGCGCAGAGCTTTCTGAAGCAACCATAAAAGATTCACCGCCCTTTTTACCCACAACAAGCGGTCGAATTCCGTTTGCATCTCTAAAGGCAACCAAACCAACACCCCCAACAATCATTGTCACAGCAAAGCCGCCCTCACACCTTTCATATACTCTTTTTAGAGCCTCAAAAACATGAGAGTTTTGTAAAACATCAAAGTCCGTTTTAGACAATTCATATGCAAAAAGATTTAATAACACCTCAGAATCAGACTGAGTGTTAAGTTGACAGAAGCGAGTTTCTAGAAGAAATTTTTTCATTTCATCGCTGTTAGTCAGCGTTCCGTTGTGTGCAAGGCAAATATTCACAGGATTAGAAGAGTGAAATGGTTGTGCCTCTGAAACGTCAGAACAGCCAGCGGTGGGATATCGTACATGACCTATTCCTACATTACCCTCCAAACCTAGAGACTCGTTTGTTTTAAAAACCTCGGTAACAACGCCAAGCTCTTTATGAATAGAAAGTTTTTTGCTGTCCCAGGTTGCGATTCCAGCGGCATCTTGACCTCTGTGCTGAACTTGAATCAGAGCATCATAAATTTCACCAGAAACATTTTCTGTTGGGTGGTATAAACCAATTATTCCACACACCTTATAGGTCCTCCAAAACTTTATTTATTTCACCTAGATATGTATGTGGGGTTAATTCAAGAAGGGCAAGCCTATCTTTTTCAGCAACATTAAGGCTGTTAACCAGTTGCAAATAAGATTCTTTTGTTAGCGGCTTTCCTCTCGTTAGCTTTTTAATTTTATCATAAGCGGAAGCGTCTCCAGATTTACGTAAAACCGTTTGTATGGCTTCTGCAAGAATACTCCAATTTTCATCCAACTCTTTTTTCATTTGTGCTTTGTTTGGAGACACCCTCAAAACACCCTTAATTAGGTTTTTATATGAAATGAGCGAGTGAGCAAACCCAACACCGATATTTCTAAAAACAGTGCTACCGCTTAGATCTCTTTGAAGTCTAGACCTTGTAATTCTGGATGCCAAGAAAGAGAAGTTATTGTTTGCGATGTCTAGGTTTCCTTCGGCGTTTTCGAAAAAGATTGGATTAATTTTATGGGGCATAGTGCTTGAGCCAACCTCGCCAACTATATTTTTTTGAACAAAAATATTTCTACTTATATATAGCCACATATCTAAAGAAAAATCAGAAAATATATTATTAATTCTAACAAAAGAGTGTAGTAGTTCGGCAAGAGAATCCCCCGGTTCAATTTGTGTAGAAATTGGGGATTGTTCAAGGCCTAGCTTTTTAATAAACCTCTTTGAGAACAAAGGCCAGTTAAAATCTGGGAAGGCAACCTTGTGAGCTGCATAAGATCCTGTTGCCCCCGAAAGCTTTGCTAACAACTTGATTTTTTTAACCAAAGCAATTTCTCTTTCTACCCTAGAAACAAAAACAGCAAGCTCTTTTCCAAGGGTTGTTGTGGTGGCAGGCTGTCCATGGGTTAAAGACAACAAAGATAAAGATTTTGTTTTTTTTGAAAGAGCCTTTAGCTCTTTTAGAACACCCTTTACGGAGGGTATCATTACATCTTTAACAGCACCCTGTGTCATTAAAGAGTACGAAATGTTGTTAATGTCCTCGGATGTGAGCCCAAAGTGAACAAAAGGCACCAAATCATCTCGCCCGATTTTTTTTAACTTTTCAGACACAAATACAACAACTGCGTTTACATCATGATTTGTTTTTTTCTCAATTTTTTTTATTTGCTTAAAATGAGTTGCTGAAAATTCAACGTACAAACCTTTCAACGAGTTTAAAGTTTTTTTGCTTAAGGAGCGGGTTTTTTGAAAAGACTTATGTTCAATTAGGGCCAGCAGATACTCAACCTCAACCATTACTCGATGGCGCATTAGTGCCTGCTCTGAAAAGAATGTTTCTAGTTCAGAGACGTTTTTTTTATATCTCCCGTCAACTGGAGAAACGTTGCTCACATTGAACCGATGTTTAATATTCTGTGTACAGCAATAGCACAGTTTCCAGGATCTAGCACTGTAAGCACAGGAGTTTTGCTTGGCATCTGAAGTGTTGAGTGAATGTTAATGCTCATATCTACTTTATCTTTGAAAGGAGGACAAGCTATGGTTGGTTTATTGCAATTTGCACCTACAAAACCAGAAAGAGCGTTTGACCTTCCGGCTATTGTAACAAAAACAACAGCATCTTTTTCTCCAAAAGACCTTATAATTTCTAATACCCTTTCAGGGTTTTTGTGGGCTGAAGCAGCATGAACCTCGTGTTCAATTCCAAGCGTATCAAGAGTACTAGTAATTTTGTCTGCATGTGGCTGATCTGAGGTTGAACCCATAATTAATACAGCTTTCATAATAGTTCCTTTATGTTTTCAGTAATTCGTTTGTTTATATTATTAAGGTTTGGAAAAACAAATTTTTCTCCAGTAATTAGTTCATATAATAAAATGTATCTAGCAGAGAGCTCTGCAACGAGATCGTTTGGAGCGTCTGGTAAAACCTCATCATTATAAGGATCACAGTTTTTTGCAAACCAAAGCCTTAAAAACTCTTTATCGATATTTTCAGGTTCCTGATCTGCATCAATTCTTTCTTTATATGAATCACTTATCCAAAATCTACTACTATCAGGAGTGTGTATTTCATCGACAAACTTAATTTTTCCTGAAGAGTCTGTACCAATTTCGTATTTTGTGTCTACCAGAATTAGGCCATTTTTCTTTGCTGTTTCTTGTCCAAAAGCAAAAAGATCCAAGCTCATTTTGGCAGCTATGTCGTAATCTTCTGCAGACATTAACCCAAGATCAATTATTTCTTCTCTAGAAACAGGCCTATCATGAACCTTGTCTTTGGTTGTCGGTGTTAGCATGGGGGCGTCAAGTTTATCGTTTTTCTTTAGCCCCTCAGGAAGAGTGTTTCCACAATACTCTCGATCTCCATTATTATATACGGTCCATAGGGAGGTGTCCGTTGTTCCTGTGATATAGCCCCTCACAACAAACTCGACCGGAAAGACAGTACATTTTTCTACTATAGAAACATTTGGATCTGGGGTAGAAATAAGGTGGTTGGGGAATAGGTGTTCAGTTTTTTTAAACCACCACGCACTGACAGAGTTTAAAACAGCGCCCTTGTATGGAATAGCAGCTAAAACGCGATCAAAAGCACTTTGCCTATCAGTAGAAATCATTACCACTTTGTCGTCTAAAAAATAAGCATCTCTAACTTTTCCAACTTTTTTATTAGGGGCGTCAATATTGGTATCCTGAATTGTATTAGTCAGGTTGTCGTTAATTTCCTGATAATATTTTTTGTCAATATTCATGACATTCCTGTGAAATGGGATTAGAAAAAATATGACTATTTAATATTAAATCCACGTCTTTTTTTGTTGAATGTGAATTAATTTTAACCTCCCAAACAATACCTCTTTTTATAGATTTCAAATCTGACAATTCAAAGCGGTCTCGTAGAGTTTGAGCAAGGCTTTGTCCAACAATGTCGTCCTTGTTACGAACCAAGAACCTGTACGCCCCCGATTCTTCTTTTGTTTCAGCTATATATTCTTTGCTAGGGTTAAACAATACATCGGTTGAGATAATTTTATCAACATCAAAACCCTCGGTTGTATCAATTTCAAAATGAACATATTTTTTTACCTTAGCGTCTACACCTAGGTTGTGAATACATTTTTCGACCGATGCAGCTTCGTTGTCAGCGATAATTGTAGAAATAAGAAGTTCGCTGCCTTTTGATGGCTTTTTAAATTTCTGAATATCTATTTTTTTTGATTTAAAATTTAGCGCTTTATAGCTAAAGGGAGAATCAGACTCAACATAGTTTTTCATGCTATCAAAAAGATCATCAGCCTCATTTTTTAGTGTTCGTTCAGGGTGAGGCATTATCGCCATTACATTTCCTGTTGGGTTACTTAAGGCGGCGGCGCTATGAAGTGAGCCGTTAGGGTTGGTTGGAAAGTCGTCGGAAAGGTTTCCCTTTGAGTCACAATATTTATAGGTAATTAGATTGTTTTTTAATATTTCAGCCTCAAGGTCATCGTTAAATAAAAAACGACCTTCGGCATGTGCAATAGGGACTCTCATTGGTTTTCCGTCTTTTTTAATAAAAGCAGATTTTGCGTTTTCGCAAGGCTTTATATAGCACCACTTATTAAAATATCCTGTTCCAACAATGCGACTGCCTACCATTCTTTTATTGTCAGTTAAAGAAACAAGAGTGTCAAACTCTTTGTTCCCCGGAACTAGACCAGATTCCACTAAAATTTGAGCACCATTACAAACTCCTAAAACAGGCTTACCAAGCAAAGCTTGTTTTTTTAGTTCATTAACAACCGGCTCAAGAGATGCAATAATTCCCGATCTAGACCTATCTTCAAAAGAAAATCCACCTAAGATTATAAAACCATCAAAATCATTTAATACCTCAGAAGGATCATTCCAAAAGTGTCCAAATGGCAACATACCATGTTTTTGTAAAATATTTTTTGTTTCATTTTCTGTGTTGGAACCAGGAAACTGAATATAGGCTATTTTCTTTTTAGCCATAAAGATGCACCGCATTAACGCTGTCTTTAACTACAACACCAATTTCACTACAACTATCTTTACCTATTAATGAAATCAGCCTATCTTTTTCCGATTGTTCTACAATGAACACAAGGCCAACACCCATATTAAAAGTTTGATATAGGTCTTTTGTTTCAATATCTAGGTTATTTTTTAAGAAATCAAATATTGGTATTTTATTCCAAGAGTTAATATTTACCTCCAAAGAGACATCTTCAGGAATAACACGAGGAACATTATCAACCAACCCACCGCCTGTAATATGAGAAATACTTTTAATATTAATTCCCTTATTAAGAACTTGCCCGATTAAAGAGCTATAGTTTGTGTGTGGAGCCAACAAGCATTCTCCTACTGATACGCTATGCCCTGGCAGGGTGTCAGACGTTGAAAGTCCTAACGTATCAAAAATAAGCTTTCTAGCCAAAGAATAGCCGTTGGTATGAAGGCCGTTTGAAAAAACTCCAACTGCTACATCTCCTGCCTGTACGCTTGTCCCATCAATAATGTTGTTTTTTTCAATAATGCCAGTAGCCACCCCAACTAAATCATACTCATTTTTGTGATAGGTCCCTGGCATTTCAGCAGTTTCGCCACCAACCAAAGAAACACCATGTTCCCTGCACTCTTGTGCAACACTTTTTATTATGTCTGAAATAATGCTTTTATCAAGATCGCTACCTGCCACATAGTCTAAAAAAGTCAAAGGTACAGCTCCAGTAGCCGCGACGTCATTACAACACGCATTTACTAGGTCATGACCAATAAACTGAAAGTTGTTCGCCGCCATAGCAACAGACATTTTGGTTCCAACACCATCAATACTTTGAACCAGAACTGGATCACGATAATTATTAAATATGTCTTTCAGTGAATACATGGAACCAAAGCCTCCAATCGAAGACAAAACATGTTTACTAAAAGTGCTGCTAATCTCCTTCTTTGACATTTCAATTGCTTCATCAGCTTTTTTTATATCAACACCGGCATCTTTATAGGTAATTTTTTTATTCATTATTGAAGTTTTTCTCTAAGAGCGTTTTCCCAAGTTTTTTTTGTTTGAGCCACATCCAAGTCTATGAAATTTTTTACAACAATTTTACTCGATTTATTAGTTTTACCAATTAGTTTATAGGCACACTTGCTTTTATTTAATATGCCTTCTAAGGCAGAAGAGCTTTCTTCCGACACCTCTAAAACAAATGCAAAGTTCTCGCTAAATAATAAGTTTTTGTCTATATCTTTTTTAATAGAACAACCCACGTTGTTTATAAAACTCATTTTAAAAAGGCATGTTGCCAGACCGCCAAGACCAACATAACTACCAGAGCTTATAAGGCCCTCTGAATTAGCTTTTAAAACACAGTTTAACATATTGCTATATTTTTGTACGTCAATTTCTTTAACCTCTGTGTTCTTTATATTTAAAACATCTACAACGATGCTTCCACCAATAAAGGCAGGAGTTTCGCCCACCAAATATATATTTGCATCGCCACACCTAAACCCGTTCATTAAAACCTGTTCTTTGGAAACCCTCCCAAAACAACCTATCATTGGGCTTGCTGGAATAGATTGATCCCCACTCTGGTTATAAAAGCTTACGTTCCCTGCTACTATTGGCAGATTGTCTGTTTCATTAAAATGTAAAAGGCTGCAAGCCTCCCTAATGGCAATACAGCTTTGCGAAAATTGCCACATCTGTTCAGGTTTTTCAGGATTTCCAAAACACAAACAGTCAGTAAGAGCAAGCGGGGAGGCGCCCACAGAAACAGTTTTTGCACAAGCCTCTATAACAGCGTGCTGTGCAACAAGATATGGGTCAATTTTACCAATTGAAGGGTTGTGAGCAAGGGCAGCAGAAAAACAATCATCTTTAATTTCTTTTGGAAATTTTGTTGAGTCAAAAGGAGCAACCACACCAGCGTTTGTTTTTCCCCTCTCATTTACAACTCTTCCTTGAACATTTTTATCATAAGACTCATAAACAGGCGCTCGCGAAGCCACGTTTTCGTGAGACAAAATTTTTAACATTAAATCGTTATAGTCAATTTTTTCTGGTAGAGGATCGTTTTCTAGTTGGGTTTTCTTTTCAGACATTGGACGACTATAAACAAAACCCTCATTTATTTTTTCTATTGGACCGTCGACAAGTTTTTTATCTTTATAAAAAACAGTATAATGCTTTT
>Ga0310343_10001620_pt1 | contig 11616 bp, 9 predicted proteins | sample HC15DNA2025_MG_FD_203519 | JGI IMG/M metagenome (GOLD analysis project Ga0310343, IMG submission 203519) | Marine microbial communities from station ALOHA, North Pacific Subtropical Gyre - HC15-DNA-20-25_MG | ecosystem: Environmental > Aquatic > Marine > Oceanic | place: Pacific Ocean: North...
ATTCCAAATACCTTACTAATACCAGATACATGTGCTGGTATAGGTATAAAGTTTGTTGCTTCTTTCCAAGTGGTAGTTACACCAGCATCTACTTTAGTTGTATCAGTAGTTGCTGCAAGACGAGTTTTATCATCTGCAGTTATCTCGTGTACTAGATAACACCTCTCCATACCATTGTAACAATTCTCTTGAAAGAACTGAAATGTGTCGTCAATTACATTGTTTACTTGCTCATCATCTACGTTAACTTGCAAGACAGGTTCACCTAATTGCCTCTTAGCATATGTAATCAATTCTGCTTTTGTACTTGGAGATGCCATTACCCACTATAATCCCTTCCTAGTTATTTAGGAAGGATCAACGTTTGCGGGTGCTGCATCGGGTGCTGCTCCTTCTTCTTGCTCTAAAAGACCTAGTGTTTCTAGACCACCTACAAGTTTTAATTTATATTCCTTCGCTTTTGCTAAATTAGTTTCTAACTCTGCTATTTGAGTATCAGTCTTTCCGATTTGCTCTTCAAAGTTTGCTTTCAATTGTGCAGGATCCATTTTTATCAAATAAAATAGTGTGTATCAATATTTATATACTATCCCTGAGGCACTTTTTGTACGGTTTCATCTTGTGCCAACAGGTGTGCTGTTGTCTGTTCTTCGATAGTTTTATCAGCATATAACTGAGCAGTAGAAGGATCTAACCTATCGAGAACATCTTTATATTTCTCGACTATAGGTTCGGCAACCTTCCATAGATATCCATCTTTACCTTGAATTTTTCCATGATAGATATCGACAACTAATGCAAAAATTACTGCATCACCAAAGACAATACCCAATTCTCTACGAAAATCTACTTCACGAGTGCTTACTTCTGCTCTTCTTGCTAATAATTCTGCAGTTTCAATTGTAGGACTTATTGACATTTTTCAAATGTTTTGCTATACTGTATTGATTGTATTTATAATTATAACACAATAATGTCAAATCAACCACCTAGGATAGAGACATGGTTTCCTAAGACTGTATTCATTAGGGATGAAGTTTGTTTAGATTTGCTTCCGAAGTTAGAAGAGAAGTGTAAGGAATTAGAAACGATAAGAACAAAAGCATTTCAAGTAAATTCATCTCACTTAACCAATAGACTTTTACAGAAAGAAGAAGTGTTTTCAGAATTATCTTCTGCAATAATGGATAACTTCAAGTTTTATATGGATCGTCTAGGATATTGTGAAGACTATATCTCAGAATGTTTTATAGGAAACATGTGGTCTAATATCAGTAACAAAGATGATTTCCTATTCCCACACTCACATCCTGGTTGTATAATGTCAGGAGCATACTACGTAAAAACAACAGAAGAAAATTCAATTACCTTCTATGATAAAATTGACCCTGCTTTTGAACCACCTAAATATAACAACCCACTAAATTGGTCTACAACTAATTACCCTTGTATTCCTGCTAGACTTCTAATGTTTAGAAGTAATATGATTCACGGAACAACTAGACAAGAAGAAGAAGGAGAAAAGATTGTTATATCTTACAACATTGTAAAAGCTATTGAGAAATTTTAATATGGATTTAGAAGCAAAAATTGACGGATTGTTTCCCACTTATGTTTTTAACTTTGATCTATCAGAGAAAGTTGATTGGAAAAAGTTAATACCTATTCTTGATGAAGAAGTTGATAAGAGACATGTATTGGAAGAAGAAGAGAACGCAGAAAAATTTAAAGATCCAATTCCCACACAAATGTCTCAAACTGTTCTTGTAAGAGCAGTACAAACTTTAGATAGAGAGTTACATAGGAGACCAGAATTTGCAGAACTAACTGCATGGATTAAAATTTGTCTTGAATACTATAAAAAAAGATTTGAGATGCAGTGTGAAAAACTTGAACCTACTTTAATGTGGGGAAACAAATCAATCAAACACGCACAACATCATGCACATTTTCATACTATGTCTTTAGTATCTGGTGTTTTTCATCTTCATGATGGTATGGGAACATGTTTTATGGATCCTGTAGAACAAAAACTTAGAGGTCTTCAAGTATTTGATAAAACTACAAATGACACTTGGAGTCCTCGAGCTTATCCTGGTCAATTAGTTTTGTTCCCCGCATGGTTAAAACATTACACAGAACCTCATGAGGGTGATGATCCAAGATGGTCAATTGCATTTAATAGTTTTCCTTCTGGAAAATGTAATTGGGATGAGCATGATAAAATTATCGCTGTAGATCTTACTGTAAATTAATGATTGAAAACCGATTATTTTACCTTTCTTTTTACACATTTAGTATTCCTGATTGGAAAAACAAAAAGAAAATTATATTAGATAGTCTTCCAGATTTTAAAAAATATAAATTAGAAAAATCAAAAAACAGTGGTCATGGTGATAATAATCACTACACTGATTATTTTGAAAATCTAAAAGAACCACCTGAGTATGCTAGTACTATCTTAGATTGTGTAGATGATGAGGTAAAATTATTCTGTGCATCTACTCAAGAAGGTTGGAACTTAAATGCTATTTGGTTTCAATCATATGAAAAATATAATAATTTCAAAGTTCATAATCATGGTATTGGTGGATGGAGTGCAGTTCTATATGTAGAATTTGATGATGAAGAACATTCAGCAACAACATTTTACTCTCCACATATGTCGAACAATAGAAGTATGCTAGGTCAATATGAAACTTATGAACCTAAAGTAAAAGAAGGAGATCTTATTATCTTTCCATCAATTATTCAACATGAAGCGTCTACAAATATGAGCAACAAAAGAAGAACAATTATTTCCTTTAACTTAAAATGAATTTTATAGAAATATACGATAACGCTCTTACTCCAGAAATGTGTAAGGATATAATAAACTATTTTGAAGAGTGTCCAGATGATCTAAAACATAAAGGTCAAATATATGGAGAAAATCATGATGATGTCCGTGTTGACAAAAGTTATAAAGACTCTACTGATGTCTGGATGGATTTCAATAATTGGTTAGAACCTGATAAGATACTTGCATCTAGACTGTTACCACATATTGAAAAATATAGAGAAAAATATAAAGAGATTGACAACGTAGCAGTTTGGGAATTATCTTCATTATACAATTTGCAAAAGTACGAACCAGGTCAAGGATATCATAATCCACATTGTGAAAATATGGACGGTCCTTCTGCTAGAATTTTAGCATGGATGTTTTACTTGAATACAGTAACAGATAAAGGAGGCACTTACTTTACAAACTATGATTACACAACCGAAGCTGTTGAAGGTAGATTAGTTATATGGCCAGCATATTGGACTCATACACATCATGGAGTCATGAGCGAAACTCAAACAAAATATATTGCTACTGGATGGTATGATTTCCAAAATAAATTTAGTTTTGAGGATATGATAAATGCAGTCTCTTGATAATTTTATTTTTATTGAAAAGTCAGTACCTGATGCAATATGCGATTACATTCTAGAAGAATTAGAATCTAAACGTTGGGAAAAACATCAATGGGGATCAATATATGGTGGATTATCTAAAAAAGAAGAGACATCCAAAGAACCAGATGTAACTTATTCAAAACCACTTGATTCAGTTTTAAATTCTTTTGTTATGAAAACTGGCAGAAAATATGAACAGATGCACTCAGACAAATCATGTCAGAATACATCTCGATTTCTTTTTACACTTTCTGAAATTAGATTTAATCGTTATCATGTTGATCAAAAAATGGATATGCATTTTGATCATATAAAAAGTTTGTTTGATGGAAGTAATCCTGGCATTCCCGCACTCTCTTTTGTTGGAGCACTTAATGATAATTACGAAGGAGGGGAATTAGTATTTTGGAAAGATTATTCTATTAAATTAAAAAAAGGGGAAGTGTTGTGCTTCCCCTCTAATTTTTTATATCAACATAGAGTAAATCCAATACTTAATGGAGTAAGAGATACTTTTGTTTGTTGGGCGTGGTAATTAATTTTTATATCTGATAAGAACAATACCAGATCCTCCATCTCCACCATGGAATCCTCCTTGGTTTCCTCCACCAGTATTATTACTTGATCCTCCTCCGCCACCACCACCTGTGTTAGCAATTCCATTAGTAGCAGCAACAGAGTTGTTATAACCATAGCAACCAGCACCACCGCCACCACCTTTATTGTTAGGTCCTCTTTGACCGTTAGTGGCGTACCAGTATTGACCTCCGTCTCCACCTCCACCAAACCAACCTCTAGTTCCAGAAGTTCCGTTAGTTTCTGTAGTTCCCCATGATTCAAAACCAGGAAAATATCTGCCAGGACCACCAGAACCAGGTGCAGTTCTACTCCAACCCTTTACTGTTGCTGGCCAGTTAACTTGACCATAGTCAGTATCACTACCTTGACGACCTAGTTCATATCCTCCAGCTCCGCCACCACCAGCACCTTCGTGTGGTTGACTATGACCGTTGTCTTGTCCGTGACCATTCATTCCATAATATCGAGGAACTCTTCCTCCATCTCCACCATCACCTCTTCCTATTGGATAATCTCCATTATCTTTTCTACCATAAGGTCCGTTGTGAGGTCCAGGACCATATGCATATCTGGAACCACCTGAGTTTCCATAACCATAACCACCAAAATTTCCTTGAGTAGTTCTACCACCAAGATTGTGAGTTACCCATGATTCTACACCAGTATAATGATCTCCTGATCCACCACCAGATCCACCATTTTTCTCTTCATGACCATCTGGTTGTCCCCAATAGTTTGTAGGTGTTTTACTTCTTTGCTCTCTACCTGTATAGAATGATTCCATTCCACCACCGCCACCTATGGCAAGAAATGTGATTTGTGAATCATCATTTTTTCTTAAGTAACTATCTTCTCCTCTACGACCATGGAAAAAATTACCATCTCCTTGTCCTGTATAGTAATATCCATTGGTATAGTAAGAACCAGTCTTACCTCCTACTCCACCAGCACCAACTCTTACTGTGTAAGTTCCTGTTTCTGGAAACCATTGTGGTTGCCAGAGAACTCCTCCAGCTCCACCGCCACCACCAGAAGCGTGAGAACCTCCTCCTCCGCCACCACCAGCGACGACTAAAAGTTCAATACTTGCTAAAAAACCAACTGATGTAATTGTAAAAGTAAAACTATTACCTGTTGTTGTAAATGCATGATATTTGTATCCATCACCTGGTGTAGTTTCTGTTCCACCACTAGCAACTACTTTTCCCTTACCAAGATTCAACCACCCACTATTAGAAGTTAAAACTTGAGCAGAATTCGTATCGGTATTATAAATGATAGAACCAACTTGATGATCAGTGCTATTTCTTGTTGATGTATTTTGAATAGGTACTGTAAATGCCTCTGTTGGTTTTAGAATACCTACGTTAAGTTTAGACATTTTTAATTAAATTTGATAACGAACTATTACGATACCAGAACCACCTCGTCCTGCATTTGATACTCCATTATTATTAGAGGATCCACCTCCACCACCACCACCAGTAGCGTTTACAGCATCTTCTCCATATAAGGAATATCCAGTAGATCCACCACGACCACCACCGCCATAGTAACCACCAGTAGAATTATTTGCTCTGTTAGCAGAACCTCCACCAGTTGTGAAGTATCCACCTCCACCTCCACCAGCAAACCATCCAGATGGAAAACCATATGGAGAGAATTGATTTAACTGTATTCCTATTCCACCATTACTTGCTGTGTTAGAAGATCCACCAGATGCTGTTCCTCCAGCACCTCCTCCACCAGCTCCTTCATGAGGACCAGAATGTCCACCATCTTCACTAGCACCAGGACCTCCAGTACCTCTACTTCCCCCATAATTACCGTAGTATGTTCCACCAGCGTTATTACCTTGAAGAGCATTTCCACCAGTCCATGCTCTACCACCAGGTACGTTTCCTGCTCTGGTTGCTGGCCACATGTCTCCGCCACCACCACCAGATCCACCATTCTTGTAGATTGAAAAATAATAGAAACTTTCGTTTCCGCCCCCGCCACCAATAGCCTGAATATTATCGAAATAACTATCTCCACCTGGTCTACCGTGTGAAGAGGAATCGTTGGAACTGTTTGCGTTAAATCCTGTTCCAGAAACACCACCGTCTCCAACTACCACATTATAACTTCCAACAGCGATTGGATATGAAGTATGATGGACTACTCCACCAGCTCCACCTCCTCCTCCACCACCGTGGGATCCACCACCGCCACCGCCTCCAGCGACGACTAAGACTTCTGCTTGTGTTCCAGCGGGTACTGAAGTAACTTGAAATGTGCTAGTTCCTGGTTGTGTGAAAGCGTGCATTTTAAAATTACCACTTACACTTACAATTCCACCAGTTGCTTCAATACCACCCTGACCTGTAGAAATCCAAGAATTTCCATCATATATTTCAACAGTTCCACTTGTGCTGTTAAAAATCATTAAACCAACACTACCAGTCGGTCTATTACTAGAAGTATACGAAGGGAGTTCAATACCAACGCTTACATTTAATTTATCTACATTAAGGGATGACATGTTCTAATACTCTTTGTATCTAACTATTTATTAGTTATTTATTTAATAGTCCATTCGCCACCATTTTCAATGGTAACTTCTTTTCCTGACGCAATTGTCAGTTCACCAAAGGAGACAATAAATTCTCCTGCACTAACAACCACAGTCTCATCAATTGACTGCTTACATTTCTTGAACATTCCATAACTATCAGTCCACTGTTCAAAACCATTAGCAGATAATGTTGCTTTTGCTGGTAGTAATTGCATGTGAATGTTATTACCAGTGCTGTTATTTGATGTAGTGTATGTGCCACCATTAGTTGGAGTACCATTAGTTGAAAGGTAATCAATTAGACCACCACTAGTAGTATCAACATAAATGTTTCCGCTAGGACCAGGAATGGATCCACCACCATTACCACTTAACCATGCAAGGTTGTAAACTTTGCCAGGTGTTAGTTCTGGACTACCTATGGTTGCTATTGCAGCATCAAAGTCAAATTCTAAAACTTCACCTGTTGTTCCACCAGTTGGAGTTTTGACTTTTGCACCATATCTAACGGTGTAATTTCCAACTGAGGTTTGTTCTACAATTAGAACCCAGAAAGCGTATTGACCAACATTAAGTCTTCTAAACTTAACAGCACCATATTTCTCAAATGGATCAAGTACCACTGCTCTGTCAACTCCAAAGTAATTAGGTGCGAACCATTGTGTTCCACCAGTTAGAGTTTGATCTCCTTTAAATAATCCGTTTTGGATATCAATGTCTCCACCAACAACTAATTCTTTTGTAGGATCAGTAACTGCTGGCATTTGAGGACCTATACCAACTTTAGATAATCTGTAGATATCATATTCATTGGTTGCTTCAGTCCATCTAGATGTTACAAACTCAGCATTGTTTTGGAATAGTTGACCGTTAAAGTTAACATCACCTTGTACGTTAAGATTGTAATTTCTTACTTGGTTTGATTCTGGATCAGTACCAGATGTTGCTGATGTATTAACAGAAACTCTGCTATCGCCATGAACTAAAAGACCAGGTGTGGTTGACCAACTTTGTCCACCATTGTTTGTAGATGGTGTAATTTCAAATGCATTATTGAAACCTTCTTGGTTACCAATTCTGAAGTTTTTCTGAGAAGAAGCACCCAAGAAGTATATTGGTGCACCACCATTATCATTAGCATTGTCGATGTATAATCCACCATTGAACATTCCAGTTCCATCTACTTCTAATGTGTAGTCTGGTTCACGGTATATGTTAATACCTATCTTGTTCTGAACAATAATATCACCAAGAACATGGAATGCCAATTTAGCTTGATCACCACCCATCTGGAACATTTCATTATATTCTTGACCTGGCGAATTTGCGTCACCATGGTTGTATTTTATTTCACCTGTTTGAGTAGGAGTACCTGGTGCTGTATCACTAAATTTAAGTGTAGCATAACCTTGATTCGTTGTGGTTTGAATAAGGATACCGCTATCACCTACAACATGAAGAGTAGATAGTGGATTATTTCCTGTGTTAATACCAACTTCATTAGCAGATACATCAACAAATAAAACACCGCTATCAACACTAAAATCATCTGCAATATTAACAGTGCTGTTTAGATTTGTAACACCAGAAACTGTTAATCCAGAACCAGCACCAGTAAGACTTAGAGAACCAGTCATGGTATCACCAGTCTTCAGTACGTTAAGAGATGCAGCACCAGTTAAGTTTGCTGTGATTGTACCAGCAGCAAAATTACCAGATGAGTCACGTTGAACAGCATAGTTTGCTGTATTACTACTACTAAATTGTATGTTACCAGCGTTATAAACAATTTGATTATTGATTGTAAATGCATCAGCATCTGCGACAGTAACGTTAAGGTTACCTGATCCTTCTGTTGCATTACCACCAGATGCTTCTATCTTAGCATTGAAGGTTGCTTGAAGTTGAGAAGAGTTGAATAATATTCTAGGTGTTGTTGCGTTTCCGTCTTTTCTACCTAGTTGTAATTGTCCAACACCACCATCACTATGTAAGTTTGCAACTTCTACAGTGTTACCATCTTCAATTGTAAAATCGTCAAACTCTACTCTGTTAGATGCAGTACCAACTGTTAGAGCACCAACAAAATTACCAGATGTAAGTCTACCAATTAATATTGTAAAGTCGTTAAAGTTATCATTAACATCATCATTAAATTCAACACTGTCAATAACAAAACTACCAACACCCTGTGCGTTAGCATTGTAAAGGTTTACAGATGGGTTGTTTGGATCGCCAGGTATAAATGGTGCTTGATTAAGTATTTGACCAGAAATATAAATTCTAAACTTAGGATCACCAGAGAATTGTTTGATTGTAATTTTATCTCTAAACTTAGTCTCACTGACAAATCTAGGAAGTCTGTTATCAGATAATGTTCCGTAGTTGATGTTTAATGCATTTTGATACCAGTCACCTTGCTTATTATCTAATCTATCAGCATCAAGATCTGAATCTACACCATCGTTAAGTGATGTCCATACCTTTGCCCATGAGTTCCATGTGCTAACTCCGTTACCAGAACCACGAAGATACATGTTATCATCATTAGCAAATGCAAGTTGTCTTACACCACCAAACGATGCATCAAAACCAGTTGCACCATTTCTGAATGTTGCAACCATATGTTTGGTTGATGTTCCAGTTCCAATACCAGTGTTAACTGAAGGATATGCAGTTCCTAATCCATTGGAACTGTTGAATACTGTATTAAGAATAACACCTTCAACAAAACTATTTGGATCTGGGTTAGAAGTTGGGTTGTTAGTACCACTTAGTAATCTAATTGTAGCATTAGATTGTCCACTAATATCAATACCATATATACCGCCCAATCTGTCTTGTGGAACTTGTCCTCTGAACAAGTTAGATGCATCAGTATAGAATTCACCTTGCTGACCATCTAATAAGTCAGCATCAAGTCCACTGTCAGGTCCTGTTTTAAGTTCTACTGAACCATTACCCGCTATACCAATGTTAAACTGTGCTTTTTTATATCTGGAAACACCAATTGTACCGTATAGATCGGCAGAAATTGTTAAATCAGAAACTCTCTGAACGTCCATGGAGACGTTTGCATACTGTCTATTAACTGTACTTACTTTAGCATTTAATACTAGACTAGAACCACCACCTATTGCACCTGGTGCAACTGTAATTGAGTAGTCAGCATTATATCCAGTACCACCATCAGTAACTGTTATGTCCGTAACTACATTATTAGAAACAATAAAGTTTGCTTTCAATCCTGTACCAGTTCCACCAGTTAAAGGAAGATCGAAGTACTGACCATTAGTAAATCCTGTACCACCATTTGCAATAATAACATCATCAACAAATCCACCTTGTGTAAAGGTAGACTCAAATGTCATTGGAGAAGCACCACGTTCAAACTCAATAATTGTTCCTAAAGGAATTGTTTGAGTTACTGGATTGTTAAGAGATATACTTGTGATTCCAGCAGCAGTAATAACACCAGTAATGTTTGTATTTGCTTGAATGCCAGCAATTCCTTGTTTAACTTCATGTCCAATAAGAACATCAGAGTTTGTAGTGAATTGCATCTGACTAGAACCAGAGTTGCACTGTGCATTTAACTTAGCAAAGTACCTTGTCTCAGCACCCTTGACTGACTGAACTGCTAATGCAAAGTTCTGATCACCTCTTAAGAATGTGAATGAGTTAGCAGCACCACCTGACGCTAATCTATCTGTTTCAATAACACCTGATGTAATATCAGATGCAGCAATTTGGTTAGATGATAGAGATACCCAGTTGTTAACATTGAATGAAGATGTGTTAACAGTTCTATTAATATTGACTGTATTTGCACTTGGTGTTGAACTATCATCAACTGTATCTGTATCTTCTATCTTGATATTGTTAACAATATTACCATAAAGTCTACTTTCAATTAGAGCATTACCTTGTGCTTGTGTACCAGCACCTGGAGGAGCTTGGAATGTAACAGTAGGACCAGTGGTGTATCCAAGACCACCTTTATATCCATTAAAGTCAATGATAGTTACAGTAACAACTGTTCCATTTGCAATTGTACAAGTCGCAGCTGCCGATACCGCACCCGCTTCTGGAGCACCACCAGAGAATGAAATTGTTGGAGGAGTTGTGTAACCAGAACCACCATTGGTGACGTTAATTTGATAAACAACACCTTTTCTATATTCTGTTGACTGTATACGACCACCTGTTAGACTACCCTCAAAAATATCACCGATAGTAAAACTTAATGCAGCATCTGGTTGGAATCCTAAGAATAAACTTTCTAAGTCATTGTTCAAAATAAATGACTGTGATGTATCTTGTTGGATAGCGATGTCACCAGCAAGTGCTCCTTCTAGAGAAGTTCTTGCTGCTTGATCGGGAACAGTAAATACACTAAATGGTCTTAATGCAGGAATCTGGTCAATAGATATCTTACCAGAGTCAGTTAGTTCAACCAGTGCTCTAGGAACAGCGTTAGTAGAATATGGTTTGTTTATGTAAGGTCCTAAGTTGTTAGTGATGTAATCTCTAACCGCTTTCTGTGTAGGTAGTTTAGAGTCACTAGAGTTAGCACCACCCAATGTGTTAGATGCATCAAAACCAGTAACAACAACGTCACCACCTTTCAATTTCAAGAATTCAACTTCAGAGATTGTAACCGTACCAGTAAAGGTAATCGCACCAGTTCTGTTTTCAATGTTAGCAAATGTACCAACCTTGAAGTCTCCAAGTTCGTCAGTACCAGAAACATATACACGACCATACTGTTCAGATACTTGTTCAAATGCTTCTGTCTTAGTACCACCGTTCTCAGGTAGTGCTAGGTAGTTAGTACCTGATCCAGCAAATTCCCAAGTGTGTGATGAGGAGTTAACGATAGATGGTCTATGTAACTTGATACTCTTACCAAGAAGAACACCTGTAGAAACTGCTCCATTGGTTGCATTGTCAATTAGACTCATTGCACCACCAGTACCATCATCAAATGTTAACTGTGCAGAGAATGGAGGACCTACAGTAACGCCAGCAACAAC
>Ga0310343_10001621_pt1 | contig 11615 bp, 8 predicted proteins | sample HC15DNA2025_MG_FD_203519 | JGI IMG/M metagenome (GOLD analysis project Ga0310343, IMG submission 203519) | Marine microbial communities from station ALOHA, North Pacific Subtropical Gyre - HC15-DNA-20-25_MG | ecosystem: Environmental > Aquatic > Marine > Oceanic | place: Pacific Ocean: North...
GTTGCCTCTGTGGCGTGTTAGGGTCGTAATCGGGATCGTAGTTTTGATAGATGGGTCCTCGAATCGACAATCCTCGGCTTTCAGTATCCTTTTGAATCGCTTTGTTCTCGCCGCTACGATGCCGCGCGTGGTTAGGCAGCAAATCATAGCTAGGAGGACTGATAGGACGCCCCCAGCATATCGTTGGAAAATATCTTCCGCGGACGCCTGATAGATCGCTTAATTCCTTGGTTGGAGGGGAGCTTAGGAATTTGCCGCCCAATTCTGGATTGAAAATGGCGGTCAATCGGACAATCTGGGCAGTGTGAGGAGGGTTTTAGCAGGGTTGGGGCTGACATTCGTGATAAGCTTTTGGGGCTGCCAATCGACGCAGCTCACACTCGAAGAACGGGAACGGCGCCGGGAAGAGGAACTCGCTCAAAGGGAGCGCTATCTCAACCGCATTCAGTCCGTGGAAACTTCGATTTACGAATCGATGGAATTGCTGGCTGCCGAAGTAGCGAACTATAACCAAGACGAATTACAGGGATATTCCGGTGCGGTTTTTGTAACCGATCTGTTTTATCCATTTGAATTATCCGGTATCGCCCGGGAACGCGGCATCGGAAGCCGAGTAGTGGTGAGGCATGTTTTCGAGGGCTCCCCGGCCGATGAAGCGGGCCTCATGCTTGGCGACCAGTTGCTTCGGCTCAATGGAAAGCGGGTACCTGGGGGAGAGCAGGGAGCGAGTTTCATTGTCGGGAAGCTCAAAAAGCTCTGGCTCGTCGATCAGCCCAACACTGTTTTGGTTGATAGGAATGGCCGTGAGCTGAATTTGGAGATCGAAGCCAAAAACTCCGTCTACTATAGTGTCGTGGTAACTCCGTTTCTCGACGGCAATGAGTTGGTCTATTCTGAAGGGAAAGCGATCTATTTTTCCCTGGATGGTTTGGAAGATTTAGAGGAAGCCGAGCTCCTATACGTATGTGCTCATGCCTTGGTCCAGAATGTTATGAAGCATGCTGGGATGAAAGGCCAGAACGAGCTCTTTGGAGGGGTGATTGATATAGCGGCCATGTTGTATGGGGTTAATACGGGCGGCGTATTTGGCAAACTCGGTCGTAACGCCCATAAATCGGGGTTTCTAATAGAGTCGGACTTACTTGCTCTTTATGCTTTGGCGAGCGCAGGAATCGATATCGAAAAGTACCCTTTGTATTGGAAAGAGCGAATGAGTGATGACAGGGGCCAATTAAGCCGTGCCAACCAAGAGCGAATCGACGCCATGTGGCAGGTGATAAGCGAGATCGAAGCTAAACGCCGCGCGGGAGAGCCTATATATCCAACGGAATACCTTATAGGTGAATGGACTCTGAATGACTTAAGAGATCGGGTAAAAAGCTCAGCTAACGAGTTGAGTGATGTTTAGGGCCTAGCTTTGGTCCGAGGAAATTTTTCGAGAGCGACTGTAAGCCCACATCCGCTCACTGTGAATCACATTGCGGAAGGGCTTCTCACTAGTGCGGAATGTAAGAATCCAGTGGATCAGGAAATCGAGCACTTTTTGAGCGACGCCAAAGGAACGGTTAGCTTTTTGGCGGAGACCTCTCTGCCGTCGATGATGCTTGGGTCGGAACAGTAAGGCTGAAATTTCCTAAACTTCGAAAATCTCGATAGCCTGTTTCAACGCTGCGGGATTGGCGCCTCCCCCCATGGCGAAATCCGCCTTGCCGCCGCCTTTCCCATCGAGTTTGGCGGTAATTGAGCGTATAATGTCGCCCGCCTTGTGCCCTTCTGATATTGCTTTTGGGGACGCGAAGGCAACCACGTTGGCCTTCCCGTTGATTTCTGCACCGAGAATGGCTACACCTTCTCCGAGTTTGCCCAGCAGGTTGGCACCGAGCTGTCGTAATGCATTTGGGTTTTCAGCAGAGACAACTGCTTTAACGACCTTGAGGTTGCCTTTGCTAGTTGCCTGAGCAGCGAGTTCGTCGGCGACGTTCCCCGCTTCTTTTTGCTCGAAGCCCTTCATGCGTTTCTCTAGTTCAGCGTTGCGGGCTAGCAGAGATTCTACTTTCATCATGATTTCTTTCTCGGGTGTTGAAAGATCTTCAGAAAGCTTGGAGATCGTTGTTTGCATGTCGTTGACAAGCTGATACGCGTTGGGGCCCACGATGGCTTCGATCCGACGAGTGCCCGCGGCGATCGCCGACTCGGAAACGATTTTCAGCAGGCCAATCTCTCCAGTAGCCTTGACATGGGTGCCGCCGCATAGCTCCTTGGAAAATCCGCCGATCTCGACTATGCGTACGCGATCTCCATACTTGTCGCCAAAAAAGGCGATGACATCTTCGGGTTTCTGGTCGAAGTCAGTCTCGTACCATTGGCAACGGGTGTTTTCCAATTGCCGCTCGTTGCAAAGTGACTCGATTTGCTCCAAATCTTCAGCGTTGATGGCTTCATAGTGGGAGAAATCGAAACGCAAACGCTCATCGTCTACATAGGATCCTGCCTGTTGAACGTGAGAGCCTAGAATCTCGCGCAGGGCCCAGTGGAGAATATGGGTGGCCGAATGGTGTCGCTCGATGTTCTTGCGTCGTATGGGGTCTACCAGTAGATTGGCGGTTGATCCCTCCAAACCCGAGGTTTCTCCGTTCACTTTGTGGAGAAAGCGACCATTTGTATCCTTTATCGTGTCGACCACCTTGAAGTCGTGCTCATCGAATTCGATGTTGCCTTGATCCCCAACCTGACCACCCATTTCCGCGTAAAAAGGCGTGTGGTTGAATACTAGATAGGATGCGCCGTCGTCGCTTGAAATTATATCGACCAATTCCGCTTCGTCCGTCAAGGTATCATATCCAATAAACGGAGTCTCTTGGTCGGAACCTTTTTCAGCGACGAGAATCTCCGACTTCTTCTGAGAAGCTCGGGCTCGTTCGCGTTGGGCTTCCATGGCGGTATCGAATCCGGAAATGTCGACGGTCATGCCTCGCTGCCTGGCCAGCAATTCTGTCAAATCCAAAGGAAATCCGTAGGTGTCATAGAGCTCAAAGGCTTCCTCTCCTGGAATGATGAGAGTCTCGTTTGGCTGCGCGTTGGAGCTTAGTCGATCGACTTCCTGTTCGAACTTGCGCAGCCCTCTATCAAGCGTTTTCCCAAAGGATTCCTCTTCTGATAGAATGACTTTTTGAATGATGTCCTGCTGCTTTACCAGCTCGGGGAAAACGTGTCCTAATTTTTCAATGACAATTGGGGCCAAGCGGGTGAAAAAACCAGTTTCCAATCCTAGGCGACGTCCATACATGACCGCTCTCCTAAGTATTCGCCGTAACACATAGTTGCGCCCCTCATTCCCGGGTAGAATTCCATCGGCGATGGAACAGGACAGACATCGAATGTGGTCTGCGAGCACGCGAAAGGCTACATCCTTCATTTTCAACTCGCTTGTGTTCTCCAGGTCCTCGGGAAGAGTCCGCTGATAAGCGTGCCCGGATAGAGCTTCCAGCTTATCGAAAATAGAGGTAAATAGGTCGGAATTGTAGTTACTGGGTGGTGACGAAAAGTCAGTGAAACTCTTGGATGTGGCCATGATGCCAGCCACTCGCTCGAATCCCATTCCTGTATCCACATGCTTAGACTTAAGGGGGACGAAGTCTCCATTCGGAGTAGCGTTGAATTGAATGAAGACGAGATTCCAAATCTCGATACAGTAGGGGGAATCGGCATTGACCAAAGATCCCTGAGTGTCGCCTGTTGGCGTTAAGTCCATGTGGAGTTCGGAACAAGGTCCACACGGTCCGGTATCGCCCATCATCCAAAAGTTGTCTTTCTTGTTTCCGTAGATGATATGGACTTCCGGATCGAGGCCGGCCTTTTCGAAAACGGCTTTCCAGATATCGTAGGCTTCCTTGTCGAAATCAGCTGGATCTCCCGGTTCAGCTTTGTAGACGGTTGCGTAAAGGCGTTCTTTGGGGAATTCCCAAATCTCGGTGATTAATTCCCATGCCCATTCGATAGCTTCGCTTTTGAAGTAATTTCCGAAAGACCAATTGCCCAGCATTTCGAAGAAAGTGTGGTGGTAAGTGTCGAGACCAACGTCCTCAAGATCGTTATGCTTTCCTCCAGCCCGAATGCATTTCTGGGTATCGGCTGTCCGGGGATAGGGGGCTTCCCGTTCGCCAAGGAAGTAGGGAACGAACTGATTCATGCCCGCGTTGGTGAAAAGCAGATTGGGAGCATCTGGCAACAGCGAAGCCGAAGGAACGATCGAGTGCTCTTTCGATTTGAAGAATTCCAGAAACGATTGGCGAATTTGGTCAGATGTCATGCTGAATATAGCCCACGGATGAACACGGATTTTCAGTTGATGATTCGTTTGTGCTCCAGTTTTGGGTCAGATCCAAAGTTAATTATCATGTCCAGCTTTAGCCTTACAGCCTGAAGATAGTTCAATAGCTGAGATTCCTCCCTGAGCTTATCGTATTGATCGCTTTAAGCTCAATAATTATTTTATTGAATGCGATTAGGTCAGCGAAATATTCCCCCTCGAGAATAATTCTCTTGTTGGGAATCTTTGGAGGAGGTTGAGCGATTAAGGGGATTTGTTGCAACGAAAGTTCGTGTTTAAATACTTCTTGATACACTAGTTGGAGGGATGCTGAACCAAATTCATTGTAAACCTCAAACGCTGTGCTGATTAGTTGGTAGGCCTGGTCCTCGAATATCATTTCCGTGGAGATCCGTGCTATCCATGGGCCACTTGATTCCCTATACCCTATCGATGATTGCTTGGGCCATTTCGCTGGTGGTGATAGGGGATTTGCCGAAGGCGATGTCGCCGGTGCGGCAGTTATCTTTTACCGCCTTTCGAACGGCGTTTTCGATTTTTTCCGCTAGCTCGTTTAGTCCGAAACTGTAGCGAAGCATCAGGGCTCCACTGAGGATCTGAGCACAAGGATTGGCTACACCTTGGCCAGCGATATCCGGTGCTGTGCCCCCAGAAGGCTCGTATAATCCGAAGGGATGGCGGTACTGATTATTTTGCGTTCCCAGGCTTGCAGAGGAAAGCATGCCGAGGCTTCCGCAAACAATGCCCATCTCATCAGAGAGGATATCGCCAAACATGTTTTCTGTGACGATGACATCGAATTGATTGGGGTCGCGCGCCATTTGCATGGCGGCATTGTCGACATACATGTGGCTGAGTTCGATGTCGGGCGCTTTGGCTGCGATGTATTCGGCGGCCGTTTTTCGCCAAAGCACGGATGTGGTAAGGACATTCGCCTTATCGACGGAGCAGATCTTTCCTGCGCGAGATTGGGCCGAAGCGATTGCGACATCTAGGATGCGTTCGATCTCGCTTTTCTTGTAGAGCATTGTGTCGCTGGCTTCGATGTCGCCATCCTCCAGCTCTCGGGTGTCTTTGGGCCCGAAGTAGATCCCGCCTGTAAGTTCTCTAACGCAAACAATGTCGATTCCTTCGGGGATTCGTTCAGTCTTAAGCGGCGAAGCGTCGGTAAGTTCCTTGAATAGAAGGCCGGGCCTAAGATTGGCGAATAATGAGAAATGCTTCCGCAAAGGAAGTAGGGCCGCCCGCTCCGGCTGTTCAGCGGGAGGGAGCGATTCCCATTTGGGTCCTCCTACAGAGCCGAAGAGAATGGCGTCGGCATCTTCGCAGATTTTGATGGTAGATTCCGGGAGCGCTGATCCATGATTGTCGATGGCTATGCCGCCAACATCTGCCTCCTGGTAGTCGAGAGTGATACCAGCTGCGGAAGTGGTTGTCTTGAGCACGCCTAGCGCGGCCGCCATCACTTCTGGACCGATTCCGTCGCCGGGGAGAACTGCGAATTTGAGTGTTTGCATGAGAATGGGGAATTGAGGGGTATTTTTACTCGATTTAAAGCAAATTCTCGATTGTCGATTTGCGATTGCCTCGACTCGCTGCTTTAAAAGAGTGGTCTTATGTCGATCGACCTGAGAATTTATCCTGTGGGCTACATTCAGACGAACGCTTTCTTGCTCTCGAACCTCGATCGCAAGGAATCCGTTTTAATTGATGCGCCTCACTTTGTTTGGGACGATGCGAGCACGGCTTTGCAGGAGTTGGGATGCGATTTGAAGGCGCTGCTCTTGACGCACGGACACTACGACCATATCGGCGATGCCGCTCGTATTCAAAAAATGGGGACTCCTGTATATGCGCATTTGGATGATCTAGAGTACTATGAAAATCCGGAAGTCATGCGGCCGTATGCCTATCCTCCAGATATCGATCTGCAACCGATCAAAGTGGACCATTGGGTGGGTCAAGGCGATGAATTTGAGATTCTCGGGGAAATGGTGGAGGTTCGGCATGTTCCCGGTCACTGTCCTGGGAATATTCTGTTTTATTTCCAGAGCATCAAAGCGGCTTTTGTGGGTGACGCGTTGTTTGCTGGGAGCATTGGTCGGACGGATCTCCCGTGTGGCGATTTTCCCACTTTGGAAAAATCGATTCGCGAACAGATTTACACGCTCCCTCGCGAAACGGTGGTCCTTCCCGGACACGGTCCAAAAACAACAGTAGGGCAAGAGATTGCTTCGAATCCATTTGTGAATGGCCTATAACCGCGTTTTACTCGCTTTGAGCGTTGTGTGCCTTTAGAGAACTGTTCTAATCCTCGAAAACTTTCCCTTCCATCCTATGACTCGATCAGAAAAGGACTTATTCATGAAAGCTGCCTTGGAAGAGGCAAAAAAAGGTTGGGGAGATACGCACCCTCAGGCGATGATCGGGGCTGTTCTGGTCGAGAAAGGAGAAATCGTGGCCCGCGCTCATATTGATCGGCCCGGAATGAATGGCCCAGAAGTACAGATTATCCAGTCTTTGGGGCGCAAGCCCGCTTCGGATGCTAGCTTGTTTGTCACCTTGGAACCGGGTCCGTCTTCCAATCGATTGGAGAAAGGCGTGAACACTATTGTCGAAGCCGGAGTCAAGCAAGTTTTCATCGGAGCTAGCGATCCCGTACCGGAGCATGAGAACAAAGGCGCGGATGCGCTCAAGGCGGCTGAAATCCAAGTGGAGCGACGCATTCTCATCGAAGATTGCCAAGACCTTAATTTGATATTCAACCACGCTGCCCGGCATCAAACCCCGTTGCTTTCGGCCAAGTCAGCCACTACGCTAGACGGCAAGATCGCTTGCCGTACTGGAGAGTCGAAGTGGATTACTGGGGAAATTGCCCGCCAAGACGTAATGGGTTGGCGCCGTTTGTTTCCAGCAATCGGAGTTGGGGCGGGAACGCTTGTCGAGGATGATCCCCGTTTAACGAGCCGTATTGAGGGGAAAGATGAGTGGTGCGGTGTGCGTTTCGTTATGGATGGGTTGTTGAGGACTGCCATGGAGCGTTTTCTGCCTTCTATCTACACGGATGAGTTTCGCGATAACACGATTGTGGTGACCACCGACGCTGCAGGTACGGGCTACATTCGGCGTCTCGAGTCGGAAGGGGTTAATGTTTGGGTGCTTCCTGCTGAAAATATGAAGGTGCCCATCGTTGAGTTCCGCAAAAAATGCTACGATGTCGGAATTAATGGCATCTATTTCGAGGGCGGAAGCAAGCTGACTAGCGAGTTGCTGCACAATCGAGAACTCGACTACCACTTCAACTATCGAGCTCCCATACTATTAGGGGATGATAAAGCGAAGCCCGTGTATCGCGGTTTGCGAATCGAGAAGCTTTCTCAGGCCCTTAGGTTGGATAGCCCCAGGCATGAATCTTTCGGCGACGACCAACTGATGCGTGGCTTTCTATCGTATCCAACTCGTTTAGACGTTGATGAAACTGTATTTAGCAACGAGTAATCTGCACAAAATAGAGGAGCTCAAGAAGATGCTTTCGGAAGCTGGCCTTAATAGGGAAGTTCATACGGCCGAGGCGTTGGGAGGTATGCCCGAGGTTATCGAAGATAAGGATACCTTTTCGGGAAACGCTTTAAAGAAAGCTCGGGCTCTAGCGGCTCTTCTGCCGAGCGACGGTTTAGCGCTAGCGGATGACAGCGGAATTTGTATCGAAGCTTTCGATGGGGCTCCAGGGGTCAGATCGGCTCGCTATGCGGGAGAGGACGCGACCGACGAGTCTAATGTTGATAAGCTAATAAGGGAGATGGAATCGATTCCGGATGGGCAGCGAAGAGGGGCATTCGTTTGTCATTTGGCTGCGGTTTTGCCGGGAGGTGACGAAGTTGTTTTTGAGGGAGAAGTTCGAGGCTCGATCTTGAGAGAGCGGAAAGGAGTTAATGGATTTGGTTATGACCCTGTATTTCTGCCTGAGGGTAGAAATCGGACGACGGCAGAGATGAGCCAGGATGAAAAGACGACCATTAGCCATCGAGGCATTGCTACGCGAAAATTCATCGCCTGGTTAAAAGAAGGCGATTCTTGAAGTAAATTCACCAGGCACCTGGACTTATGGTAGATTTACTAGCCTGGAGTCAAAGCTTGGACACACTAAGCGATGATGTTGTGTATCACGTTTCCGTGGACATCCGTTAGGCGGTAATCGCGCCCTTCGTGGCGGAAGGTCAGCTTCTCGTGATCCATTCCGAGGAGGTAGAGAATCGTGGCATGGAGATCGTGCATATGCACCTTATTCTCGATGGCATATTGCCCCCACTCATCGGTGGCTCCGTAGATCAAGCCTGGTTTGACGCCGCCTCCGGCTAGCCAAACACTAAATCCTGTTGGGTTGTGGTCGCGCCCCGTACCATTTTTTTGGGCGTAGGGTGTACGACCAAACTCTCCTCCCCACCAAACCAAAGTGTCTTCCAGGAGACCTCGTTTCTTGAGATCGGTAAGCAAGCCCGCGACAGGTTTGTCTACGGCCAAAGCATGCTCCTTGTGCTTGGGCATATCGTTGTGTTGGTCCCAAGCAGGGTTATTAGAATTATCGCTGTAATTAACTTGGATAAAACGGACGCCGGCTTCAGCCATTCTCCGAGCCATCAGACATTGGCGACCGTAATTATCTGTATTCTTTTCCCCGATACCATAGAGCTTTTTGGTGGCTTCTGACTCTTTGGAGATATCCATGACCTCAGGAGCGTTGGACTGCATGCGCCAAGCCAACTCGTAGGAACTGATTACCGCTTCCAATTCGGAATTTCCAGGCTGGCTTTGGCATTGCTCGTGATTCATCGACTGGAGCAAGTCGAACTGCCGTTTCTGGCGATCTGGAGATAGGGAGTCGTTGCGAAGATTGTCGATACCGATATCCGTGGCCTTCATGCCGGCGCGTCCCATTGCGGTGCCTTGGTAGGATGCTGGGAGGAAAGCATTCCCGTAGTTTCGAGGACCTCCATTCCCGAAGGAAGGGCTCAAGGAAACGAAACCAGGCATATCTTGGCTTTCGGTTCCTAGACCGTAGCTAACCCAAGAACCCATTGATGGGCGTATCAAGTTTGTGGAGCCAGTGTGTAAAAAGAGTGTAGCGGGGCCGTGAGCCACGCCTTCGGTGTGCATTGAGCGAATCACACAGTATTCGTCAGTATGCTTGGCCATATGGGGAAACAGATCGGATACCCATGCACCATTCTGCCCGTGTTGCTTGAAGTCCCAAAGCGGCTTCATGACCCGTTGATTGGAGCCCATGCCGGTCTTGGCGAGAATTCGCTGGTCGGTAAAATCCAGCATCTCGCCATCTTTCTTGTATAGAAGCGGCTTGTAATCGTAGCTGTCCACTTGGCTTACGCCACCCGCCATAAAAAGGAAAATCACTCTTTTAGCTCTGGGAAACAAGTGGGGCGTTCTCGGTGAGAGGGGGTTGGCAATGGAGCTTGCCATCGCTTGTTGGGAGGAAATCCCGGCGGCGGCCATGTACCCGAAGCCGCAAGCCATTTGGCGAAGGGCGTTCCTTCGTGAAATGGGGCAATACTGTGGTTGCTCGCTCATGCTACTCAGTTGAGGTATCGAAAATCGATCGAACCATAAAGCGATTGGAAGATAGAGGCCCAGTCTCTAGCAGAATCGCTCGTTTGTCCATTACTTAAGAAATCTGCTATTAAGCGTCGCTCTTTATCGGTGGGAGCCCGACCGAGGGTGGTTTCAAAAGCCAGTTCTATGCGTTCATCGCGATTCTGGCGGCTGTGGATAAGTCGTGCAGCCGCTACGCGCGATTGGTCGATGACGAAGGGATTGTTGAGCATGTACAGGGCCTGCAAAGCGACGGTGCTAGTGTTACGTTTACCAATGGTGAAATTGATATTCCCGAAATCGAATAGTTCGAATATTTCGTGTCGCTTTACTCTAAATGCGGGAGTATAGACACTACGTCTTTTGTCTGTGAAAACGTAATTATACTCGGTTTTTTGAGCGGTTGTCGAATTGGCGTTGATTTCGCCGGCTCCATCGATGTTTGGACCGTAGAGAGCGAGATCGATATCTCCTGAACTTGCCAGAATCGCGTCGCGCAGCTGCTCTGCATCCAGCCTTCGTTTAGGATAGGAAGCTAGAAGTCGGTTGTTTGGATCCCTTTCCGCCATGTTGGATTTCGCTTGGGTAGACAATTGCCAGGTTTCGGAAAGCATAATCTCCCTGACGAAACTCTTTACGGACCAATCGAGCTCCTGCAGCCGGATGGCCAAGTAGTCGAGCAATTCTGGATGAGATGGGAGCTGCCCGGTAGTACCAAAATTGTCTACGCTGCTGACAATGCCTTGGCCGAAAAGCCAGGTCCATATCCGGTTGGCAATAACACGTGAAGTGAGTGGATTGTCTGGACTGACGATCCAATCGGCTAGTTGACGTCGACCGCTTTCGTTGTGGGGAATTTCAGGAGCCTCGCCGAGAGTGGCGATTTGTAGGAACCCGCGGGGCACCACGTCGCCTCGCCGACTCTCGATTCCTCGGATGCGAATGGCGGAATCGCTTGGCTCGGGATCCTCTTTTACCGTCATGGCGATAGGACGGGCTTTGAGAAGCCGAGTTATTGGCTTAAGCTCGCTTTCGATGGATTTGATCTCGGTTTTCAATCTCGCTAGCTCTTCTTTGCGTGCTTTCGACTTTGTGACGCTTTCTTCTTCGATAAGATACCACTGAACCGCGTCAGCTACAACGTATCCATCTGTATTGCGATTGGAGATCCGAACGTTGCTTTCCTGTCCCTCTTCGAATTCGAAACGACCCAAGACATGAAAGCGTCCGTATTCAGAGGGCGGCTTCGTTTGATCAACACTGACTGAGGCCTCGCCCTTGCTATGGCCTACCGTAACGGGTGTCTGTGTGGAACGATTAGCCGCTTCGGCGTAAGCGAGACGAGTTTCGTAGGTTCCGGTAATCGGGATATTGGTGCTAAACACGATACCCTTTTTGCCTTTTCCGGTATTGCCGTCATGAAGATAGCCTTCGTCTAGATAATTTTGAGAATACTGCGAGAATTCCCAGGCGCCCTCGAGCTTAGCGGCTCTCTCGTCGACCACGATCCCGGGAAACTGGCGTGAAGGTTTTGGGGGGCCTGGTTTGGGTACATTGACCGTGTGTTGAGAATAGACGCTTTGAGTGGCCTTCTTTCTCTCTATTTGCGGTTTTAGCTTTGCAATGATCGCTTCAGCGTTAGCCAGCTCATTTGCTTTGGCACCTTCTATAGGGAGCGGTG
>Ga0310343_10001622_pt1 | contig 11615 bp, 7 predicted proteins | sample HC15DNA2025_MG_FD_203519 | JGI IMG/M metagenome (GOLD analysis project Ga0310343, IMG submission 203519) | Marine microbial communities from station ALOHA, North Pacific Subtropical Gyre - HC15-DNA-20-25_MG | ecosystem: Environmental > Aquatic > Marine > Oceanic | place: Pacific Ocean: North...
GGAGTAGTTGCAATATTACACTTTAAAAGAACATTTTCAGAATTAATAATCTTTAAACCTTCTAAAAGGTATCTTACGTTAAATGCAATATCAAAATTTTCTCCAGAATAAGAGACAGGTATTGATTCATTTGCATTTCCAATATCCTGCGCATCTGCGCTGATTGAAGCTAAATCTGTATCATCTAATTTAATCTTTACAACACTACTTTGCTGATCAGCTAAAACAGCAATTCTTTCTAATGCATCAATTAATTTTTTTGTATCAAAATTCAGAATTTTAGAGAAAGAGTCAGGAATTAATTGTGAATAATTAGGATATGTACCTTCAAGAGTTCTTGTGGTAATTATTTGATTAGAAGAAATAAATACTAATTGACCTTTATCATAGAAAAGCTTTATTGAATTTTCTGAACTTCTCAAAGAAACTAGTTTTTCAATTTCTCTTAATGATCTAGTTGGAATAGTTACTGACAAATCGCCATCATTTGAAGATAAGTTTTCTTTATTTTCGATATGTTCTTCATTACCAATTAAAGCAACAGCCAATCTATGACCATCTGTAGAAGCTGACTCTAAGTAATTTGGTTTAAATGTAAAATTGACACCTGTAAGTAATTGCTTTGAATCATCGTTACTACTAGCAAAGATAGTAGATTTTAAAGCCTTTAAAAAAGAACTAGGATCAATATTCAAAGAAGTACCACTTTCAACAAATGGTAAATTAGGATATTCATCAGATGCGATCCCTTTGAGGTTAAAAGAACCTCTATCACTTTTTATTAAAATATTATCTGAATTCTCATCAACTTCTAAAGAAACAGGCGTTTCATTAGGTAGCTTGTTTACTATTTCAGATAAAATTTTTGAAGGTATAGTAATAGCTCCACTATTTCTAACAGTCCCATCAAAAGAAGTTTGAATTCCTAAATTAAGATCAAATCCTGTCATAGTAATTTTATTGGTTCCTTCGTCAGCTGTTAAAAGTATATTTGCAAGAATTGGATGCGTTGGTCTTGAAGCAACTGCTTTGCTCACTAGTTGTATAGCATTATTTAATTCATTTTGATTGCAAATAATTTCCATCGGAATTTGGAACATTTTATAAATACAATATACTTTTTTCGTAAATTAAATTCAATAAATTAATTTTTCCTTTTTTTCTAATATAAGAATAAAAAATAAAAATAAAAAATTTAGTAGTAGTAGTACTTGTGGAAACTGTGGAATTATTTAATAAAGTAACTTGTCTACTTAGTTTAGAAATTTAAGAATATGTGAAAAAATTTTTTTAATTGTTGATTGAATTTAAATTTTTAGAATAAAGAAAAAAATATTCAACAAATAGAATTATTTATTATTTATTTTTCAACAAATAATGTTAATTTTTAATTATTTTCCACAGACACAATTTTTTTTGGATTTTAATACCCCAGGATTTTAGTTATATTTTTTAATGAAGGTTCAATATTTTTCCTGAAAATTGCATCATTGTTATTAATGGCGCAATCAGGATCTTTTAAGCCATTTCCTGTAAGAACACAAACAATAGTAGATTCTTTCTGAATTCTATTTTTATTTTTAATTAGTCCAGCAACTGATGCTGCACTAGCAGGTTCACAAAAGACACCCTCTTTGGCAAGAATTTTATAAGCATTGATTATTTCTTCGTCTGTAACTGACTGAAAATCTCCTTTACTCTCTTTTCTTACTTTTTTTGCTTTTTCTCTATTTACAGGATTACCAATTCTTATTGCAGTTGCTATTGTTTCTGGGTCTTTAACTATTATATTTTTCACTAATGGAGCAGAGCCTTCAGATTGAAATCCCATCATAATTGGTAACTTCAAATTTCTTTTTATTTTTGAATATTCTTTAAATCCCATCCAATAAGCAGTTATATTTCCTGCATTGCCCATTGGAATACAAAGCCAATCGGGAGCAATACCTAAGTCATCAACTATTTCAAAAGCTGCTGTTTTTTGTCCTTGGATTCGATATGGATTAACTGAATTAACGAGTTCTATAGGATGTTCTGAAGATAAATCTCTAACTATTTCAAGAGCCTTATCAAAGTTTCCATTAATAGATATTATTTCAGCGCCATACATTAATGCTTGAGCAAGCTTTCCTTGAGCAACAAATCCTTCTGGGATTAAAACATAAGGTTTTAATCCTCCTCTAGAAGCATATGCTGCAGCTGCAGCAGAAGTGTTTCCAGTACTTGCACAAATCACTGCTTCTCGGCCTTCTTCTTTTGCTTTGCTAATTGCCATTGTCATACCACGATCTTTAAAAGATCCTGTTGGATTAAGGCCATCATATTTTAAAAAAACTTTTGTTCCATTTCCAATTAAACTGCTAATTGATTCGCTTAGAATTAGTGGTGTGTTTCCTTCATTGAGGGAAATAATAGGAGTTTTTTTTGTAACTGGGAGAAACTGTTGGTAAGCTTCTATTAGACCTGGCCATCTTTTTTTTCTGTAATTAATACGCAGTTTATTTTTGATTTTATTTAATAACACCATGGTTGTTTAATTTTTTTTGATTTTTTCTATAGGAGAGTTGGTAAAAAAGGTTAATAATTCTGAAATTGATTCTACTTTATTCATTACTTTGCTCAAAGCGCTTACATCTAAAATTACAGTTTTAGTAGGATATGCTTCAAAAAAATTTATCAGATTTATTTTTCCATTTCCTAAGTTAATTCCTTGAATTACACTTGCTCTAAGAGCTAACATACCTGTTCTTTCATCATCTGCTCTAGGTGGGTGGATAATAGATGAAAGTCTCGTTAAAAATACGTTTCCTATTTCAGAATATACTAATTTGTCGGCAATCGTTATAGGAATTTCAAAATCTTTATTTAAAACTGCTCTAATCTCTTTATCAGGGGATTTTGTAGCTTTTAAAATTTTTTTTAATTTTCTTGTTGATCTTCCTTCTTTAGCAAAAGTTTTTAAAGAATTTACTTTAATTGTTCTAGAAAAGATGCTGTATATAATTTTAATTTCTTCAGCAGTATGAGCTTTTGGAACATTAAAAAAAAATTGAGAACTTACTAAAATAATATATATTTTAAAAATTAAAAATTTACTAAATTTCATTTAGATATTTGCACCAGCGGCAATCTTAACAAGTCTCACCATTCCTTTTTCGGTAACTTTTTTTGCAATTTCTATACCCATTTCTTTTGTATAAGGCTCATTTATAAGTCTCGGAACTCTTTTTATGAAAATATCAATTGAATAACCGGGCACTTTTTGTAAAATTTCTAAAAAGTTTCTCAATGGATCTACATACATTATAAGGTCACTTAAGTTGTTATTTTCGTTAAGCGTATTAAATTTAATTGATTGTGGTAGATAGTTATTCAAATTTTTCAGTATTTTTAGACTAAATAAATCTATTTGATTTGTTAAACCTTCTATTATTTCATTTCTAAGAAATCCTCCATTTGGAGAAAAGAGAAGATTTATAACTTCGTCTAAAAGTTTTTCTAAATCAAGATTTGTTTGCTTTGCAGCATTAGAAAGCAGATCTTCTAAACGGTCCCATTTAAATTTTTTATTATCAAAAAGCATTTCTTTAAGACTTTCTCTTAATTGTGGATCGGGGTCTTCCATCAATCTTCTTGCAAAATACGGATAAGCAGCACCTAATATTTTGAAGTTCGGATCAACGCTTAATGCAATTCCTTCTAACGTCAGTAATGACCTGATTATAAGCGCATAATATGGAGGCAGTTTGAAAGGGAATTTATACATTACACCAGACATATCGTCTGTAACGCTCTTGAAATCCATTTTTGAAACTCCTTGTTCAACAGCGTTAATGAAAACATCTTGGAATGCTGGAACAATAGGTTCTAGATTAACTTCTTCTGACAAAAATCCTAACTTCACAAAATCTCGAGATAATTTATCGAAGTTTTTATTCACTAAATGTACTACTGCTTGAATCAATCCTGATCTAGATTCTCTGGAGACCTCGCTCATCATTCCAAAATCTAGGTAACATAATCTTCCATCTTCTAAGGCTAATAAATTACCTGGATGTGGGTCTGCATGAAAAAAGCCATGTTCTAAAAGCTGTTCTAAACTGCACTGGACACCTATATCAATCATTTCATCAGGATTGATTCCTAAATTTTTAACGTCTTCTAAATTTGTTAGTTTTGTACCGTCTATCCATTCCATCGCTAAAACTCGCCTTGAAGTTATTTCTTTGTAAATTTTTGGTACTGCAATCATTTTGTTATGTTTATGCATATCTCTAAATTTTTCTGCATTTGCAGCTTCGTTTAGGTAATCCATCTCTTCAAAAACTCTCTTGCCTAACTCATCAATCAAAGCAACTAGATCACTTCTTATTAATCCGATATTGTTTTTAAGCCAATAAGCAATATTTCTCACTATGTAAAGATCTAAAGTTATTTGTTCTCTTAGACCTGGCCGCTGCACTTTTATTGCAACTATCTCTCCATTTTTTAATTTAGCTTTATGTACTTGTCCTAAAGAAGCAGCAGAAATTGGCTTTTTATCAATTTCTAAAAAAATTTCATCTATTTTGGCTCCTAAATCTTCTTCAATTAATTCCATCGCTTTATCGCCATCAAAACCAGGTAGCTGATCTTGTAATTCAGATAATTCTTCTAGAAGAATCCCAGGAATTATATCTGGTCTTGTAGATAATGCTTGACCTGCTTTTACAAATGCAGGCCCAAGTTCTACCAACAAATTTGTTAATTCTCGTGCTCTAAATTTGGCTTGCTGTTTATTTTTCAACCTTCCGGTTAATTTATCCCACCCTATAGAAAAGATGTAAGCAAAAATAGGTATGAGTGTTTGCCAAAGTCTTTTTAAAAGTCTTTTAGGATTTTTTTTGTAAATTTTTGATATAGTATCTGGATCATAATTTAAGAGTCCAGATACTTCGATAAAATCAGTAAAATCTTCTTTCATAACTTTATATACTTAAAACCTTTATTTTTTTAAAAAAGAAGTTAATTTTTCTATATGGGAGATTTATCATGTTAATACACCTAAAAATAGAAAATATTGCCTTAATAGAAATTATAGAAATTAATTTTGAAAAAGGTTTGAATATCATAACTGGGGATTCAGGTTCAGGAAAATCACTTATTTTGGATTCGTTAAATGCTTTATTTGGTGGATCTAATATACCTCTAAAACATTTAATTCGTCCAGGAAAAGATTTTTGCGTTATTGAGGCAACATTTTCTTCTTCTTCTGAAATTAATAATTGGTTGATTAGTAATGGCTTTAAAATAAATTCTTCACAACTAATAATTAAGAGAAAATCTTATAAAAAAAATAATAAAATTTTATCCAAATATAGCCTTAATAATTTCTCGATAAATAGACAATTATTAGAAAAACTTGGAAAAATTTTAATAGATTTTGCAGGTCAGTCTGATACTTTTATCTTTGACTCTTTGGAAAAGAGAAGATTAATTATTGATGACTTATGTTCTCAAGAATCAAAAGATATTAGCGAAAGGATTAAAAAAATATGGGGAGAAAGTGCAGTTCTAAAAGGATTAATGAATGAAAAAATGGCATCTTATAGGAATCAAGAAGAAAACAACTTGGTAATTAAACAAATGTTGAAGAGTTTAGAAGAAGCTGATTTAAATTCCAATGAAGAAATTTTAGAATTGGAGATATTAGAAAATAAACTTGTAAATAATTTCGAAATTAATAGCTCAATTAAATCATCATTAGAAAACTTAAATAATTACAATCATGATGAACCATCAGTAACTTCTTTGATAAATCAATCAATAAAAATTTTTAATAAAACAGCTGATTTCGATTTAAAAATTCAAAAATTTAGAGAGAAGTTATTAAACATCCATGCTGATGTAGAAGATTTAATTTTTGATTTAAACTCATATTTGCAAGATATAGAAAACTACGATACTGATCTTCCAGAAATACAAAAAAGATTATTTTTTTTAAAAAACTTGGAGAGAACTTTTTCATTGGATTTACCTCAATTAATAACAAAGCGGGATGAATTAAAAACGTATTTGCAGAAAAATGATCAAGGTAATGAGATTTGTAAGATAAAAGCTCAAATTGAAAATCTACAGAACAAATTAAATTCCCTATTTGTTATTCAATCTAATGAAAGAAAAAAAATTGCCAAACAGTTACAAAATTCAGTAATGCTGATTTTAAGCAATTTAGGTTTAGAAAATGCAAATTTTTCAATTCAATTTTCTGAGGGTCAGCCTTCGGGAGATGGAATTGATAATATAAAATTTTTGTTTTCGGCTAATCCTGATCAGAAGCTTGCTCCTCTTTCAAATGTTATTTCTGGTGGAGAAATGTCAAGATTTCTATTAGCGATTAAATCTAGTATTTCAAAAAAACCTAATACTTTCTTTTTAGATGAAATTGATAATGGTTTAAGTGGTAAATCTTTATTTTCCTTGGTTGAATTAATAAAAGAAATCTCTCAAGACCAACAAGTTTTATGTATTACTCATCAGCCTTTTTTAGCTGCGGGAGGATTAGCTCACTTTAAAGTTCATAAAAATGTAATTAATGGAATAACTTATACTTCAATATCAAAATTAACAACAAAAAAACAAAGAAAAAACGAATTAGTAGAACTCATTGGGGGAGGTTTCGGTGAAGCAAATGATTACGCTTCTAGACTTATTGAGAGAGAAGCTGCATAAAATCAAAAAAATTCCCCTATAATAACAGCTTTAAATCATAGACAGATTTAAGCATGGTCAAAAAAATTAATAATAGTTTTGAGGAAAGTAATTCGATAATTATAAGAGGAGCTCGTCAGCATAATTTAAAAAATATTGATCTCTCCTTACCTAGAAATAAATTTATAGTTTTTACTGGTGTAAGTGGTAGTGGAAAAAGTTCTTTAGCTTTTGATACCATTTTTGCTGAAGGTCAAAGAAGATATGTTGAGAGTTTGTCAGCCTATGCAAGACAATTTTTGGGTCAAGTAGATAAACCAGACGTTGATAATATTGAAGGTTTATCACCTGCTATTTCAATTGATCAAAAATCTACAAGTCATAATCCTCGTTCAACAGTTGGAACAGTAACGGAAATACAAGATTACTTAAGATTATTGTTTGGTCGTGCTGGTGAGCCTCATTGTCACCATTGCGGTATCCCAATTGCGCCTCAAACAATTGATGAAATGGTTGATCAAATTCTTTTATTACCAGAGGGAACAAGGTACCAATTATTGGCACCTGTTGTTAGGGGGAAGAAAGGTACACATACAAAATTAATAAGTGGTTTAGCGGCTGAGGGATTTGCTAGGGTAAGAATTAATGGAGAGGTGAGAGAACTTGCTGATAGTATTGAATTAGATAAAAATCAAATTCATAATATTGAGGTTGTAGTTGATAGATTAATTGCAAGAGAAGGAATACAAGAAAGATTGAATGATTCTTTGCAAACTTGTCTCAAAAGAGGTGATGGTCTAGCAATAGTAGAGGTGGTGCCTAAAAAAGGGGAAAACCTACCTACTAATTTAGAGAGAGAAAAACTATATTCAGAAAATTATGCTTGTCCTGTTCATGGTTCTATAGTAGAGGAACTTTCTCCCAGATTATTTTCTTTTAACAGTCCATATGGGGCTTGTCCAGATTGCCATGGAATTGGTTATCTAAAAAAATTCACAGCTGACAGAGTAATACCTGATAAAACATTACCTGTTTATGCGGCAATTGCTCCTTGGAGTGAAAAAGATAATACTTATTATTTTTCTTTACTATATTCTGTGGGCCAAGCATATGGTTTTGAACTAAAAACTCCTTGGAAGGATTTAAGTGATATGCAAAAAGAAGTACTACTTTTAGGATCAGATAAACCAATATTAATCCAAGCTGATAGTCGCTTTAATACTTCTAGTGGTTTTGAAAGACCTTTTGAGGGAATTTTACCAATATTAGAGAGGCAATTGAATGAAGCTAATGGAGAAGCAGTTAAACAAAAGTTAGAAAAATATTTAGAATTAGTACCATGTAAGACATGTTCGGGTAAAAGATTAAGGCCTGAGGCTTTAGCAGTCAAACTTGGACCATATAACATAACTGATTTAACCTCTATAAGCGTTTCTGAAACCTTAATTAATATCGAAAAAATTATGGGATTAAGTAAGCTTAATAATGAAAATATATCTTTATCAGAAAAACAAAAGCAGATAGGTGAGTTAGTTTTAAAAGAGATTCGTCTGCGTTTGAAATTTTTAATTAATGTAGGTTTAGATTATTTGACTTTAGATAGACCAGCCATGACTTTGTCTGGGGGCGAAGCTCAGCGTATTAGATTGGCTACGCAAATTGGGGCAGGCCTTACTGGTGTTTTATATGTATTAGATGAACCGAGTATTGGTTTACATCAGAGAGACAATGACAGACTATTAGAAACATTAAAAAGCTTAAGAGACTTGGGGAATACTTTGGTGGTGGTTGAACATGATGAGGATACTATGAAATCCGCAGATTATTTAGTAGATATTGGTCCAGGGGCAGGTGTTTATGGTGGAGAAATTATTGCTAAAGGATCCTATCAAGATATCTTAAATTCAGAGAGGTCATTAACTGGAGCTTATCTTAGTGGCAAGAAGTCAATTCCCACTCCAAAAGAACGTAGATCATCCGTAAAGAAAAGTTTATTTTTAAATAATTGCTCTAAAAATAATTTAAAAAATATATCTGTGGAATTTCCCTTAGGAAGATTAGTTTCTATAACCGGTGTTAGTGGTAGTGGGAAGAGTACCTTAATCAATGAATTACTTCACCCTGCATTGTGTCATTCTCTAGGATTAAAAGTTCCTTTCCCTCAAGGTGTAAAAGAGTTAAAGGGCATCAAAGCAATCGATAAAGTTATAGTTATTGATCAATCTCCAATAGGGAGAACACCAAGATCAAATCCCGCTACCTATACTGGTGCTTTTGACCCTATAAGGCAGATATTCACTGCGACAGTAGAAGCAAAAGCAAGAGGTTATCAAGCTGGTCAATTTAGTTTCAACGTAAAAGGAGGAAGATGCGAAGCGTGTAAAGGCCAAGGAGTCAATGTTATTGAAATGAATTTTTTACCTGATGTGTATGTTCAATGTGAAGTATGTAAAGGTGCTCGTTTTAATAGGGAAACTCTTCAAGTTAAATATAAAGGTTTCAATATTTCTGATGTTTTAGAAATGACTGTTGAACAAGCGGCAGAAACCTTCTCAGCTATACCGCAAGCTGCTGATAGATTATCTACATTGGTAGATGTTGGCTTGGGATATGTCAAATTAGGTCAACCAGCTCCTACCTTATCTGGTGGAGAGGCTCAAAGAGTTAAGTTAGCTACAGAATTATCAAAAAGGGCTACTGGGAAAACTTTATACTTGATTGATGAACCAACTACAGGTTTAAGTTTTTATGATGTACATAAATTAATGGATGTGATACAACGTCTTGTAGATAAAGGTAATTCAGTAATTGTTATTGAACATAATTTAGATGTTATTAGATGTTCCGATTGGATCATCGATTTAGGACCTGATGGAGGGGATAAAGGCGGAGAAATTATTGCAGAGGGTATTCCTGAGGATGTAGCTAAAAATCCTACAAGTCATACAGCAAAATATCTTAAAAAGGTTTTAAAATAAGAAATCACTTGTTGTATTTCTTTGTATTTTTCATTATTTCAGCAAAACGAAAGTTTGTTTGAGAGGGGTATAAAACTTGTTTACAACTATCTTTTTTAAAACTTTTGCATTAAAAAAAAGTCAAAATCATAATGCTTTCTTAATATTTCACTAGAAAAATTCAGCTTATTTGTATTAAAGGCCGTTTATCGGAGGATTTGCTGAATGAGATTGAAATTTTTACATTTACATTTACATGGTCTTATACGTTCTAAAAATCTTGAGTTAGGCAGGGATGCAGATACAGGAGGGCAAACACAGTACGTTTTAGAATTAATTAAAAGCTTGGCTAACACTTCAGAAGTTGATCAAGTGGATTTAGTTACTCGTTTAATAAACGACCCTAAAGTAGATGATAAATATTCTCAAGAAGAAGAGTTTGTAGAACCTGGAGTTAGGATTTTAAGATTCAAATTTGGACCTAATAAATATTTAAGAAAGGAATTGCTTTGGCCTTATTTAGATTATTTAACTGAAAGCCTAATTTCTCATTATAAAAAAAACAAAAAGCCTAATTTCATCCATGCACATTATGCAGATGCTGGATATGTAGGCGTTAAACTAAGCAAATCCCTAAATGTTCCACTTATTTTTACTGGTCATTCTTTAGGAAGAGAGAAAAAAAGGAAATTGCTTGATACTGGTTTAAAAACTAATCAAATAGAAAAGCTTTATTCTATAAGTAAAAGAATTGAGGCAGAAGAAAAAGCATTAAAGTTTGCAGATATTGTTGTTACAAGCACTAAACAGGAGTCAGTTTATCAATATTCCCAATATTCCTCTTTTAAACCTCACAAAGCCAAAGTTATTCCTCCAGGTGTTGATCATAATAAATTTCACCATATTCACTCCACAACAGAGACAGCAGAAATTGATAATATGATGAATCCTTTTCTTAAGGATTCTAATAAACCTCCTTTATTGACTATTTCTAGAGCTGTACGAAGAAAAAATATCCCCTCTTTGATTGAGGCATATGGAAGATCTGAAAAATTAAAAAGAAGAACTAATTTGATTTTAATTTTGGGTTGCAGAGATAATACTTCAAAACTTGACCCTCAACAAAAAGATGTATTTCATAATATTTTTGAAATGATTGATAAATATAATTTGTATGGCAAGGTTGCTTATCCAAAAAAGCATCTTCAAAATCAGATTCCTTCTTTATATAGGTGGGCTGCTAGCAGAGGGGGTGTATTTGTAAATCCAGCTTTAACTGAGCCTTTTGGTTTAACCCTTCTAGAAGCTTCTTCGTGTGGATTGCCAATAATATCAACAAATGATGGGGGCCCCAAGGAAATTCGCTCAAAATGTGAAAATGGACTTCTTGTAGATGTTACTGATATTAATAAGCTGAAAGTTATTCTTGAAAAAGGGATATCTAATAGTAACCAGTGGAAATTATGGAGTAGAAACGGTATTGAGGGGGTTAATAGGCATTTTAGCTGGAACACTCATGTAAGAAATTATTTATCAATCCTTACAGAAGAGCTTTCAAAGTCCAATAGTCATTCCTCATCTGATATTAAACAGAGTTGTTTAAAAGGTAGCTCTTCACTTATAAAACCCCATTGATCAAAGACTTTGGGATCGGGGTGAAGAATTAGTTGATTTTTATGAGTTTTCTTAAGTTTGAAGCCCTTCTTAGAAAGTTTCTTCATTAAGTTAGCAGTCTCTTCGAATCTTGATGCCATTGCATCAAGACTTGAGCAGTCACTTGTTAATCCATTATCTTTCCATGTAAAAAAACTCATAACAAATTTTTTAAAGGTTGATTTTTAAAACTATACCTAAAATTATGAGTAAAATGTTGATTTTCCAAAAATTTTCTACTATTTTTTGTTCCTTAACTCCTTTAAGTTCAAAATGGTGGTGTAGTGGAGCCATTAAAAATATACGTTTACCTTT
>Ga0310343_10001623_pt1 | contig 11613 bp, 3 predicted proteins | sample HC15DNA2025_MG_FD_203519 | JGI IMG/M metagenome (GOLD analysis project Ga0310343, IMG submission 203519) | Marine microbial communities from station ALOHA, North Pacific Subtropical Gyre - HC15-DNA-20-25_MG | ecosystem: Environmental > Aquatic > Marine > Oceanic | place: Pacific Ocean: North...
AGCATCAATAAAAACATCAGAAGCAATCGATAGGATTTTTGTGTGGTCTGGAAATTCACAATTAATGGTCGCAATAATCAAATTAGTGGAGGATGAAAGAAATGTTGCTCACGACATTAGAATCGGCAATATTCCTGTGCTTTTACTAGTTGAAGACTCCAGTAGATTTTTTTCTTCTTATTTACCCCAATTATATGAAGAAATATTGACTCAAACAAGAAGAGTAATTGGTGAAGGTTTGAGTTTCAAACAAACTATGAAAAGACTCAGAGCAAGGACAAAAGTTTTGCATGCAACTACAATGGAAGATGCTATCGCTTATGTAGAATCTTATGGACGTAATCTAATTGGTTTAATTACAGACGCTGGTTTCCCAGCAATGAATAGGAAAGATTTTCAAGCAGGTTTATCTCTAATTGAAAGAGTTAGAGAAAGATTCCCTAACTTGCCTGTATTAATGCAGTCCACAGAACAAAATAATATGCTGCCTGCAATTGAACTAGGTGCTGAATTTTTACATAAGAATAATCCAAATTTGCTTTCTGAATTACAAAATTTTTTACAATATAAGCTTGGTTTTGGAGATTTCATATTTAGATTACCAGATTTAACTGAGATTGGAAGAGCGAGTTCTATTGAAGAATTGATTTTCAATCTAAGAAAAATGCCTACCGAATCAGTTGAATATCATGCATTGAACAATAATTTTTCACACTGGTTGCATACAAGAGGAGAGTTTGAACTAGCAGATAAAATTAGACCATTAACTCTAAATGATTTTAATGATTCGACCGAAATTCAATATTTTCTAGCAAATACTATAGAAGAGCACTTAGTAAAATCACAAAGAAGTTCCGTATCAAATTACATAGGAGAATTAGATTTTAGAAGGAGATTTCAGAGATATGGTTCTGGTTCTTTAGGAGGAAAAGGGAGAGGTTTGGCGTTTTTTTCAATGCAAATAGAAGATATGGATTTTGGTGTAAACATTCCCGATGTAAAAATTGATTTACCACATACGGTAGTATTGTCAACTGATATTTTTGATAAATATATTGAAGAAAATAAATTGCAGGAAATGACTGCGATTGGAGTCGATGATAATATTATTGCTGAAAAATTCTTGTCCGGTAAATTCAATAGCCAGGTAAGAGATGATTTGACAAATCTTGCTTTACAATTTAATCAGCCACTTGCCATACGTTCTTCGAGTAGATTAGAAGACTCTTTACATCAACCATTTGCTGGAGTCTACAGGACATATTTTTTAGCAAATGACCACCCTGATGAAGAAATAAGAGTTAAACAGTTGATTAACTCGATTAAATTAGTTTATGCATCTACTTATTCTGAAAATGCTAAATCATTTATTAGGGCTACCCAGCATTCTATTGAAGAAGAAAGTATGGCCATTGTAATCCAACCACTAATTGGTAAAAAACACAAAAATAGATTTTATCCAACACTAGCAGGTGTTGCTAGAAGTTTTAATTTTTATCCCGTAGGGCCAATGGAGCCAAATGAAGGTATTGCAGCAGCTGCTTTGGGTTTAGGAAAAACTGTTGCCAATGGGGAAAAATGCGTAAGATTCTCGCCATCTAGACCAAAAAGAGTATATCAATTTGCTAATGTAGATTCAACTTTAAAAAGTGCACAAAGACAATTCTGGGCCCTAAAAATGGAAGAATCCCCTGAAATGCCAACGATTAATCCTGAATTTAATTTATTAAAATTAGATTTAAATTCTGCTGAGGAGGATGGCGAGATTTCTGATATTGCATCAACATGGGACTCCCAAAATGATCGTATTTGGGACGGTATTGGAAGAAGTGGTGTAAGATTGATAACATTAAATGGATACTTAAAGAGAAATTCATTCCCCTTATGCGAAATTCTTCAACAAATTTTGAAAAAATGTGAAGAAATGTTAGATTGTCCAGTAGAAATTGAATTCGCTTTGATTGATAATAATGATGTAAAACAATTTCATTTATTACAATTAAGACCGTTAGTTAGTGAATCTACAGAAGTAGAAATTGATTTTGATGAAAAAATGTTAGAAAGTGCACTAGCGCATAGTAACGTTTCATTAGGAAATGGTGTAGTAAACGATATTAAAGATATCATTTTTGTTGACCCTGAAAAATTAGATAGGCAAAAATCAATTGAAATAGCAAATTCAATTTCACGCATTAATGCATCAATGATCAATGAAAATAAACCATATCTACTTATCGGGCCTGGTAGATGGGGCTCATCTGATAATTTGTTAGGAATTCCAGTTAAATGGGGACAGATTTCTGGTGCGAGAACAATCATTGAATGTGAATTAGCAGACATTAGTGTTGATCCAAGTCAGGGAACTCATTTTTTCCAAAATATTGTATCATTTAACGTAGGGTACCTTACAATTAGAAATTCTGAACCTAGCGCTATAGACTGGGAATGGTTAAATAAACAAAAATGTATTTTTGAAGATGGCCCTATTAAACATGTAAGGATAAATAAAAATTTGAAAATCTTACTTGATGGGAGAAATGGTCGTGCTGCAATATTAAAGCCAAAATAAACATAGGATTGAAAACTAATATGCTTTGAGGGTGACTAAATGAAGATAGCGGTACTTATCGAAGAGAGGTGCAAACCCAAAAGTGAAGCTTTTGCATATCTTTCTAGATATGCAGGTACTTGTGGTTCAGAATGTATTCAGGTTATTGACGACAAATGCAAAATCCTAGAAAATGCTTGCCCTCCCTGTTTGGTCAGAGCCAAACTTTGCCCGGGCGATGCTGTAAAAATCATTAATCTCCCCGAAGAACTTTCTACCGATATGATTCATCGTTATTCATTAAACGGCTTTAGATTATTTAGACTCCCTACACCTTCAAAAGATTCTGTTGTTGGAATACTTGGTCCAAATGGAATGGGTAAATCCACTGCAATCAATATTCTTTCAGGTACGATTATTCCAAACCTTGGCAACTGGGAAACAGATGAAGGTATGTGGGAAGATGTGATAAAAACCCTTCCAAGGGGTGAATTAAGAGATTTTTTAACACTTATCTCAGATGAAGGTGTTGAAATATCTGTAAAACCCCAATATATCGATAAATTACCAAAAGTAATACAAGGAAAAGTAGGAGATTTATTGAAGGGCGTAGACGAAAGAAATTTACTGAATGAAATATCAGACAGATTAGAAATTTCTCATCTTTTAGAAAGAAATCTTCCTCAACTTTCAGGAGGTGAATTACAAAGGGTGGCAATATGTGCTACCGTGCTTAAGGACGCTGATGTCTATTTCTTTGATGAACCATCATCATATCTAGATATTCATGAAAGAATGAGAATTGTCAAATTAATTCAAGAATTAGCGGAAACAAAAAGAGTTCTTGTGATTGAGCATGATCTGGCTATTTTAGACGTTCTTTGTGATTTAGTACATATTGTATATGGAGACAAAGGTGCTTTTGGAATTTTTACACCTCCGAGAACTACAAGAACTGCAATAAATGCATATCTAGATGGATATTTACCAGAACAGAATGTAAGAATTAGAAATAAACCAATTAAGTTTCAAACACACACAGAGAGAAATACAGAAAGAGGAATTGCTTTCTTGGAATGGGGTGGTTTAGAGAAAAAACTAGGCGATTTTTCATTAAAAACGGGAGAAGGAAAAATACATCGTTCTGAAGTTGTTGGTGTGGTAGGAGCTAATGGAATTGGAAAATCAACACTGGTTAAAATTCTTGCTGGAGAACATGAAGCTGACGAAGGATGGATTACTGTAGAAGCAAAAATTTCATACAAAAAGCAACATGTTGAAGCTGATTATGAAGGGACTGTCAGAGAATGGCTAGATATTGAATTAGGTACAAGATGGCAACAAGGAGATTTTAATGTCAATGTTGTCAAAGCATTAGGTGTTGATAAACTACTTGAGCAGGTGACTACAACTTTATCTGGTGGAGAATTACAAGCGGTTTCAATAGTACTTTGTCTAGGTAGAGATGCAGATCTTTACCTTTTAGATGAGCCTAGTGCACATCTTGATGCAAATGCAAGAATGGAAGCTGCAAAAGCAATAAGAAGAACAATTCAATCAAACGAAAAATCTGCCTTTATCATAGATCATGATGTTTATTTTATAGACATTGTTTCTGACTCATTACTAGTTTTTGAAGGGAAGGGAGGGGTTGAAGGTTTCGCAAAGGGACCGTACAATCTAAGGAATGGTATGAATAAGTTTCTTTCAACCGTAGATATTACGTTTAGACGTGATCACGATACAAAAAGACCAAGGATAAACAAATTGGGCAGTAGAAAAGATCGAGAACAAAGAGCTAAAGGTGAATATTTCTATACAGAGTGAAAAATATGCCGTACGTAAAACCACCACTTGGAGGACCTATTGGAAGAAGTAGAATGAGGCTTTCTGCAAGTTCATTAGTTTCTTGGGAAAGAGGAAAAAGAGAATGGTTCTTAAAATATAAAATTGCTCTAAAAACTCCAAAAAACCCGGAAATGATCCTTGGAATTTTAGTTGAAGAAGCAGTAATCGGATTAATGATGGAATCACCGTCATCAGAACACATCCCTGAAAAATCAATTTGGGCAAATTGGATGAAAAAAGAAGAATATACTCCCACAGATAGTGCTCCAGAAATAAATTCGATTCAAGACATTAAGAATTGGATTAATAAGAAAGTTCCAGAAGCAGCAAATGTTGTTTGGGCTGAAGGAAAACAAAAATGGGAAGAATCCGTTTACAAAAGAGAAGACCGAGCCTGGGAAGACATAGATGTTGAATTAATTGAGAATATGCTATATGGAGGACTAGAATTATTTTTAGAAGAAGTTGAGCAATGTTTCAATAAAAATGGAGGCCCACACTTAGAAAAATGGAGGACGAATGGAGATCCATTTCCTATACCTGCACCCTGCTGGCATCAAGAACCAAAACATCCAATTCCAGAAAAAATACCTAAACATTTAGATTCCCAATTTTTTGATAATAAATATTTTAAAAATCCTTTTACAAATAATGAAATTGTTACTCTAAAAGAAGTCTGGGAAATTACTAGACCTTGGGCAAAAGACCCAAGAGTTTGGCAACCTCAAAGATTGTATCATCAAGATGGTTGGGCTTCAGGAGAAATGGACCTAATGTTTAGGTGGGAAGAAGATGCAAAAATTGTTGATATCAAAGCTAGCGATGGAAAAAGTAAATATTCAGCTGGTTTACCAGTTCAATTAAGATTTTATAGTTGGCTTATTCAAGAAATTAAAAATATTTCAGGAATTGAATTTGGACTTTCAGGATTAGAGGGGTGGTATCTAAAGATACCATTTAGAAAAGTAGTTGATTTAATTACTCCTTCAGAATTAGATAAAGAAACTGTAAGACTAAAGAAAATTTGGAAAGAACAACAAAATATGGAGAGGTCATATTCAAAATGTCCATCAGAAGGTGAATTTAATCTATTGTCTATAAATTTAGAATCTATAATTCCAAAAAGGTGGGAAGGAGATAATCTTGAAGAAATCTGTAAAAAATTAGAACCTGAATACCCATTTTCAAAAATACTTGCAATTCCAGACAGATTGAATGTTAAAGGTAATATTTCAGGAAAATGGGGGCCATTAAACAACCATTTTGGCGAATTGGTTCACGGCGCCCTTCTTTCTAATACAAAAGGTGGAAATGTGAATCTAAGTCTAGAAGAAAGTCAACCTAATTCACATTCAAAATTAAGTGAGATAGAAGATGGAGAATATATAATTCTTAATGCTATGCCAGGAGTTTGGAGAGATATGGTTAGATTATATGTTGACGAAAAAAGTAGAATCATACCAATTACAGAATATGACGAAATTAATGAAGACGAAATTACTCGCCTAGGAAGGATTTCAACTAAATGTGACATTCAAGGTTTGGTTGTTTCAAGATCAAAAAATAGTGGTAAAAGATTAGATGGGAGACCATGGACAATGGAAAGTTGCCACCTTTGGGACGGTGAAGCAATAATTGAATTAGTTGCATTTGGTTCTGCAATTGGAGGTAAATTCTCTTCCATAATTTGTGGAGATTTACTCAAAGTCAGGGGTGCAGAATTAGGTTGGAGAAATGGAATTCCTCAACTGAGATTAAATCCAAGAAAAACTAAATTTGAAATCATCGAAAAAGATGATTCTAACTAATCAATTCAAGAACCATGAAGTTTAGGCAACCTTGGTTGAGAAGTATGACTTTAGAAAAATCGACAATTATTGCCTTTGATTTGGAAACAACAGGAACTAACACTAGTACAGATCAAATAGTTCAAATTGCATATGGTTATTATGAGAAAGGTGAATTAAGAAACACTGTAACAAAATTATTCAAACCAACAATTGCGATAAACCCTGGAGCACAAAGAGTCCACGGAATTTCAATGGAAAAATTACAAAATGAACCTTATTTTAAATCTGATGCTGCAGAAATAAGAGAGATATTTTCAAAAGCAGACGGTTTAATGGGATATAATGTGGGTTTTGATATTTCCGTAATTCAAGCAGAGTTTGAAAGAGCAGGAGTACCTAAATTGGATCTAAATAATATTGGAATTTATGATGCTTATTTAATCTGGACTAAGCACGAGGGTCGATCACTAAGTCATGCTGTAGAAAGATTCCTTGGAAAACCAATGGAAGGGGCACATGATGCATTAGCAGATATTACTGCTACCGCGAATGTTTTTGATAAAATGGTAGAAGAATTTTCTTTGAATAACCACACAGAAAAAGATTTTACAGCCATATTTAAGGGTAATAAAATAGATTTTGGTGGAACATTTAGATGGGAAGATGGGGAAATTGTTCTTGGAATTGGAAAACATAAAGGTACCAGGGCAGTAGATGTGGCAAGTAAAAATAATTATCTCCAATGGATTATGAAAAGTGATTTCCCCTCTGATGCGAAGGCAATAGCTAGAAAAGCAACCCTACTATATCACGAACCAATGGCTTTCAAAGAATGGGTTTTTCATAATTATGGAAAACCATCTAAATAATTTCTTTACTTCATTCTATGAAATGATCCATCATCTTCTTGTTTCCATTCTTGACCATCATCTGTTACATACCAAGTTCCATCTGGTCTAGAATCCCAATTACCATTACTTGGAAGATCTTGCCACTTTGAAACATAGGTCACTGCTTGTTCACTCGGAGGAGGAGAAACAGGACCTGAAGGTGGTGGCGGAGGTACTTTACCAGAAGATGATGGGATGTGTTCCATTTCATCATATTCTTCTTCATCATACCAATACTCTTCATCACCATCTCTACGTAAAATTACTACAACAATTAAGGCGACAACAATTATGAATATAATTGCAATAATACCAATTAGTGAGTCTTCACTCATACCAAGGAAACCTGCTTCTTGTGTCTCTAACGCTTCAACTAATGGTGTTTCCACCAATTCAAGATTAATACTGTCATTATTCATCATAAGATACAGGCTTTGTTGTCCTGATCTTACTGCTATGTAAGTAAAAGAATCTAGTCTCTTACTTTCTCCAGGACCAAGGACAACGCTTTTTGTCTCTACGGTTCTCCAAATTCCTTCTGAATCGCTTTCTACTAAAGATAAATTGACTGTACCCTCTTGATTTCCTTCATTTACAAGAGTTACTGTAACTGTAATTGGATCTCCTATCTGAATCATATTATTTGATTCGGGCAATACTTCTGTGTAACTTATTGAAGGTTCAAACTTCTTTATTACTAATGCAGGAGAAATTGGTACTTGTTCAATTCCTTCTCCTTGAATAGGGAAACCTGCTACGTCTGTTCCCTCAACCCAAACAATCAACTGTGGATTATCTGCTAAATTCACGAAACCATTTGGATTGAAATCAACATCTGCTTGATAGGTCCATGTAGACCCTACAACACTTACTAGGTTTAGGTCAACAACATTTTGACTGCCTGAAATATCTGCACCATTCAATCGATAAACCCAATTTAATTTTAATGGCTGTTGAGCCATTCCAATTTCTTCATAAACCTGAGCCGTAACTGTCAAATCATTCATATTATCTGAATAAAGTACATTTAATGTTTGACCTATAAATTGAACATTAGGTGCCGTACTATCTACTGTAACTTCTGCTCTTGAACTTGTTTTATCTTCGGCATTACCAGGCAATCCAAGTATTTCAAATTGAAGATCCATTGTTGGTTTAGAAAGTGGCCTATTAGGTAATAAGAAAGAAACTTCGAATGTTCCATCTGGATTGACAGGTACTTGCTCTTGAATTAATGTAGATCCATATTGTAATCTAAATTCAATAATTAAGCCTTCTGGAACTGTGGTCATGATAGCTCCAGAATCTGAAAAGCCAATATGCCCTAAAACAAGTACTTCATCGCCCTGACGTACAATTAAATTTGATTGTGATGGTTCTGAAACGGGTGGTGTTGAATCTTCTAACATATCTACAACTGCTTCAACTTCATAATCAATTTTCCAGCGAATCTGATTTACATCACCATCAATTGTTTCAATTAAGGGATTATCTAAATCATCATCAAAAATCATAATTGTAGGGAATTGCCAATTATTTGCTAGTACTACGGGGAAATCCCAAGATAAACGGAATGTTGTAGAAATCTTGTAAACATCATTTCCTTCATCCTCTACTACTATGTCAATAATCTCTACAAAGCTACCTTCAATTTCACTTGTCTCTGGATTATCTTCTAAAGTCCACCAATCATTAGTCTTAGGTGAAAATATGATTTCACCACGTGGTGCTTTTTGAGAACCTAATAACTGTATTCTAATCTCATCAATCGTTTCAATACCATTACCTTCGATAATATTCATTTCTAAAGAATGTTCTTGTCCCAATAATAATCTCTCATCAAATGTATTCAAGCTTAGGCTTGAATAATCTAATTCTGTCATAGTATTTATCGCAGTTACGACTGTGGCTAAATCATTATCTAAACCTGGACTTCCTCCATTTGAAAATTCTAAACCAACAAAATCAGTTCCAGTCACGTAAAGACTTACCTTTGCATTATTCTCATTTCCATCAACATTTAGTGGTGGAAGTTCAATATATTGTTCACCAACTCTAGATTCAATTAATCCTTTAGTTTGTGAATTATACTCTTCTTCTTGTGCGTCTCCATCTCCGTTTAAATCATCTAAAGATTCTCTCCAATAATGAATTATTACTTCATCACCCATTCCCTCTAGATCCTCAATATCTAATTGTAATAACAATGATTTAGTAGGATCCCAAGTATATCCATCAGCATCTTTTAATCCAAAATTAGTTCTAGCGTGTAAAGCATTAACCACTGGTTCTGTAGTATCAACCCTCATACTATAAGACGCAGGATTTGTTACATCAAATGCAGTAGTGGAACCTGTTGGTCCTGCTTCTAATATAGAAGGTTCAAAATTAACCAAATCTCTAATCGTTCCATCTTCTTCATATGATGGTATTGTTAAATCTACGGACCAAATTCCAGGACCAATAGAATTTGCTACAACTTCTAATCCACTCAAATTAATACTAGCTACAAAGTCTTCAGCTAGAGGTCTAGTTCCAACAGTATTTTGGAATCTTACAGATCCTGAAACTTCAATTATTGAATCTCCTTGTATCCATGGAGGTATTCCTGGAGCAAATTCTATTACCCTTCCTAATTGATCTGTAAACTGTACAAAATCAATTTCAAGATCATTTTCAACTGCTCCAGGAGTTCCTAATCCACCAGATAATGAGGTTGCGGGAGCTAAACCATATCCTGTATGATTGTAAGCTTGTGAACTCCAAAGTATTTCAAATTCATCATCCCAAGCCCAATCGGATTGGAACACCCAATCAACCATCCAAGAATCTCCAACCAATTGAACCATTGAATTCATGCTATCTAAAGTTACAACCTCTGAACCAGTTGTTTGAATAAATGTTGGATTTTCTTGTAAGTCAACTAATTCAAACTGTATAGCTTGACCACTTGTTGCTTCTCCAGTTAAGGTAATATGATCAATTTCAGTTGTTGAATAAAGATGATGATGTCCCGTAACTAATGTAACATCTTGACCATCTGGATATATCGTAGTTGGTGCTGTAAATGGTTCATTAGTAATCATTAATTCATGATAAATTTCACCATCAATCCCTACAGCACCTCTGTCTGCACTTAATGTGAGTGGGATGCTTATTTCGTCATCATTTGTTTGTAATTTCAAATCTTCATGGAAACTATACATTTGATCTTCTAAACCACTAACAGTCTCAGTAAGATGATATCCAATTGCTATACCTCCTAAAAGTAATTCATAACTTGTTCCTGACGTTACAAATTCGATTTCAATTTCAGACCATTCCCTTCCTGTCGGATCAACATGGGTTGTACTTAACCCATTAATTGATGCAATCATATTTGTGTCTAAAGGAATATGAACTACATTCCATCCTGAAGAAATAGTATTAATTTGAACTCCTGCCATTATTAAATCTAAATCAGAAGATAAGTCTGAATCTGTAATTAAAGTGATAACTCCTTCATATACAGTTGAATTTGTTGGAATTAAGATAGTTGTAGAACTTGAGGAGGAACCAAACCCTGCAAATGTATTGTATTGCACAATACCATCATTACTTCCTTGGGATACTCCCGCATCAAGTCCTGCATTACCTGTTCCGTAAGCAGCACCACCCATCCCACTAGTTCCACCATCAGCATTTACTAATCCGTTGTTGGTCAAACCATTTGCTGTGGTAATGATTTCAATAAATCCTCCTGAACCGCTTCCTCCACCATTTCCTCCATCATACATTCCGATTCCAGGATTAGGGCCTTGAGTTCCATCTGCACCGTCTCCACCATCTCCTCCTCTGGCTAAAACTGTACCTGTTGCTCCGATTGAAATTGTATTCGCCTGTAATAGAATTGATCCTGCTGAACCTCCTCCTGCACCATGGCCCCCTGGACCTGTTCCACTAGATGCTACGTGGCCATCTTGTGCATTTTCTCCATTAGAACTTATTGTTCCATCAATAGTCATTGTATCTGCAGTTAAAATCAATGTTGTTCCGCCTCTTCCTCCAAAAGAAGGTGTATTAGCGGTCACATTACCTCCACTCGAACCACATTCAACACCTGAACCATACATCATTCCCCCATTATTGGGATTATTACTGCCTGCTCCACTGTGCCCTGCAGTTGCATGTCCTGCGCCACCTGCGCCGTTACCTGCACCATTTGCAGATGTAATCTCATGACCTCCAGCTCCAGGACCATCCCATACAATTGAGTCTGCGATTATAGCGCCACCTGCTTGAACGATAATCTCGTTTGCCGTAATCATCAATGTTCCACACACAGATGGAGTAATTGTACCTCCATTTGCAATTGTTAAAACATCATAAGAGTGTGAACCATCTAAAACTAAATTATTACTTACTGTTAAACTATTTGTTCCAACACCTGGAGGACCCGATGAAGATGTTGACCCAACTAAAATTTGTTCTGAATTAGTTCCAGCAATTGCATTCAAACCATCTCCTGCAATTCTATTTTGCCAACCAAAATGACCAT
>Ga0310343_10001624_pt1 | contig 11613 bp, 3 predicted proteins | sample HC15DNA2025_MG_FD_203519 | JGI IMG/M metagenome (GOLD analysis project Ga0310343, IMG submission 203519) | Marine microbial communities from station ALOHA, North Pacific Subtropical Gyre - HC15-DNA-20-25_MG | ecosystem: Environmental > Aquatic > Marine > Oceanic | place: Pacific Ocean: North...
CGTGGTACCACAAACCAATCGAAGGGATACGCGGGAAAAACAAAGGGAAATTCAAGATGTGCCTGATGGGCGGCATGGCGTCGTGGGATCTCGTGTACGTGGATAACGCCGAGACGTTGACGGAACCAGGACTGTGTTTTAATGAAATTGTAGATGCAGACACGAAAGAGAAACCAGGAGGATTCGACGATTGCGACGTGCGAGTGTTTAATCAAGGCGCGTTTTTGTGGGGTAATAGGTACATCGATCCGACGACGAAAGGCGACGAAATCAAAGTGTTCAAGCCGCCGCCGAAGACGAACCCGAACCAGGTGGATTTTTATTACGCGCACGAAGCCGCGAATCACTTTGGTAAAGAGTTAGCAGATCCGAGATCGATCGCGAATATGGATTACATGGGAACGTTCGCGATGAAAGAAAACGCAATCTGGTACGGGTTTGGCCCGTCCGTGGAACAATTAATCGGTAACTTTCAATCGTTTAAGATTCCGAGAGAGGAGAGAGTGCCGTCGGTGGCATATTTAGGATTGGATTGCATGCCGAGCCGAGCGGGAATTTTGAATGAAATCAGTAAGATTTTTCCGGTAACTAGCATTGGTGGGTGCGCAAACAACTTTGAGAAACCAGAAGGGGATCCCGGACGAGGGGGGTCGCCGAAGGCGCAAAACGCATACTTGGCGCCATTTATGTTTTACTTCTCCGTGGAAAACGGCATTCAGTGCCCGGATTACATCACAGAGAAAATGTGGGGTGCGTTATCTCGAGGCTCTATCCCGGTGTATTATGGTTGGGATGGAATCGAAGAATATCTTCCTAGCAAAGATGCCTTCATCGATTTGAGAGACTACCCGACGCCTGAAACTTTGGCTACAAAATTGCGCCACGTGGCAACGGACGACGACGCGTATAATCAAATGCACGCGTGGCGATACCAGGATCCAAACACGTGGCCACTAGCGTTTAGAAACTTAATACGCGAAGTTTCCGATGATATGAAAGGCTCGATATGTAATGTCTTAAAAGCTGGACCGTCGCCGAACCATCCGCGAGCGAAAGTTCAGGGTTTCTGCGCGGACGGATCGCACTCAGTCGAGGAGTTTCACGACGGAACCGGCTTGGAAACGGCCCTTTTGTTCGGCAAAAAAGTTGGTTCCTTCCAATACTCGTTGAAGTCGGAACCAGATCATCCAGACGCAATTGTAATTGGCGATTGGCAACGGTTCATGGAGAAGACATGCGACGAGTTGAGCGGAAAATGTTACCATTTGAAAGGTGACGACGCGTTTCACTTTGCTAAACCCGAATCCGAATCCGAACAACAACAACAACAACAACAACAACAACAACAACAACAACAACAACAACAACAACAACAGGGCTTCGAAGGCGATCGCATTGCCGAAGTCATCGCGATTGAGCCGGTCTTGGCAATGGAGGAAGATTGCGTCCCGGGCGTGCCAACGCCAGGCGTGGACAACTGCCACAACAAAGAAGAACAAGTGGGTAACGCAGTTACTGAAGAAGTAGAAAGAACACAACAACCAGCTGCTTTTGTTACGAAACCAAACTGCAACCCGGCGCGACCATGCATCGCGGGCGTTCCCGTGCCAGGCATTGGATGCTGCACGGAGGAAGAGAGAGCAATTTACATGCGACCCGAAGCACAAGAACACAAACCAGTGGCAGTACTTGCCGTACCTCTTTCGGCGCACCAAAAAGAAGAACAAGAAGCACGACGACGACAACGACAACAAGAACAAGAACAACAAGAACAACAAGAACAACAAGATGCGGTTGTTATTCCTCAGCCGGGAGTAGATTCGTCGGCAGATGTGCAAGAGGTTCCGAAACCAAAAGAGCTTGCTGTGCCTCTTGATTGCAATCCGGATCCGGCATGTCAACCGTTGAAAGAAATAACGCCCGGTGTTATGGATTGTTGCGCGAAAACGGTCTCGCTCGATTACTCGGCGACGCAAGATGCGGCCGTTGAACAACAACTGGCGGTAGTTGCACCGGTAGTGGTACCGCCAGAGGCTGCGGCGATTATTTCGCCCGAAATGAAGGACATGGAGGCAAACCTTGAAGAAGAGCAAGAGACAGTGAGAAAAATCGAAAAGGAATTAGAAGACGCGAAACAGGCGTTGAAGGCACAAGAAGAGAGTATTAGTATTAGTGGCGTGGAAGAAGAAGCGCAACAACAACAACAACAACGAACTCCGCAAGGTGATCTTCCTTCCGAAGCCGACGCAAAGTTTGAAGCGAGAGTTTTTGAATGGGGTCCCGGTCACGAATCGGTTTCGAATGACGTTTAAGAAGATAGTGATTACTGTATTTTAAAGAACATTTGTATCTGGTAAAAGCAATGTGCTTTGAATGCATGCATACAGCTCGTTATATTTTTACATTTATCTACATATGTACCTACTTCTGCTTTATTTTTCTATTTATCTAATGACGGTCGACCTAACGTGATTGCTCGAAGTTTGCTCAAATCTACTTTATCGCCGCTATTTCGAGGAAAATCATCCTTGAAGAAAACCCATTGTTTAGGCACTTTGAACCTCGCTAGCTGATTTTTCAGGCACCAGAGACGCAACAAGTCCTCGTTGACTATTCTCGATGAGTCCTTACGTTCTTCGGCATATTTCATGAACGCCCACGCGTCAGGGTTGTTGACGTTTTCCGTCATTCGCTCCCATTCAACGTCGGGTTCCAATCGCACGGCACAGGCTACAATCTCGCCCCATACATCGTCTGGTACGCCATACACGACAGATTCTTGCACCAATTTGTGCTTCTCGACAATTTTTTCGACTTCCACGCACGAGACGTTTTCTCCACCAGTTTTGATTCGATTTGATAATCGACCGAGGATGCGAATGGTGGTGGAATCTTTGGAGAGTTCTCCGATATCCCCGGTTCGAAAATACCCCATGTCGTTGTATCTATCGTCACCATGTGACAAAGGAGTTGCGGGCGTGTTGTAGTACCCTTTTGATACCGTTTCACCTCGTATTACGATTTCGTTTTCGTCGCCTGCACGATCAATTTTCACGGACAAACCGTCAATGATTTTGCCTTGATTCACCTGCGAATTTGCCGTGACCACCCAATTGTCTCCCAAAGACATATCGGATGCCGACGCCATCCGCCTACCCATTGATGTCTCTATGTGTGTTAAATTTGCGTAAGCAATCGACGACGACGCTTCGGTCATGCCGTACGTCGAGATAATTTTGGCGTTCGGAAAGATTTTTCTCGCAAACGCGACGTCTTTTTCATGCATGGGACCCCCACCAACTAAAATTTTCTTGACGGACTCAAACCTAGAAGACTTGCTTTGAACTGCAGAAGAAACTGTCGTCGGTCGAGGAGTCATATGCGTATCTTTGCATATCCGTTGGATCTTGCGCAACATGGTCGGTACGGCGATGAACGCGGTGACTTCTGCAGTCACTATCGCATGTAAGAATGATCGGGCATCGAAAGACTCCAAGAAGATATGTTTCGCATCTGCTTTGATTGCGGCGAGTCCACTGATGAGACCTCCCACGTGATAAAGCGGCGCACAATGCAAATATATGTCCTCGCTATTATATTGGGGACCGTTTTGATCGTACAACTTCGAATCAATCGCCGCGGCGAGATTGGAATGCGAAAGGATGGCTGCTTTCGGGGCGTACCCGCTCGTACCACTCGTGAACACGAGACAACAGTTATTTCGAACGTCCTGGTGTTCTACTCGTATCATTTTAGCATCTTCTTTAGTTTCTTTTTCTTTTTCTTCTTCATAGTGTTCAACCACGTTGATATCTTCCAACGTAAACGTGTCATTGATATCTTCCAGCGTAAACGTGTCGCGTACATCACAATCTTCGTCTTCTTTCTGGGTAACGCCCTCCTTCTTCTCTTTTACAGCGCCATTACCCACAACGAGCTCTAAACCCTTCCCAAATAATCCTCCACCAATCGCATCCGCGTTGTCTTTCTTCTTACTCATCTTCTCGTCTTCTCTCTGGAACCAACTCTTCTTCAACACGATGTCGTGTCTTTTGCGAAACCTGCGGTCGCAGGAGTAAAACGGTCTCGCTTTCAAGATCATGCACTCGTTTACATCGAATCTCATCGTGTCTTCAAAATCAGACCACAGTTCTCTGTGAAACTCGTCCGCGATGAGTATCGTACACTCGCAGTGTTCCATCGCCTTCTTCGCTTCGAGAGAGGACCATCGACTGTTCAATAAGACGGTGAAATTGACGAAAGGGATTTCAGATAACGCGAGGAAGTGCGCGAAAAACGATTGGTTGCAGCACACGGCCAAGGCCACGTTCGCTCTTTTGTTCTTCGTCTTTTTTTCTTTCTTCTCTCCGTCGTCGTCGTCGTCGTCGTCGTCGTCTTCACCCGTCGGGGAAAAGACGTTCCCCAACAGAAAGTCTCGTATCTGCGCGACGTGCGCTCTCAATTCGTTCGCATCTTTCGCCTCCGAGTTTAGATACGTCGTCTCTCTAAACCCCTCCCTCGCCTTCTCTTCTTCTTCTTCTTCTTCTTCTTCTTCTTCTTCCTCCTTATCCTCTCCGAAGATGATCGACGCCACGTGTCGTCGTCGGTTTTTGGTTTTACCACGGCCGTCTTCTTCTTCTTCTTCGTTCATCTCGTTCGTCTCTCCTCCATGTCTCTTTTTTGAAGGACATCATCAAATGCCCTTCTTTTTTTTTTAGGGGTCTATTTAGGGTCTCATGCTCCATGTCTTTTAAAAACGTAACGCTTCCTTTTTCTTCTCGTGGGAAAAAGAATGTCTTTTGTTGACCTTTTTTTTCCTTTCTTCCCTACTAAAAAGAACACTTTGAGAGAGAGATCTGAAAAAGGAACACAAAAAGGAAGACGACGACACGACGACGATGGCGACCACCGACGACACGACGACGACGACGACGTCTTTATTACTGCGGGACGCGAAGCGGTGGAAGACAACGGGCGACGGGCAGTTTCGAGTGCGTTTCTCTCTTCTTTTTTTTCTCTTTTTCTTTCGACGCATCATCATCATCATCATCATCATCATCATCATCATCATCATCGTCGTCGTCTGTTCTGTGAGATCAATTCGTCTCTCTCTCTCTCTCTCTCTCTCTCTCTCTCTCTCTCTCTCTCTCTTTGCTTTAGGAATTGACGACGGTCGCGCGCCGCGGTTCTCTTCGTTTGCACGCGTGTCGCAGGCGTCCAACCACTCCGAAGCGTTCGAGTCGTACACGAAAGCGAAAGCGCGTTTGGAACGCGTGTTATTCAGCACCACCAGTCTCGATGATGCCGACGAGAGGACAAAACATGGCACGAACAACGCGACGTCGTATCCGATGGATCCGATCGAAGCGTCGAGAGTTTTGCTGAATCGATCGATTTGTGCGCATTCATTAGAGAAGTTCGACGAATCTTTTAACGATGCAGACATGGCGAAGAGCATATTGGAAGGTGCGTTGGAACACGAAGAGCGAAACGGTACGGAGAGATCTACTATACGCAACGAGTTGCGGTTTCGATTGCGCAAGGCGTACTTTCGGTGCGCGAAAGCGGCGGAGAAGACGGAAAATTTTGATGGTGCGTGCGAAATGTATATGCACGCTTTAAAAATTGCGTCGCCGAATACAAAGAATAGTAAAACAAACACGGGTCACATCTTCGATGCAATTGCCGCTCTCGTCGCTCGAGATCAAGTTTCCATCGAGTTCATTTGCGACGATTACGCCAAGCGCATATCCGACGATGAAACGCCAAATCCGTTGACATTTTCCAGAGACGGGAAAGGATTATCGTTGATCCGGCCGGAAAGCGCGAGAATGTCGAAGAAACGAGTCCGTTCGTTACTGTTCGAATATTCGGTAGGCGAGGAAAAACGCGTGCGAGACGAATGGTTGAAATTCACATCTTTACACTTCGGTTTCGAATCCAACGTATTCCACGGAAATTCTACTCGCACGGTGTTTACAAAGACCCAACGAAAATCAATCGCGCGTGGGTTTTTGTCCGGCATTCGCGCGAGAGCGTATTTACGCGCAAATAATGTCACGCAAGCTGCCAAAGATGTCAAAGCGGCCGTGTACATGTGTAAAGACGTCATCGCGTTCGGCGGCGCTTTTCATTATGAACGCGCTTTGTGTTGCGACCGCTTACTCCTCGAAGAAAATATCACGCGAATGGAAATCGCGCAAGGTGGGGAAGAAGGCATAGGACTCGAAAACGATAACTTGATCGTCGACAGTCAAGTCGCGTGCGCGCTTTTCGCGAAACGCGCGGTGGAAACCGAAGAGGCGTTATTGATGAAAGAGAAAGAAGAAAAAGAAATGCCATCCTGCTCGAAATTGCGCTCTCACACTGTCCACGTCTACCAATCTTACTTTGAGAAAATGCAATCTCGATTAACCGATCCAATCAAGGCCGCGTTACGGAAAGGTTCTTCTTTCGCCCTCACCTTCCTGGACAAAGATAAGTGGGAAAACCAAGTTCCAGAATACATGCGCCCGAAACCGAAATATTTCTACTACTACGAGTGGATGAAAGACCGTATCAAAGAGTATTACCCGAGTCTTCCAGAATGCGTGATGGATAAACTCTTATCATTGGACGGTGCCGAGCTCGATTTGTTGTTACAACACCCGCAAGCCATTCGAGGCCAAACCGAGGAATTTCTCCAAGTTCTCGATCAAAAAGGCGAAAAGTTCCTCGAGACGTACAAGACGCCGCAACTCTCCTGGGAAGAAGTCCAAGCACTGCGCGTGGCCGACGCAAAGAAGAAAAAATTACTCGAAAACCATCGAAGCGACGATGCCGATTCTGATGCCGATTCCGAAGAAGACACCGACCACGCCGCGATAGGCGCCTCCGGAGACGACGGTTTCACCCGCGCCGAGCGCCTCGGCGCGCCCGTCCTTCCCCGTTTACCTCCAGACCAACATCGGGAAAAGGAGAAGATCGACGACATGAAAAGCACCATGGCGAAGGAGAGTCAGAAACTCCTCGCCGATACTACTAAAAGCGCCTCTCCTCCGGCGCGCAAAACATTGTCGTCGTCGTTAGATTCCATGGATTTTTGAACGTGTGTGTAAAAAAATGTTTGTGCGCTTTTTTCGTATTTTATATAAATAAATGGTCCTTTTTTTGTCTTCTTTTTCGCTCCATTGATTGACTCCTCCTAACTGTCGTTCGTTCGCTCAAAGCTCATCGCTCTAAGTTTTGCGCGCAAAAAGCGACGCGGCGCTCTACTACTACTTCTTCTTCTTCTCGCATCGTCGTCGCTTCATTTGGAACGCATTTGGACGAAAACCCGGCGACGACGCGAGCGTCCTCAGAGAAAGAGCGCGTGGTCGACGCGATGCCCGCATTCGAGACCTCCAATGCCGCCGCCGCCGACGCGCAAAGTTTTGGGATTCGAAGCGACTGGCGCGATGACGATGGCAACAACAATACATCATCGTCGAGCCTCCTCGCGAAACCAATCAAAACGGTCAAGGATAAGTTCGAACTGCTGCCAGCATTCCTCAAAGTCAGAGGACTAGGTACGACGACGACACTCGTTTCGCGCGCTCACTCTTTTGGTCTCGTTTCGCTTTGTTCCTACGTCAGAAGAGGCCCAACAAGAACCGATATGTGATTTGAGTTATGTGCTTTTCTCTGGCTCGCTCTCGCGCGAAGAAGACGACTGACCCGATGACGATAAACATTCCTCTTTTCTTCTTTCCTACGTAATCGTCGTCGTTACATTCGAACGATTCGACGACGTTTTATATAGTTCGGCAGCACATCGAATCGTTCGACTATTTGATCGATGAGGAGATTAAGAAGATTGTCTCGGCGAAAGCGAACAACAAAGTCACGTGCGACTCGGACCCGAATTTTTACTTGCGGTATAAAAACGTCTCGGTTGGGTCGCCGGAAATGATGGACGAGTTGATGATGAAGCACGATATAACACCGCAACAGTGTCGGTTGAGAGATATGACGTACGCGGCGCCGGTGACGGTGGACGTGGAGTATACCAAAGGGAAGGAGATTATTACGACGCATGGCGTGTGCATAGGGAAGATTCCTTTAATGTTGCGAAGTTCTCGGTGTTGCTTAAGGAATAAAGGCGAGGACGAGTTGGCGAGATTAGGTGAGTGTCCGCTAGATCCTGGAGGATATTTCGTCGTCAAAGGCGTCGAAAAAGTGATTTTGATTCAAGAGCAGTTGTCTAGGAACAGAGTGATTATCGAACGAGACTCGAAAGGGTTGATTTGCGCGACTGTGACCTCGAGCACAAACGAACGCAAATCAAAAACGAACATCGTGCAAAAAGGAGGCAAGCTGTATTTACGACACAACACATTCCAGGAGGACATTCCAATAGTTATCGCGTTAAAGGCGATGGGTTTAGAAAGCGACCAAGAGTTGATGCAAAAAGCCGCCGGCGGGTTCGATCCGTTGTGTATGAGCTTATTAGCACCGAGTTTACAAGAGTGCGCCGCGTTGGACGTGCTTACTCAAAACGAGGCGCTAGAATATTGCGGACAAAGAATTCGCACTAGCCAGTGGCGCTTAACGGCCATTGCTGGGAAGGATGGAAAAGCCGCGGCGGAGGCTGTCGAGGCGAGCGAAGGCCCGATACTAGGGTTAACGACGACCATGGGGGTAAATAATTATACGAATAATAGAAATACAGGAGTGAGTGCGAATAAAAACAACATCAACGATGGAAGCGCACCGTTGGGAAAAGAGAACAGCGCGAACGCAAACCACATCAACATAAATAGACGAACGAGATTGGACGAAGCCAGAGATATTTTCGCCGGCATCATCTTAGCGCACGTGCCGGTAGAAGATTACGATTTTCGAGGGAAATCGGCGTACGTGTGCGTGATGATTCGAAGAATTTTATTGGCAAATTTGAACCCCGAGGAAGTGGACGATAAAGATTACTACGGCAACAAAAGGCTCGAATTAGCTGGGCAATTGTTAGCATTACTGTTTGAAGATTGTTTCAAGCGTTTAAACGCGGATTTAAAACGCCAGGCGGATGCAGTTTTATCGAAAGCCAATCGCGCACAGCAATTTGACGTCGTAAAGTGCATACGTCAAGATACGATTAGCAACGGATTAGAGCATGCGATTTCAACTGGAAACTGGACCGTAAAACGTTTTCGAATGGAACGTAAAGGCGTGACTCAGGTTCTTTCGCGTTTGTCGTTCATTTCTGCTCTCGGGATGATGACTCGAATCACATCTCAGTTTGAAAAAACTCGTAAAGTGAGTGGTCCTCGAGCGTTACAACCGTCGCAATGGGGTATGTTGTGTCCTTCGGATACTCCAGAAGGCGAAAGTTGTGGATTGGTAAAAAATTTAGCGCTCATGACGCATGTCACCACGGATTCCGATGAATCGCCGTTGAGAAAACTCGCGCGAGCACTCGGATGCCAACCCCTCGAATTCTTAGCCGGCGAAGAGTTGCACGAAAAAGACGGCGCGCTAGTGCTGCTGAACGGTTCCATACTCGGTTCTGTCTCAAAACCGGTGGAATTTGCGCATAAATTTAGAAAACTGCGTCGCTCTGGACGCATTAGCGAGTTTGTCTCTGTCCACGTGACGAAGGGTTTCGTTCACATAGCTTCGGACGGCGGAAGAGTCTGTCGACCTTTAATCGTCGTCGACGAAACAACGGGTCGGTTGAAAATGAAACAAAAGCATCTCGACGCGTTGAAAAACAAAGAGTGGGAGTTTGAAGACTTCTTGAAAAGAGGGTACGTGGAATACTTGGACGTCAACGAGGAAAACGACGCGTACATTGCGTTGCACGAGAAAGATTTAACTGCCGGCGCGCATACGCACTGCGAAATCGAACCATTTACGCTTTTGGGTGTCTGTGCCGGGATCATTCCATTTCCACACCACAATCAAAGTCCGAGAAATACGTACCAGTGTGCGATGGGGAAGCAAGCCATGGGTAATTTAGCGTTTAATCAACTAAATAGGATGGACACGTTGATGTACACGTTGTGTCTGGCGCAAAAGCCATTGGTGACAACGAAAACGATCGAGTTGATTCAATACGATCGGTTGGGTGCGGGACAGAACGCCGTCATCGCGGTGTTATCAAACACCGGCTACGACATCGAAGATGCTGTGGTCGTAAACCGCGCATCCTTGGATCGTGGGTTCGGTCGATGTCAAGTCTCGCGAAAATACTCGGCGACGATGAAAAAATACGCCAATCGAACACAAGATAAAGTCTTGAAACCATCGATGGATCTGATGAAACGCATGAAAAAACATGGGGGTGGGGTGTTAGATGACGACGGATACGCGCAAGTTGGCGTTAGGATTCGAAACAAAGACATTTACGTGAACAAGCACATGCCAAAAAACACTCGCGACCAGGTGGAGAATCCTGATCAGCTCCCCGATCGCGAGTTTAGTCCAGCTCCACAAGTTTACCGAGGTCCTGAAGTGGATGATTGCGTTGTCGATAAGGTCATGCTCACGGTTACCGAGGAGAATCAGCTTGTGGTGAAAACGTTAGTTCGTCACACGCGACGTCCAGAGGTTGGCGATAAGTTTTCCTCTCGCCACGGTCAAAAAGGGGTTGTTGGCGCCATTTTGCCTCAAGAAGATTTTCCGATCACCGAACGCGGCATATGCCCAGATTTGGTCATGAACCCTCACGGTTTTCCATCGCGGATGACTGTTGGAAAACTCATCGAATTACTCGCCGGAAAAGCCGCTTCGGAGGAAGGCATCTTCCGCGATGCCTCCGCGTTTGCCAGCAACGATATCTCTTCCGCCGCCGGTACCACCGGGACGACGAACAAAAATGAATCCGTCGACGAAATCGGTGAAGCCTTACTCAAAAGCGGCTACGCCTCCGATGGTAAAGAAACCTTAATCTGCGGTCTTACTGGCGAATATCTCCAAGCGAGAATCTTCACCGGCCCCGTGTATTACCAAAAACTCAAGCACATGGTGCTCGATAAAATGCACGCGCGCGCTCGCGGTCCTCGCGTTGTCCTAACCAGACAACCCACCGAGGGTCGCGCCCGCCAAGGCGGTTTACGTCTCGGTGAGATGGAGCGCGACTGTTTGATCGGTTACGGTGCCTCTGCTTTGGTTCTTGAGCGTCTCATGATTTCCGCCGACGTCTTCGACGCTCAAGTCTGCGTCACGTGCGGTTTACTCGCGTACAAAGACAAAGCGAGCGGGAGAGACTGTTGTCATAGCTGCGGCGTGAATGCGGAAGTGGCGACCTTGAAAGTCCCTTACGCGTGTAAACTCTTGTTCCAAGAGCTTCAAAGCATGAACATCTGTCCGAGAGTGACTTTAGACGAAGCCTAGAATGCATGTCAAGTACTCCTCTTTACTGCCTTTCGTCCGTGCACGTTCTCTCTTTCTCTCTCTTTTTTTTTTGTATCTCTTCACAAAAACGCTTGGGTTGAACTGTTTCTTCTCGCAAAGCGCGTGAAAATACATCGCGCTGGAGAGCTCGAGAGCGATCATCGATCATGTCGGAACCGTCTCCCCCTCCTTCACCGTTTCCGCCGCCGTTCCCTCCTCCTTCTCCGTTCCCGCCGCCGGCGCCGCCTCCGAGCCCGTCGC
>Ga0310343_10001625_pt1 | contig 11612 bp, 12 predicted proteins | sample HC15DNA2025_MG_FD_203519 | JGI IMG/M metagenome (GOLD analysis project Ga0310343, IMG submission 203519) | Marine microbial communities from station ALOHA, North Pacific Subtropical Gyre - HC15-DNA-20-25_MG | ecosystem: Environmental > Aquatic > Marine > Oceanic | place: Pacific Ocean: North...
CCTGGCAAATCCGCTGGCGCGCCGGCGGCCACAAACGCACCTTCGACCTGCACCGCGCCGGCGGCCTCTGGCCCTGGGCCCTGCTGCTCGTCTTCGCCTGGAGCGGCGTCGCCCTCACCCTCTACGAGCAAGTCTACCGCCCCACCACCGGCCTGTTCCTCAGCTTCCAGGAAGACCCGCTCGACACCGTGCCCACCCGGGCCAACCCCAGCCCACAACCGCCCATCGGCTGGGAACCCGGCTACCACGCCGCCCGCCAACACCTGGAAGCCCTCGCCGAAGACCGCGACCTGACCATCCACGCCCTGGAACGCTTCGCCTACACCCCGCACAAAAACGCCCTCAAACTGATGGCGCGCACCAGCAGCGACGTGAACGAACGATTCGGGGAGACCTGGGTGTACGTGGACGCCACGGACGGCGCCCTGCTGGGCCACTACCTGCCCACCGGGGAAGCGGCGGGGAACACAATCACCACCTGGCTGACCAGCCTGCATATTGCGGCGGTGGGTGGGGTGGGTTATCGGGTTGTTGCGACGGTGTTGGGGTTAGCGGTGATTGTGTTGAGTGTGACGGGGGTGATGGTTTGGTGGCGGAAACGATCTGTGTAAGCAATTCTTCAGCTTACCAAAATTGCCGACGGCATCAGATGTGTAGGGGCACCCTACTTTTCTCAAAGTACTCTGCGCATTTTCACAGAGACAAACCTATTCCAAAAATGATAACGCAAGAATCACTAGGGGAACTACACAGGCAAACGCCCACTCTGCCAATAAACTCGAAGTTTGATCTGGATTTTTTAAGCGTTGAGAAACCTGCAAAACATAGTCGTACAAGGCAGCATTTAGAACACCTCCAATGACACCCTGCGCAAAAAGCAACAACAACCCCAGCAGAATCGTGGCAAAAAAATATTCATTAAATTGTACGCCAACATGAAAATGGCGATATAAAAATAATAGCGCGGCTTCAGAAGCCGTTATAAACATTGTCTTCCTTATCACTCGATTGCCAGGAACCTTAGAATTCCCAAGCATCTCCATGTACATCCTAACAAGTTCCATAAATTGCCTTATTACACGGCCGACAACGGGCCAACAAAATCACGTCAATTCAGAAGGCCAGCGCGAAGATAGAGTGATTAATTTTAGCCCGAAGTCTGATGATCAATTTTTATGCTTGACCAATATCACAACAAAATATATAGCGTTGCAAGCACGCGAATCTCAATACGGATGCTGCCTTCCTGGATTATCTTGCATTGGGATAAAGGTTTGCTTCTGGGCGGGACGAACAACCGTAAGATAGAATATGGAATATCCTACCCAGCTGAGCATGAACGAAAGCAAAAACCACGCAAACTTCTTACCTCCGTGTATTTTTTTTGAAAACAAAGCCATGACACAGGGCAGTATCACGACAGAAAACATAAGAAATATTATTATAATTTGCCAAATACTAATTCCACTCATCTTATTCCCCAATCGTTTAGCGCACCACTTAACGGGATCTGTAGAGCTTTTTGCAACTACCGCCACCGAGGTCGACTTCAGCAATTCCCCCTCTCCATCTTTAGTATCTTCGGATTCAAGGACACTCAGGGAGACTGAGGAGGTTATTCGGCTGCTCGCCATCGTTTTCCGTCTTCAGGTACTTTCTCCCGCTGGCACTTCTTGCAACTATCACCCACACACGGCGGCCTCCTACTTCCACGTAGAACTTCCATTTTCCTGACTCGATACCTTCTATGGCCTGATCGAGCGTGAGCTTCCAGCGAGTACCATCACCATTCAAACCGCCCACGTGGCTGATACGCTCATGTGCACTTTGACGATTAGTCTTGTTTATACACCGAATTTGATGTGTCTCCGCCATCTGATCCTCCATCGCGCTCTAATCCCAGAAATCTAAGTGGAAATACGCATCTATATCCACGCACTGAATATATGATTTAAAACGTGATGCAGATCACATGTCAACGGATTTAGAGCTTTGTCGCTAAAACACAAAAAGGGACAGATCTTTAGGACTTAACCTGAAGCAAACCATTCGGAGCGAATGGCCCGATGGTGACGACCGTATAAAGCCCTACCAGCACCGACGCGACGGCGAACACTGACCGTTGCTGAGTAAGGGATCGGCACCTGTGTACTGGACGCATTGACAGTACATAAAATAGGGGTACACTTTCTTTAAGGAGCGTCGAAACTCCCACAAGCGGGCCTCACCGCAACCCGAACCAACCGCGGTATTTTTGTGCCTGAAAACCGGCCTGTAAGGGTCGGGAGGTCTGGGGAATACAATACCTTCGGGAAATACCCAGAGCAGTTCTTGTGGCTGTTTCGAACCTCCTGACCACCCATTGCTTTTAATTCGAAATAAGCACAAGGAGCAATACCATGAAACAGCGCAAGCTGAAAGTCCGCAAAGGTCATTGGGGTTACACGCTGAAAAGCGAGCCCTACAGCGGCAACCGCATCACTCCGTTCCTTCTTCTCAAAGGTACCTGGCTGGAGCAAGCCGGGTTCAACATCGATACACCTGTGTCGGTATCCGTTGAAGATGGTCGGCTTTCGATTATTCGAGATAGTAGTCGCTAAGAATCGAGCCCCGGCCATGTGCCGGGGACGCTCTTTCTTGAACAGTCAAAACCAAAAATCAACGCCCGGCACAGCGGGAGAGCAAGGCCAATTTTGATAACGCGATTGGAAGATAGCAAAATCTTTTCCAATAATTTTTATTTCTTACTATTACATTTAACTTTCAAATAACTGATTAATTAACTCTGAACATATTCTTACCGACTTACCGCCATTAGGGTGCAGCATGGGAGAACCATGGGCCAGCTGATTCCTCAAATACGGAAGCGCTTCGACGAGAACATCGCAATAATCTTGCTCTCCTGAGCTATGCAACTCCGCACCAAGGTACGGCACATAAGAAGATTTATTTTGTATGTGTGAGAACCCTTTCGACTTTATAAGTCCATCTTTAACCGCTCTATCTAACAACGTCCTGAAACTCGACTTCTTTGAATATCTTTTTACTCCATACTTTTCTTTTAGGGCAAGCTCGACTGTTGTGTATGCCATAAATTGTGCGGTGACATTGAAGGGGTAATAAAACCAAGAATAAACCAACAAATTAAGCGCCGTCGCAAAATGACTTTTTATCTTGTCCGGCACGTTAACACTAAGCTCAATTGAAGCAGCCTCATGATAGACATCTTCAATACCCCAATGCCGGCAAGCACCTGTTACCTCATCAAAATCTGCAACGAACAATTTCTGCCTTTCATCAGCCAAACACAACTCAGAAAGATCCTTAAGTATCTCCACCATTATCTCCAAAGAACCCAAATCTTTAATCAGCGGACGCACTAACGTGCCATAGGCGGCTTACTACTTCTTTTTTAAATAATCGAAATTACCTAGCGCTTTAATCAGCGCTTTTCTCAGGGTCGTTTCACTTTCTCTGGGGCGAGACTTCCTAGTTATTTCAGACTGACAATCATCGTATTCCTGACGAGCCCGCGAAAGGCTATAAAAACCTCGAACCTTAAAATCGCCATTTTCATTGTCTAAGAACGACAGCTCTAATTCATCTTGAGACTCAAATTTAGCATGGGCAAATATCAGAGACGCATCTTCATCAATTCGCTCATAAAAGGACGGCTCGATTACATGAACAGTAATCGGGACGCCTTGCGAAAGACCTTTAACAACAGTGAAATACAGGCTTGGCAATCCAGCAGCTTTTGCCAGAACGGCCGTTATTTTAAACGGCTTCCATCCTTGCCTTTGCCATACGTAGACATGACTTCTCTGAATCATCACTGGCCGATCGGGGATGGTTCTGTTATCGGTGCAGGGATGCTTGCGCCATGGAGGCCCAAGTTCGTCAAAGTAGACTCGACCACCATACGGCGACTGGTAAAAGAATACGTTTTCTCCGCAGACTGGGCAGCTCGCATTCGGGTTCGTGTAACTATCTATGTGGGGAGTTACGCTTTTTAACCATGCGGGTAGAGGGACGGCTCCAGAATAGGTAGAAGGTGGATACTGCCACGGGCGACCGCCAGATAATCCTCCACCCCAGCCGCAATTACATCCAGGGTAGTGATTATGCGCATTACACACCATCTCCCTCCTTCGGCCGCTTTCCGTCTTGCTCATAAAAGCTGCCGTCCAGTCTTACAGCTTACTTCCAGAGCATCCAAACGCGCCCATCACGTCCTCTTTGCCCCTTACTTTTCTATAAACTTAGTGTGCTTGACGCCCCTCTTCAATACCCTAATCTAGGAAAACCATCTTTTTTGACAATATCCGTAATTGATTTGCGTTTATCATCCGGTAGATTCCGGTAATCCTCTATAGCCAATCTCGCCTAATTTTCCGTATGGGAGGCTTTGAAATGAAGGCAAATCAGCAATGGGAAAGGCGCCGCCGGTTCGATGACTAGCTGTTCATTTCACGACGACTGACCGGCATTCGAGCATCTGCGGTGCGCAGATTCCTTTTGAATCCTCGATTACCTCTCACTACTTCCTTGCCATTCTTATCGAAGGTGACAAGTGTTTCCTTATCAATGTTTTTGTACTGACCGTTCAGTTCATACTCAAAGCTAACCAAGTCAGTTTTGAATACCCATTGCTGTGACCCTAGCGCAAGAAAGCTGTACTTTTCCCCATCGATGGTCAGTACGTGAGCATGTAGAGCCTTGGTATTCCCCCCCTTGCTAGGAGGTCTTGATTTCTCGTTTAGGTATTTTTGATAGTCTTCGATTTTGGCACTTTCTATCTTCACGGGAACCTCAGTACTTACAGAAGCAATTAACGCCCCTGTGCAGGGGCAACGGTAGCGAATCCAGCGCCCGAGGACGCGAATTGCCACGGCTTGTTAACCTTTCTTTGGGGCTGGAGGTGGAGGCGGCGGCGGTGCCGGGCGAACATTCCTCGGTGAAGGAGGATTGACATTGGCACCTTCATTAATGCCATTTGTTCTAGGTGGTTGAGGCGGTGGCGGATTCGATCCCTTCTTACCCATTTTCGTTCTCCTATGTCATCTCTAAAAATTCAACCCATTTCACGTCAACCACATCGATCAGGATTTGGCTGACTCCCACAACACGTTGTTCACTTCCATCCTCAAGAAGCCAGGACGGGTCAGCTATAACGAAGTGACCTTTTACAGGCTCTGATGGCCATTCTATAGGCCAGCCAAAAAGTCGTCTTTCATCCTTCAAGTGGAGCACTACAAATGTAACGTTTTTTAGAAATGTCCCAAACCATTCTGAAGGAAAAGAAGTTTCGCGTGTCAAACCTTTCGAGCGCAGATATTTATGTATCTGGTCATTATTCGCAAAATAAGAGAAAGCGACGCCAAAAATAGTAGCCACGACTATAGAAGTGATTAATGACGAAGATTCCGTCCACGGTCCCATAGACCAAAATACTCCAACGCTCAGAGCTGAGACCTCCAACACTGCAACTATAGCTTGGACAAATAGCGTGAATATTAAAGCCTGAATAACCCGCTCAAATTGAGATGGTTTAGCATATGACGTAAGGCTATAAAACAACCATGCAGCGACAAAGCCAGGCAGTAAAAATTCTAAAATTGATATTAAGTCGCTAGAAAAACTTCCCATCACCCGTCCTAGTTAACAGAGATTTGGCCGCGAGAGATGTTGTTGAGTCACGAAGCGCGCCGCCCATCAAAAGCACAGTTCTCCTAATATAAGTGCCCTGCACCCAGTGAAGTAAAAACGTGATAGATGTCACAAGTCAACACTTGTATCCACTTGACGCGCAGGCATAAAAGGGGCCGGATAGGCCCTTTCCAAATAGTGATGGCTAACTAACCCTTAAAGCCCGCCATCGCCCACCCCAAACCAGACTTGGCTCCTTCGCCGCCTTCATCTCATCCAGCCGACGCACGGACTGCGTGAACAGCGCTTCGGTATCGGTCTCCGGGTCGGTGTTGGCTTCTCCCAGGACCTTGGCCAAGGCGCCGATGAAGTCGTCTATGGCTTGCCTGGTTTCGGTGAGCTCAATCAGAAAGCATTGCAGCAGCAGCGACGGGAAGTAAATGGTGGGGCGTACTGCGACGTACTATCTCCCGCAGCCGACAAAGAGCAAATCGCTTACACAAATTGACAGAGAACTCTTACCGCGCTGGGGAGCATCATCTTTTACTCTGGCAATCGGTGCTTGAACACACCTACTGTCAGCAGTCGCCGCACCCATCTGATTTGCGGTACTGTAACGCCCGTGACCAATCAATGGTCGGGCAGCGCGTAGCTATACAATACCTCAGGGGAAAGCGCGCGGCCGTCTGATAGAGCGGTGTTCAACTGCCCGACCGCCCTTATAGGGCAAATTTGGACGTATCATCTATCGGAGCAACACCATGAAATACCGCACTCTCAAAGTCCGCAAAGGCCACCGGGACTACACCCTGAAAAGCAAGCCCTGCAGCGGCAACCCAATCACTCCCTTCCTTCTCCTGAAAGGCACCTGGCTGGAACAGGCCGGGTTCACCATCGATACCCCGGTGTCCGTCACCGTGGAGGAGGGGCGGCTCTCAATCGTTCGCCGGTAACCGATGGGCCCCGGCCAAAGGCTGGGGCTCCATTTGTCGGAATCTGTCCCTTAGTGGCGTTTTGACAGGCAGCCTATCTTGCCATCTTGTGGGCAACTTGAGTCCTGAATAACATGGAGCCAGCATTCTCGGAGGCAAGTATGAGCACCGAAGCATTAGATCAGTTGCGTTCACAGATCTCCGCTCTATCCAAATCGGAAAAGGCCGAGTTGCTCCGGGAGCTTCTTATGAGCCTGGACGGCCCCCAGGATGAATCCGTGGAACAGGCATGGAATGACGAGATCGTTCGGCGTGTGTCTCAAGTCCGGGACGGCAAGGCCACACTTCTTAGTCGTGACGAGTGCCTACGCCAAGTGCACGAAAGGCTGGATCGGCAACGGTCAGTGCGGCAGGGATACTGAGCGCGGCCTGCATCAGCGCCATAAAGGCGCGCCTAAGGACCGGTCTAAGACGCAACTTTGGTGGCTCTTACGGCGGCGTCTATTTCAAACCTCTCCACCCACGCCTTTAAATTTCTCAACAAACTCAGAAATCTTCTGGAAAACGCTCTGCTTCTTTGTCTTATAAAGGGGGTTGAGCGGACTCATTTTGGGCAACGTTGAGTTAAGCTCAGTACCGTTCTCGCTGGCATATTCCCGCTTCAACGAAGTTTTTATATATCGCTTTGCAGCTTCTTCATTCAAACCCTCGCAGCGAATCAACTCTTCTGCTTCTCGCCTTTGTTCGGTTTGAGCAAACGTAAAAAACTCATCAATGATGCTTGCCTTGTCACCAATATCATCTAGATTGGTTTGATTAATGAAATCGACAATCAGACTTTCCTTAGCGCGATTACCAAGGCTGGCTCGAATTAGACGGCGAACCTCGTCAATTAGAGTGCCCTTGCTTCTATTTTTCTTGTTGTGTTCAAAAATTAGTTCGAGGATGTAATCCAGATTGATCTCTTGTGACTTCAGCAGATCGACCTCAAAAACCACATCGTCCCAATCGATGGTGGATTTATCCCTGTCTTCCGCAGCCTTCTCCCGACGTTGCCAGTCACGAATATCATTGTATGTTGAGCGGTAATCCTGAATCTTTCGCTCGGCAGGCACCCTAATGGCTTGCAGGGCCGCTAAGCCTTCGTCATCTAGATAGTGCTTATCCTTAAACGCCTTTACAGCATCCGGATCGTCTAGATCAACACTTTGCAGCGCTTTCAAGCTGGCGAACTCATCGTAGTTCTGCAGGATGTTCTCAACACGGAGGTACTCACCGAAGAGTTTGGCGAAATCTTTCTTATCGTGTTCTTTGACGATATTGTCAGGATCGGGGAAACGTCGCTCCAGATCTGTCACAACGTCCATAAAGCCCCGTCGTGCTTCGCCGGTGACCAAATCGGTAAAGCCTTCCATATACTCTTTGTAGCTTTTTTCAAGAACCACATTTTTGGTGTTCTTGTCGCCGAAAAGCGTGATGGCATCAACGGTGGGTTTTTCCAAATCGCGGAAGGTGACGATATTGCCAAAGGTCTTGGTGGCATCGTAAATGCGGTTGGTGCGCGAATAGGTTTGCATCAATCCGTGGTAGCGCAGGTTCTTATCGACGAACAGCGTATTGAGCGTCGGAGCATCAAAGCCGGTAAGAAACATACCGACTACGATCAACAAGTCGATTTCTTGACTTTTCACACGTTTAGCGAGATCACGGTAATAGTTCTGAAAACCCTTGCTATCAACGCCGAAGCTAGTTTTAAAAAAGCCGTTGTAATCAGCAATGGCCGATGTCAGAAATTCTTTGGCGCTGCTGTCCATAGCAGAGACGTCAAAACTCTCGTCCTCGATCTCACCAATGGCATCCTGCTCTTCGTTGGCAGCAAAGGAAAAAATGGTAGCTATCTTCAATGGCCTTTCACTATCTAACTGAAGCGTGTTCAGCGTTTCGTAGTACAGCTTGGCGGCATCAACACTGCTCACCGCAAACATAGCGTTAAAGCCTCTGGCGGTCGAATGAAGACGATGGGTTTTTTGCCGGAAATTATTTAGGATATACTTCGATACTTCTCGGATACGGTCGGGGTGTAGCAATGCTTGTCGGTTTTCCGCTGCATTCAGCTTCTTTTCATCCTGCTCCACTTCAAGCGCCTTGAACTGCGGTCGAACATTATTGTAGTCCACCTTGAATTTGAGTACTTTTTCATCGCGAATGGCGTCGGTGATTACGTAAGAATGCAGCTCACGACCAAATACGCTGGCCGTGGTATCCGCGCCAAGTGCGTTCTGGGGAAATATGGGCGTACCGGTAAAGCCAAACTGATAATACTTCTTGAATTTTTTTCTTATATTTTTTTGCGCCTCACCGAACTGGCTACGATGGCACTCATCAAAGATAAACACTACCTGCCGATTATAGACGGCAAGATCGCCTTCACTTTTCATAAGATTGTTGAGCTTCTGAATAGTGGTAACGATAATCTTGTTGTCATCTTTATCCAGGTTGCGCTTAAGGCCGGCGGTGCTGTCGGATCCATTGACACTATCAGGTGAGAAGCGCTGATATTCCTTCATCGTTTGGTAGTCAAGGTCTTTCCTGTCCACCACAAAAAATACCTTATCGATAAATTCTAGTTCGGTAGCCAAACGGGCAGCCTTGAAACTGGTCAGAGTCTTCCCAGAACCGGTGGTATGCCAGATAAAACCGCCGCCCTCAGGTTTGCTCCAGTTTTTACCTTGAAACGAGCTTTGTATTTTCCACAAGATACGCTCAGTGGCGGCAATCTGATAAGGGCGCATAACCAGTAGGGTATCATTGACGTCAAATACCGAATAATGCAGCAGCACATTTAGCAGCGTGTCTTTCTGAAAAAATGTAGCGGTAAAGTCCTTTAAATCCCTGATAAGGTCGTTATCGGACTTCGCCCAGTTCATAGTGAAATCGAAACTGTTCTTGTTGCGCTGGGTGGTATTGGCAAAGTAGCGCGTGTCGGTGCCGTTGGAGATCACGAACAATTGCAAATACTTGAACAGTGAATTTTCACTATTCAAGCTCTCCTTGCTATAGCGATGCACCTGATTAAAGGCTTCACGAATAGCAACGCCGCGCTTTTTCAGTTCGACTTGTACCAAAGGCAGACCGTTAACCAGGATCGTTACATCGTAGCGATTGGCATGACTGCCGGCCTGCTCGAATTGCTTGATCACCTGTAGCTTGTTCCGGGCGATGTTCTTTTTATCCAGCAAATAGATGTTCTGGATGTGACCATCATCAAAGACAAAGTCATGAATATAGTTATCGTGGATTTTTCGGGCTTTATCGATAACGCCGTCGCTGGGTTTGTCCAGCCAGGTTTGTACAAAACGCAGCCACTCACTTTCCGAGAAGGCCATGTTATTCAGTGTCTGTAACTGCTGGCGCACATTGGCCAGCATGGCTTCAGGATTGTTCAGAGCAGGCAGGTATTCATAGCCCTGATTGCGCAAATCCTGAATTAGCTCCCGTTCAAGATCTGCTTCGCTCTGGTAACTCTCGCTGATCTGCCATTTTTTTTGATATCTATCCAGAACGATAAAACGGTTTGACTCGGCGATGGGTTTGGTATAATCAACCATTGTCCTTCTCCTTCCGCCAGTAGCCGTAACTGTCCAGGTTCTCGAGTAAAAGGCGCACCATCTCCTTTTCCGGCGCTGTTGGCTCCGCCATCTCCTCGTTTGACAAGGTATTGTGGGGATAAAAATTCATAACTCGATTTGCATAAGCCTTCTGATTGCCGGGCAATAAGTCGGACCACCTGTCATACCCGAGAAAGTTCGCAGTTTTTTCATAGAGATTACGCAGTAGAGCGAAATGGTAGCGCTGCACAGAACCTTGCTCTACGGCCTGCTCAATGATTTTTTTTATGTGAAGATGGTAGGAAAAGCTCTTATTTGAATCACCGTCTTTTTTTTCAAGCTCAAAAGTACCATCATCGAACCGACTCAGAATGTAGCCGCCTTTGGCTTTTAACTCATTGTAAAGCACATTGTAAAAGAGGGGGCTATGGGTTGATACGATGAACTTGACGCCTGATTCGCTGGATTTAATCAGTCGACCTAGGCCCACGGCCAACTGGATCAAATGGTTCTCATCCAGTGAGCTGACCGGGTCGTCGATGAAAATATATTCCAATTGATCAAACTGGTTAGTTTCACGGTCAGCGGGCTCGGCAACGTTTAGAATATTGATGACCTGATCAATCAGAGTGTAGAAAATACTCCAGATAAAGTTACTTTCCTCACCCTTGGAAATTTTTAGGCTTGCCGAGCTGTCATCATCGCCACGTTCGAGCGAGAAGGTTACCTCCGAAAACGCGTTTACGATAATGTCCTCGTGCTCCACGCCTTTGTAGATATACTCTTCATTAAATTTCGGTGTAAGCTTATCGTGAGCGTAACGCTGAAAGGTCGCAATGATATTTCGGTCCTGACCCTGTTCCCGGAGAACCCAATCCGTAAACGAATTGGGCTGGATTCTTAACTTTGGTTCTGAATCGTTTGCTAGATCGTTATCCCAGTAGAACAGGTCTTCTGTAAAAGCGTTGTAATAAAGAATCTTATTGCGTGGCAGTTCATGCTCATCGCCGCCGTCACCATTGTTACTTTTGGGTGCAACCAGTTTCTTGAATTCACGAGAAAGTCTGGTTTTACCTGTCCCGTTGAAAGCATAAATCAACTGCACTTTCTTTTTGGAGGCATGCAGCTCTTCTGCGATTTTCGTTAGCGTCTTCGCCATGTTATACCGCGACTCCCTCTGACCTCGTGAAGCTCAGCAGAAGATTGCAGTAGTATTTATATTGCTTCTGCCGCAATTCGATCTCCCGAGGCAGCCCATCGCTGAAGGAGTGAGTTAAATCATCGAATTTATCCAGGATAGTTACGATTCGCTTTTGTTCGGCGAGAGCAGGCACGGGTATTTGAAAATTTATAAACATTGGCTTGCGGAGCGATGTTACAGATGCATGAACCGATATTTTTTTTATGTATGAGTAAAAATTAG
>Ga0310343_10001629_pt1 | contig 11603 bp, 9 predicted proteins | sample HC15DNA2025_MG_FD_203519 | JGI IMG/M metagenome (GOLD analysis project Ga0310343, IMG submission 203519) | Marine microbial communities from station ALOHA, North Pacific Subtropical Gyre - HC15-DNA-20-25_MG | ecosystem: Environmental > Aquatic > Marine > Oceanic | place: Pacific Ocean: North...
TGCAGAAACCAAAAAATCAAAAATAGGAAAAGGAAGCAAAGTACCCCATCTTGCTTATGTTGGAGATGCTGAGCTAGGAGAGAATGTAAATTTTTCAGCTGGGTCAATTACTGTAAATTATGATGGAAAAGAAAAACACAAAACAGAGATTAAAGATGGTGCATTTATTGGTTCAGATGTGATGTTAGTTGCCCCAGTTACAATTGGGGAGGATTCAATGATTGGAGCAGGTTCGGTTATTACTAAAGACGTTCCATCAAAAGCTTTAGGAATTGAGAGAAGCAATCAAAAAAACGTTGAAGGATATGTAGATAGGAAAAAGAAAAAATGATTGAACAACCTGGCAAAAAAAAGATGCTTCTTTTTTCTGGCTCATCAAACAAAGAGCTTGCATTTAAAGTTGCAGATAATCTTGATACAGAAGTCTCGACTGTGGAATCCAAAGAATTTGCTAACGGTGAAATTTATATCAGACTTAATGAAAGCGTGAGAGGTGCAGATTGTTTTGTTTTACAAAGTCACTCTGGTGATATTAATAAAACGATTATGGAACAACTTGTTTTAGTAGATGCTTTGAAAAGAGCTTCGGCAAAAAGAATAACTGCAGTTTTGCCTTTTTATCCATATTCAAGACAAGATAAAAAAGCATTACCAAGAGAACCAATTACTGCAAGGTTGGTTGCTGATATGTATATAGCTGCTGGTGTGGATAGATTAGTTTCAATTGACTTACACACTCAACAAATACAAGGTTTTGTAGATCAACCTTTTGACCATCTAACAGCTATGCCATTATTTGTAAATTATTTTAAAGAAAAGTTTGATGGACCGATTTCAATAATTTCTCCAGACGCAGGTGGTGTTGGAAGAGCTACAACTTTCGCAAAACATTTGGAAGCTTATGTAGGTTTCGTACACAAAAAGAGGGATCCAAAAATACATAATGAAGTAAAGTCATTTACAGTTATTGGAGAAGTTGAAGATAGACATGTAATTATTTTGGATGACATCATAGACACTGGTGGAACTATCGCTGCTGCATCAAGAATTATAAAAGAAAAAGGAGTTAAGTCAGTTAACGTAGTTGCTACACACGGTATTTTCTCGGATGGGTCTGTTGACGAGTTAAAGGATGCACCGATTGATAAAATAATTGTCACAGATACATTAACTCAAAATGGAAATTCAAAACAAATTGGTAAAGTAGAAGTCCTCAGCGTTTCAACAATAATCGCTAATGCACTAACATCTATATTTACTGATGATTCAGTCTCAGCTTTGTTTATGGGTGAAAACGTTTTATAGGAGAGTAAATGGCTAAAAATTTAACTGCAAAAATATATATGGTAGGTTCAACCGCAGGTGTTGAAGTTGAAATTAAAGATAAAGAAAAATTTTTGAATGAATTAAAAAAATTATCTTCTGACAATGACTTTTACTTGCATTCAGATGAAGACGGTGAGATAGCGATCAATACATCTCTAATCCAGGCTATTGAATTTAGTGATGAATCGGACGGTAAAAGGGGAGCAGGGTTAGTTTCTAACGGTTAACTACTAAACCAGTTTTACGGTAGTGCCTTCTGATTGATTTACGTTCTTCCTCAGTAGTACCACCCCAGATTCCGGAATCTTGATTAGTTCTAATAGCGTAATCAAGGCATTCATTTACAACAGGACACTCCATGCAAATAGCTTTAGCCTCATTGGCTTGTTTCATTGCTTTCATAGATGAACCAACAGGGAAGAAAAGTTCAGTGTCTGCATAAACACAGCCACCCTCTAGCATCCAATCTTCTTGCTCAAAATCTATATTTAACATTTACACATACATCCTTACTTTGTGAAATTATTCACAAGCTAGTTACTTAATAGTACTAAACTCGAATTTATATGGAGGCATTTTGAAAAAAATTTTTGGCCACAGAGGTTTACCTCATATTTACAAAGAAAACACCTTTACAGGTATCAATAAAGCCTTTGATTACTGCGATTTTGTCGAAATTGATGTTCGGTTAACAAAAGATAATAATTTGATTCTATTTCACGATCCCAACATTAATGATGATTTAATTAAAGATTTAACTCTTGCAGAGTTAGAAATCTTACTTAATGGTAATTCATTAGAAGATTGTGTATTGGTGTCTAGAGACCAACTTCTTGGAAAAATTAATTTTGAAATAAAAACTGATACGTTAGAGGATTCAGAAATAGATATATTGTTTCAAAAGATGCTATCTATTTTACAACCTGACGATATTGTTTCTTCATTTAATTGGAAAGCGATACAGTCTTTTAAAAATTTATTTAACAGCAGCTATGGAATTATTTTTGATAAAGAAGAAGAGTTGTTTCAAGCGCAATCATTGTCTAATCATGATCAAGACTTATTTTTTATGGCTCACCACACTTTGATTGATAGTAGAAATTTTGACTTACCAAAAGACAAAACAGTTCTTTGGACTGTCAATGATGAAATAGATTTTGAGCGTTATATGGAAATGGAAATATACGGAATTGTGACAGATATTCCTGATACAATGCAGTTATATAGAAAGTGAGTCAATGGCTTTAATTGATGAATTAAGTGATGCTTTAAAAGAAGCTATGAAGGCAAAAGATAAGCCTAAATTAGATGCAATTAGGCAAGTACAAACTGAGATTGCTAAAAAGAAGTCTGAAAAAGGCGAGGAAGCAACTGATGAATTAGTTCTTGGAGTTATATCTTCATATGTTAAAAAAATGACAAAAGCTGTCGAAGAGTATAAATCGTTAGGTGATAGAGGAACAGAGATGGCAGACAAGATTCAATTTGAAATAGATTTTCTAAGCGGTTGGTTGCCAGAGCAATTAAGTGAAGAGGAAGTTTTAAATATCATAGAAGAAGTACTTACTGATATGGGAGATGTTGATATGTCTCAAATGGGTAAAATTATTGGTGCCGTAATGGCGAAAGCAGATGGCCTTGACGGTTCAGTGGTTAGCAAATTAGTTAGGGAAAAAATTCAATAAGTTCAATTGGAATTTACTTAATACTCTTTAAATTTTGAATTTATTCTTTTGCAATTAACATTCTTTATGTGAAGACGTTTAAATATATACTCGTTTCAATTCTCTCAGTCAATATTCTTGTGTGGTTAATAACTTATTTTTTAAATGTAAATCTTTTTACAATATTACAAATCCAAAGCCTTGCAATTGAAGAACCTCGCTATAAATTAAATGCGAATACCTCCAATGTAAAAGGAAACCTTGCAATTGAAGAACCTCGATATAAATTAAATTCAAATACTTCAAATATTCAAGAAGAAGTATTCGAAGGAGTTAATTTTTACTTATTTGATTCGGAATGCAAAAGATATGGCCCTTTTGACTTTCAAGAGGTTTTCTATGAAATGGCAAACGGTTTAAGTATTAAGTGTGAAAAAGAGATTCCAAATGAAAACGAAATCTTAATTAATTTACATGAAAGAAGAGAAGGTGGAAAAGCTACAGTTAAAAGTAATATCTCTAATTTGATTTACTCTTTTCCTGGCTTTGAAGGTGATGAGGAGACTAATACCAGAATTCAACTTGCTATCTACCAGTTACCTCAACCTTTAAGAAAGATTTTAACTACTGAAGTCCAGGTGCTCAATGGGTGCCATCCTTATGGAGAGGCTTTATTTAATCGATGCGTATATGGTGTATTTGATCCAGTTGGCTATGGTGCTGATGGGAAATATGGAAATGAATGGGATATGACAATTTGGATTTCTGATAGAGGAATAGAGTCTGGAAATTTAAATGACATTCTTATTCACGAGGCAGCACATGCATACTCTTATTTAGTTTTACGTGGATGTGCAGTTTCAGGTGGATCTAGCTTTAGAGAGTTAGCACATAAAAGATATGGTGACGAGGAAAATTTAGCTGATGTCTTTGTTCTCTATTACGGAGGAAAATGGACAAATTATTATAAACGGGATAATATCCCAATTGGAGATCGAAGCTGGATGAAAAATATGATTGATTACTGTGATTTATACCAAGAAGCTCTTGCAACTCTGTCCTCATAGTTAGAAATTGAGAAAATTAATGGTTGTTTGAGACAAAATAACATTTATCCTTACTAATTATGAAAAATAATTCATTCACAGTAGCAGTGCTAGGTGCTGGCAATATTGGATCAGCAGTTATTGAACGTTTGCTAAAACTTGATAATGAAGTTATAAATTTGAATCTTTCAAAAGTACTTGTTTCTGATCTATCTAAAGATAGAGGCCTTGATGCTGGATTATTTACCGATGACTTTAATGAAATTCTCAATGATGAAAAAATAGAATTAGTAATTGAGGTGCTGGGGGGAGTAGAGCCCGGTAAAGATTATATAAAAGCTTTATTAGAGAATGGAAAATCTGTAATTACTGCCAATAAAGACATTATTGCTGATTGTGGAAGTGAGTTAATACACATAGCTCAAGAAAACAATGTGTGTCTTTACTTTGAAGCTGCAGTTGCAGCAGGAATACCAGTATTAAAGCCTTTAATTGAAAGCTTAAGAGGAGAAGAGTTAACAAGAGTTGCAGGAATAATAAATGGTACAAGCAATTATATTTTGACAGCAATGGAGGAAGGAAGCACCTATGAGGATGCATTGCAAAAAGCTCAAGAACTTGGTTATGCAGAACCAGACCCTACAAATGATGTTGAGGGTATTGATGCAAAATTTAAAGCAATGATTCTTTCTCTTTTATGTTTTGGAGTATCTCCTTCTGTTGAAGAAGTATTTACAGAGGGAATATCTAAAATAACTAAAGATGATTTTGACTGGGCTAAAAGGTTAAACAAAACAATTAAATTAGTAGCGCAGATTGATAGTGGTGATGATGGATTCAATGCAAGAGTTTATCCAGTGCTTGTTAATAGTAAACACCCACTTGCGTCCATTAGAGGTGCATTAAATGCAGTATTAGTAGAAGGAGAAAATATAAATCAACTTGTTTTTTCTGGTCCGGGTGCAGGCTCTGCCCCAACAGCAAGTGCAATAATTGGTGATGTATTAAGTGCTTGCCATAAAATGGTTAGCAGTCAAACAAACTGGTATCCACTTAGAACTCCAAAAAATGGTGACAAAGAATTTAAAGATGTTCAATCAAGTTGGTTTATTAGATTATCTGTTAAAGACGAGCCTGGAGTTCTAGCTACTATTGCTGGATTATTTGGTGAAAACAATGTAAGTATAGAAAGTGTCATACAAGAGGGCAGAGGAGACAATGCGGAGTTAGTCCTTGTTACTCATGAAGCAGAGGAAAACAATTTAACTAGCTCAATAGAAAGTATTTCGAATTTAAATAGTGTGAGCTCAGTCACTTCGACTATTAGAGTCTATATTTAAAAAGTGATTACATATCATTCGACTCGCGGGAGTAGTAAAAAGCTATCATTTCAAGACATTATTCTCTCAGGTGTTGCTGATGATAAAGGTCTCTATTTACCTACCTCTACAACAATAGAAAATTTAAGCTTCCTTACTCAAGAGGATTTAAATTACGAAGACTTTGTAAAGACTATCTTTATTGCACTTGATGAAAATTCAGCAAAGTATGTTGAAGATTTATCAATTTATCCAGGCTTCGAGAGTCCTCCTACACCTAAATTAAAAGAAATTGAGGAAAATAAATATGTTATGGAGCTATTTCATGGACCAACAAAATCATTTAAAGACTATGCTCTTCAACCTCTCGGAGCAATTGCAGACAGACGTTTAGGCGAACTTGGAGAAAAAGGTTTGGTAATTGTCGCTACTAGTGGAGATACTGGAAGTGCTGCTATTCAAGCTGTAAAGAATTCTAAAAATATTGACATTGTTGTACTTCATCCACACAACAAAGTTAGCGAATATCAGAGACGACAAATGACTGAAGTAATTCAAGATAATGTTTTAAATATTGCAATAGAGGGTTCTTATGATGATTGCCAAAAAATTGTAAAGACTCTGTTACAAAATAATACATTCAATAGAAAAGTAGTTTCACTAAATTCTATAAACTGGCTTCGAGTAATGGGTCAAACAGCTTATTATGTTTGGCTTACAAAGCAGTTTACCTCTCCAATCAATATTGCCATACCATCGGGAAATTTTGGAAATGCTTATTCTGCATGGTTTGGGAGAGACAATGGTCTTTCAATAAATGAAATATTCTGTGCCTCAAATGTTAATGATGTTTTAACTAGATTTATCTCTTCGGGTAAATTAGAACCTAGAGAAACTATCCCTTCAGTTGCACCAAGTATGGATATTCAAATACCTTCTAGTTTAGAGAGATTAATTTACAATCTTGAAGGTGAAGCCTCATCGTTTTACGATCAGCTACAAAGTGAGAAAATCGCAAACCTCACAGATAAGTCTACTGTTAAATTGCAAAATATTTTTTCATCTCTATCTTTTGATGATGAGATGATTTTAAATGAGATTGAACTATTTTATAAAAGTTATGGATGGGTAATTGATCCACACACTGCGACTGCATTATCTTCAAGTGCTTCTTTTTCTTCTAACCTCCCAGTTGTTGGGGTAGCAACTGCTTCACCAGAAAAATTTAGCAATGTTATTTCTAAGATTATTGATGAATTTTCTGTTGAAAATAAAAAAAATGAAGAAAAATTTTTAGTCCAAAAAGCCAATTCATCATTGGTTGAAAACACAATTAAAGAACAACTGTAAAAAAAATATTCAAAAATTTTATATTCGTAGGTTAATATCTTGCCTATGGCTTCTATAAAAGACGGTAGAGCATTAAGGCAACAAAATATTTATGACCTTAATAGGGAAAGGCTGATTAATACAGCAGTTCAAGTAATTAATGAAATTGGAGACATTAGAGAAGTTACTTTGACACAGATTGCAAAAGAGGCTGGAGTGTCACCTGCAACTGCGTATAACCATTTTCCTGAAAGAATGGAGGATGTTTATTCTGCCATAGTACATTCAAAAATGGATGTTGCTGCAAATATGGGAGCAACAATTGCAAATAAGTCATTAAGCCCTATCGAAAAAATAAAACAGATACCTGTTACGTACGCTGAAAATTTAATCAGTCTTGGTTACACTGGCAAGGTTCTTATAACTCAAATGTTTAATTTAATAAAAGTTGATAAATGGTTAGATCAAGACCCAGTCCAAGCTATTTCAGCATTATTATCATCTACTGATCAATACAGAGATCAGGCAGATGTCATTGCTCTAAATATTGCCACTGCATTTAGGGGAGCGATGTTTGAGTATGCTCTAAATATTGGCGATCAAGTGCTTTTCAATAGATATACAGAGGAATATTTCCTCAAAACAAGTGAAAAATTAGTAGAAAATATTCTTAAGCAGTACTAATTCTCTTGTAAACCCTATAAAAACAATGGAATTTCTTTGAGAATTACTTTACTTTTAATTGATTCTAGTTAAACTTAACTTAAGTTGATTAGAACCAAATCTAATCAAAATGTTGTTGAGTAGTATGGGTAATAAATTTATTTATTGGTATTTGAATTTTGCGTCTTGTATTAACTCGTCAACTATCAGAACAATACTCAAAACAACAACATATATTGCTCTCTTTACCATCGTATTTATCTCATCATGGGCAGTGCCACAAGAAGAGGCATATGCAAGTGCTAACTGGGAATGTAACGATTCCTTTGCTAGAGCATATTTTTATAAACTAGATTGGGATTATACATCTACTAGCTTCACTATTGACCAATATGTAGCTACAGAGACGACAACCATTCAACGACAAACAACAACTGTAGACTTTAGCTCTACATCACATATTGCAGGAAATGTAAAAGGTATTAACGCTCTAGCGATGTCACCAACAGGAGTTATGTATGTAACAATAACCTCTGATGGACATGGTACTCACCTGTTTACTATTAGTACTGCAGGTGTACTTACACCGCTAGCTCATATTGCTGACTACACCCAGGTTGGTGATCTTGATTTTTATGATGGTGTAAATGGTTACTATGGTTTCTCATCTGGTGAGTACGTAGTAAATGCAAACGGTAATGATCAGATTTATATGGCTCAAGCTGGTTTTAAGCACGGCTATATTTACAATGTTGATACTGGAGGAGTCACTACTTTTGCTGATCCAGGTATGACCACACACATTAATGCTGCTGACTTTTCTTACATAGGGGACTGGGATGGGTATGAGCTTGCAACTTATAATGCTTTAGCTAACAAAGTTGTTCTTTACGATAAAGACAACAACTCAGTCTCAGAAGTCACTCCATCAAATGCACAATTTAACGGTGTCTCAGCAACACTTGCTAGCTATACCTACAAAACTCCAGAGGGAGAGATTCGTTTCATTATTGATGATGGTCTTGGAAATAGATTTGAAGTTAGGCGAACTGGAACTAATCAATATAGCGTAGCTACAAAAGGAACAACATTTACAAGTGATAACACAGACGGTGCTTCCTGTGGACCAAATGCATATGATCCGTTTGCTCCATCATTCAAAACTTCTCTTGGCGCTTGTGCAAGCGGTTACCAACAACCAACTCTTCTTATTACCAACAACAGACAAACAACCCAGTATTTTGATGTAGATTACAGAATTGCTGGTGGAGGCTGGAAAGAGCTATTAAACGGAACCCAGATATCTCCAGGTGGTCAGTTCTCGACATCTGATGCACCAGCTGTATACCAAGGACAGACGGTGGAGTATCGGATGAGGTACGACACATCTAATCCATCTAGTGGAACAAGGTATACAGTAGGAGATTTATTAACAGGTTCTGGATGTGGTGATTATGCTGCAGGTACAGTTGATACTGCTGCTGGGACATGTGATGGAGGTTCTTCTACACCATCAGTAACGCTTACAAACACAGGAACAGTTAATGCATATTTTGATGTACAGTACAAAATTACCTCAAGTGGTACTTGGATAACTTTTATAGATGGTGAGTTAGTTGTCTCAGGAACACCGGAGACAATCAGTTTGCCAACAACAGTAGCAAATGGTCAGACAGTATATTTTCAGTACATTGTGGCAGATGCTAATCCAACAGCTACGACTGGGTTTACATCAGCTACGAATAGGACTATAGATTGTAAAACCTACACAGGTACTATTACTGCAACCACGAATGGAACCTGTAACAACGACTATATGTCTTATACTGTCACACTGAGTAATACAGGAAACACATCCATGTATTTTTCCCATGCAAAACGAACTTCTATAGGTTCAAGTGCTTTTAGCTGGCAAGATCAATGGGGCCGTACAATCAATGCTGGCCAAACTTACACATACACAGCAAATGTTTATCACGGAGTTATTCCAGAATTTAAAATGGTGTATGGCACAAGTAATTATATTTACTACGCAACAGATTTACACTCCTCTGGTAACACTGAAGGTACATTCACTTCAAGAAGTTATGGTGGTTCTTTAAAATCGGGAGATTCCTGGATTCGATGGACCGCAAGTAATGCTGTAGATTGTCTTTGGTGGGGTAACGGTGGAGAATCAACAAATAGCAGTGCCAATTACACTAGAATTTCTCAGAGCACTTCTCAAATATGTGATGGCTCCGGTAATGCAACCATACGACTTACAATAACCAACTACAATGCAGCAAATGACAGCTATGGCGGTTATATTGATGTAGAGTTTTCGCCAGATAATGTTAATTGGACGGAGGTCGTAGATGGGCAAGCCCTTGCCGATGGTCAATCCCTTACTTTTTCAGCAACAGAAACTATTGCTTCGTCTTCAACAGGATATTTTAGATATCGTATTGCTGAGACAAATCCAACGGACTCAACATCAAACGCAGCTTGGGCAGTTTTTAGTAGACAAGCGAACTGTGTTGCCGACTTTACACAGTCAGCAACCTTTAGTGCTTGTTCTTCTGTCGGAAGGTACGCAACTCTCACAGTAACAAATAATGAAGCACAGACTTTGTATTTCAAAGCTGCACCTAATAAAAATACATCTTCATACTATAACCAATATTCTTCAAGCTATGTTGATTGGTCTAACGCAATAACTTTTTCAGTCGCAGCAGGTCAAACTCTAACTTATGATGCTACCAACAGTCCAGACATGAGAAAACTTTACCCTGATGATACTGAGGGTTATATGCAGTGGGTTGTACAAGGTTCTTATATTGAGAATCCTGATTGGACCAATACAAGTGCGTACCCATATAAATATACAACCTATCAATACAACGACTGTACTCCATCAGTTACAATAAGTTATGAAGTAACAGCGTGTAGCTCAGCAGGTCAGACCTCTACATTAACTCTTACTAATAATGAGTCAGAGACTGTTTATTTTAAAGTAACACCAACAAAAACAGCTAACCCGTATACCTACAATACCGGATCTGCATTCGATTCTTCAGAAACAACAACGTTCTCGATTGCTGCTGGGGAAACTTTGGTTTACACCGCTGGAGCAAAAACATATACCAATGAAGCAACTGCTTATATGGGGTGGAAAATTCAGAAGTCTTATACTGAAAATCCATCATGGAATACCACTATTTATGAAGAACAATTTTTAAATTCTCCATCAAATGGAATGAGTTGGCTTCACGACTGTTCCCTAGCTGGTATTTCACCAAATCGGACTGAACATCAATACGAGACATTCCCATCTAATGTAGTTAATAGTTGTGTTGATAACAAGCAGTGGATGGGTTGGCAATTGTACAATTCTAACTATAACGATGCAAGCAGAACAGCTCTTTGGTATGCTTTTGAAATCTCACTCGACGATGGCGCTAACTGGACTACAAATGATTTATTTTACAGAACGTATGGGAACTATCATTACAACGCTGATCTCGCAGTAGGTAATAGTGATGTTACTGGGAATTTAGCAACAGATGGCTATACGGCAGTCCAAGCTACAAATTATATCAACATGCAGTCAAGTTATAATAATTCATTTATTTATCTTGGAACACGTGCATTGTCTGGCTCAGTAATGAAAATTAGATATAAAGTTGCATTTGCTGAAAGCGAACTTGCAAGCACTGATTGGATTGTCTGGGGATATTATGGAAAATCTACTGAACAAAGGACAACAAATTGTGACCCTGTCATCACAACTACTGATTGGGGAACAGCAACAACAACTGATTCAACTGATGATACTTACAGCGATCTTGTCACTTTTGGAGAGTGTCAAAACACTTTAGAAATAGGAGGGTTCGCAACTGCAACGTTTACTGTCACAAGACCTTCTGGTACGCAGTATTATCTGTACCTTGCAAAAACGACGGATGGTGGAAGTAACTGGACTGATGTTGAGACTAATCTTGCAGTAGGCACCTCATATTCAGATTCTTCAACTGTCAACCACGCAGGTACAATTCAGTACAAATTTAAATTTTCTTATACTAGCGGTGACTTTAGTAACTCAAAACTTTACTACTCAGCAGTAAAAACAGTTAACTGTCCTACAGTAGGAGCCAGTACAGCATCAATTGCTTTAGGTACTTGTGTTTCAGGTGGTGCAACACCATCAATTACACTCGGCAATAATGGTTGGGCAAGAGGTTACTTCCATGTTCAGTACTCAGTTGATTTAGGCA
>Ga0310343_10001631_pt1 | contig 11596 bp, 11 predicted proteins | sample HC15DNA2025_MG_FD_203519 | JGI IMG/M metagenome (GOLD analysis project Ga0310343, IMG submission 203519) | Marine microbial communities from station ALOHA, North Pacific Subtropical Gyre - HC15-DNA-20-25_MG | ecosystem: Environmental > Aquatic > Marine > Oceanic | place: Pacific Ocean: North...
GTATCGACAATTTTTGTAATTGGGACAACACAACTAAATTTTTCTAATCCTTTAATTCCATCATCAATCATGTGTGAATTAAAAAATGGTCTTGCTGAATCATGAATAATAATATTTTTTGGTTCGAATGATGATAAATGCTTGATAGCATTTTTAACTGAACTCATTCTTTCTGTTGAGCCTTCAACGATTTGAATTTTTTTTCTTATCTCTTTGGGTAATTTCTTTGTAATAATTTCTTTGTTTTTTTTAGATACAACAACTATCACTTCATCAATGTAATTATTTAAAATAAGTTTTTGTAGTGAATGCAAGAATAGAGGCTTACCGTTGAATTGAGTGATTGTTTTATCAAATTTACCAATCCTTTGACTTGTTCCAGCACAAAGTAAAATAGCAAAATTTTTACTTTTATTTGATAAATTATCATTCACGATGAACAATTATATCAGACTACATAAGGCTGTATTAATTTATTATTTTGAAGTTGTTTTATTTATCACTAGGTTATTTTTTTTGGATGTAACTACAACTGAATCCCCTTTTTGAAATTCTCCTGATAACAATTTTTTTGCAAATTCATTTTCAAGGCTTCTTTGTACTACCCTTTTTAGAGGTCGAGCACCATAAGCTTTATCAAATCCATTTTCAACTAACCAGCTAATTCCATTCTTAGTTATTTTCATATTAATACCTAAATTATTAACTCTATTTATAAATTTACTTGTCACTATTTCTGCAATACTTGATAATTCCTTAACTGACAATGAATCGAAAATTATGGTTTCATCAATTCTATTTAGAAACTCAGGCCTGAAGTGATTTACTAAAGCTTCTTCAACTGCAACATTTCTTGAATTTTTTTGAGATGATGTTCCGGAAAATCCAATAGATTCTTTAGCAATATGAGATGAGCCTAAATTGCTAGTCATAATTATCACACTATTCCTGAAATTAACCGTTCTTCCATGTCCATCTGTCAACCTGCCATCATCAAGCAATTGCAGAAGCAAATTCATTACATCGGGGTGAGCTTTTTCAATCTCATCAAAGAGTATTACTCTAAACGGTCTTTTTCTAACTGCTTCAGTTAACTGGCCAGCATCATCATAACCAACATACCCAGGAGGTGCCCCAATAAGCCTTGTAGCAGACCCTTTATCCATGTACTCTGACATATCTATCCGAACTAAATTATCCTCATCATCAAACAGGCTCTCAGCAAGCGCTCTTGCCAACTCTGTTTTTCCAACCCCAGTAGGACCTAAAAAAATAAACGTTCCTACTGGCCTTTTGGGGTCACTGACTCCAGATCTTTGCCTTCTAATAGCATTTGATAATGCGATCACAGCGTCATCTTGCCCAACTAGTCTTTCATGAAGTTTTTCTTCCAAATTTATTAATCTTTCTTTATCTTTCTCTACAAGCCTCGTCACTGGTATATCTGTTCTTTCAGAAATTAATGTTGCTATACTTTCTGAGTCAACTGTTAGCTCATCATTATTGTTACTAGCTTCATCATTTCTTGTCATTTCTTCATGCAAATTTAATCTTTCAGACTTGAACTTAGTTGCTGCTTCATAATCATTTCTTCCGTTAGCTGCTTCTTCTTTATCAATTAACGTTTTTATTTGACTATCATAATCTTTCATTTCATCAGGTAATGCTTCTGAATCAATTCTCACTTTTGCTGCTGCTTCGTCAATTAAATCAATTGCTTTATCTGGCAAAAATCTATCTGTTATATATCTAGCACTTAAATTTACTGAAGCTTCAAGTGCAGAATCAGTTATCACAATTTTGTGATGTTTCTCATATCTTGGTCTTAAAAACTTTAACATTTCAACAGCAATATCTTGGTCAGGCTCATTTACATTTACTGGCGTAAATCTTCTTTCTAATGCCTTATCAGATTCAATATATTTTCTGTATTCCTCAGGGGTTGTAGCACCTATTAACCTCATTTCACCTCTTGCGAGAGCAGGTTTCATCATATTTGAGGCATCTATAGCACCTTCGGCACCACCTGCACCTACAACAATATGTATTTCATCAATAAATAAAACTATTTCACCTGACGCAGCTCGGATTTCATCCATTACAGCTGTTAGCCTTTCTTCAAACTCTCCTCTGAATTTTGCCCCAGCTAGCAAGGAAGCCATTTCAAGTTTTAAAAGTTTTCTATTTTTTAATGATTCAGGAACGTCATCAATTACTATTCTTTGTGCCAGACCTTCAACTAAAGCTGTTTTACCAACTCCAGCATCACCAATAATAACTGGGTTATTCTTAGTTCTTCTGGTAAGAGTTTGGACTACTCTTTGTATTTCATTGTCTCGCCCAACAACAGGATCAAGTTGGCCTGCTCTTGCTAACTTGGTTAGATCGACACTATATTTTTCTAATGCCTGGTATTTTTTTTCTGCACCTTGATCACTAACTCTTTGACTACCTCTTATTTCTTTTAGTGCGTGGTAAATTCTTTCCATGGTAATGTTATTGAGCTTTAATAACCTATCTATTTCTCCATCATCAAGGGCCAACAATCCTTTTAAAAGATGTTCTATGGCAATGAAATCATCATTTAATCTTTGTCTTTCATCCTGAGCTTCATCCAATACTTTTTTTAACCGAGGCTCAATGTATATCATTCTTGTTGAGGACTGCCTTTGACCCAATGTTGGAAGACTTTTCAAGGAAAATTCAAGATCTTTTTTCATTTCTGCAAGTTCAACACCAAGGAATTCAAAAATCTTAGTTGCCATACCATCTTTTATTGATAACATTCCTAAAGCAAGATGCTCGGCATCCAATTGAGCATTTCTCATATCAGATGCCCACGCATGAGCTCTTTCTAATGCTTCTGAAGCTTCATTTGTATAGTCTTCTCTTCTTGGTAAAACCATATTATTTGCTACTTTTATTAAATTTGATCATTGTTATTTATATAATGTATATATATTAGATTATATCATAACATATATTATAACTTGATATAACCCGTGTCAACATAGATTATTTTACTATTATATAAATTTACTTTTTAATATACTTACATTCTTCTAGGAATTAAATGTTATAAAACACAAAAATGAATGAATTTACTAAAAAACCCAAATTTTTAACTTATCGCGCAGATAAGATGGAAAATTACTTATATAAATATGTAAGTTCATACAAGGGGGAAACTTCAAAATACATTAAAAATTATTTTGGTTGGGATGAATTAGATAAAAATAATTTAAAAAATATATATTCTGGAAAAGCATTTAGGCCATCAATTTGCATTCTTGTATGCACCTCATTTTCAGGAACATTAGAAATGGCACTTCCTCCTTCAATTTCTGTTGAACTTGTTCACAACTTTTCATTAATTCATGATGACATCGAAGATAACGATAAAGTTAGGCGCCATAAACCTACTTTATGGACAATATGGGGTATTCCAAAAGCAATCATAACTGGAAATTCAATACTGGTTTTAGGAAACAAAGTATTAAATAATATGACTAATAATGGCTCTTCAGAAAAAGACTTATTCCTATCTCAAAAGATATTAACTGAAAGTTATCTTAAAATGATGGAGGGACAGTTTTTAGATATATCATTTGAAAAAGAAAAAAATATTTCTCTTGAAAAATATTTAAAAATGATTAGTTTAAAAACAGGTGCTCTTATTGAATGTTCAGTCACTTTGGGTGCTATAGCCTCAAAAAAAGATATAGATAATTTTCTTTATAATTTAGTTTCAACATTTGGTAGAGATATTGGTTTACTTTTCCAAATAAGAGACGATCTTCTTGGGGTTTGGGGTACTGATAGAACTGGAAAGCCTGTTGGGGCAGACATTAAGAGAAAAAAGAAAAGTTTACCCATAATATTATCTTTGAGCTCAAAAAATAAATCTGCATCTGAAAAAATTAATGAAATATTGTCAAAGCAAGGCTTAGAACAAGAAGATGTAAATGATGTCATGGATGTAATGGACGTATTAAAAATTAAAGAAAAATGTGAAGAAATTTCAAAAAATTATCAGCTAAATATTGAGGGAACCATAGAAAAATTACCCATCGAAAAAGATCAGAAAATAATTTTTAAAGAAATATCTGAATTTCTAATTTCTAGAGAAAACTAAATGATACTTATAATCCATAAAAATGAAATAAATTTAAAAAATCATTTAAACACTAAAAATGTTGAAAAATTAGAATCAATTGGTGAAATGATTTTTTTTAAAGGAACTTCAGTTCCATTAAAAGATGAAGTAATTATTTTTAAATGTAATGATTCAAAAATTGAATTATTGGTTGGTTTGAAATGGATAAAGTCAAATTATGATATTAATTCAATAATATTTTTTGACTACGTAGATTCAATTAACAATAATGTTTTAGAAAATCATTTAATAATTCCTCTTGATATTTCATGCCTGGATGACCTTCCTCTAGAATGGGGTAATAATCCATATCTGGATGTTGTAAAAGTTAAAAATCCTCTTAATAAAAAAATAAGAAAAGTAATCCATAAAACTAATATTGATTTTTTTTATGGAAATATTTTAAGCATAGATTCAAAAATAATTAATCAAACTCTCATAAGCGAATTAAATAATCTTGGTGAATTTGATGCACATAACAATCTTATTTTTACATGTAATAAATTTGCTCATGATAATGAAATTGATATTTATAATATATGCTTAGGAAGACCATTATCAAAAAAGAATTTTGATTTAAAAAAAATTTTCGAAAATTTATTTTAATTATGAATATTAAAAAAAAATACAGTCAAAAATTAATAAAAACTTCCTATGAAAATTTTCCTCTTTGGTCTTCTTTTTACTTAAAAAATTTAATGCCTGACCTTTCTTCAATTTATTACTTTTGTAGGAAAGTTGATGATATTAGTGATTTAAATAAAGAATCTGCTCGAGAAGAATTATTTAACTTAGAAAAATCATTACTTGATTGTTTTCAAAAAAAATGTGATGAGAAGGATGAGTTTTTTAATTTAATGCAAACAATAATTAAATTTGATCTAAGTATTGATGACTTCCAAAGTTTAATAAAAGCAAATTACCAAGATTTAGAAATAACTAGATACAGCTCATTTGATGATTTGATTGAATATTGCAAATTATCTGCAAACCCAGTAGGAAGTTTGGTATTAAAAATATTTGGAGATTTTAATGAAACTAATTTAAAACTTTCAAATTATATTTGCACTGGCTTGCAGCTTATAAATTTTATTCAAGATATTAGAAGGGATTCTAAAATGGGGCGTATTTATATGCCAATTGAAGATTTAAAAAAATTTGAAATTGATGAAAATGATATTTTAGAAAATAAATCGACTTTTGGACTAAGAGAGTTGGTTAAAATGCAATGCGAAAGATCATATGAAATTATCAATAACGGCAAACCATTAGTGCAGTTATTAAATGGAGCAAAGAAAATTCCAATTTCTTTATTTATTCAAAGTGGCAATCTTGTTTTAACAAAAATTAAAAAAATAAATTATGAAACTGTTTTGATGAGGCCAAGGGTGAATAAAATTGAAAAATCAATGATGGTTACTAAAACGCTATTTAAATATTTATTTTATAAAAATTTTATTTGATAAAATCTAAACATGAAAAATTATGACGTAATAATTATTGGTGGTGGACTTGCAGGTATTAAAGCGTATATAAATCTAAAAAAGAATGGACTTAACGCACTTATTATTGAAAAGTCTTCTTACTTAGGCGGAAGAGCCTTCTCCTTTGAAGATCCTTTAACAGGTAATTTTATAGATAATGGACAACACGTAATTGTGGGGGCATGCAAAGAATATTTAAATCTACTTAAGGAAACTAATAATTCAGAAAATTTATTGCAAATTAAGAATTATCAAGTTCCAGTCATTAAAAATAATAAAGTTTCTATGCTTGGCTCCAAATTCTTTGGAGGCTCTTTAGGATTATTTATTTCGTTAGTCATGTATAAGCATTTAAATATTAAAGAGAAGGTATCGTTAATAAGACTATTATTAAAAATAAAATATATAAATTTAAATACGAATAGAGAGAAAAAATTTAAAATATGGCTAAAAAAGAATAATCAATCTGATTCAACAATTAAATTTTTTTGGGATATATTTTTAAAACCTGCTTTAAATGAAAAAATAGAGACCATTGAAACAAAACCTGCTTTATTTGTAATTAAGGAAACATTTTTTTCAAAAAATCCTCAAATTTTTGGTTTGCCAAAAGTTAACTTATCTACATTATGGGATAACTTTGAAAAAAGTAACTCAAAGAATATTTTAAAAAGGACTATTGTAAAAAAGATTAATGTTTACAAGGATCGAATTAAAAATATTGCTCTAAACAATGGAGAAGAATTAACAGCAAATAATTATATTTTTGCAACTCAATACTCATCTATTCAAAAAATTTTTAAAGATTCCAACATAAAAGGAAATTTTAAAAATAAATTGGAGACTTCTCCAATACTAGGAATTCACTTTTGGTTCAAAGATAAAGTTACTGATGATAGATATATAGCATCTGTTGATTCTGAAATTCAATGGATTTTTAATACATCAAAAAATCATAATAATAACGAAAATCATATGGTTATTTCACAAAGTGCATCTGAAAAATGGATGAAAATGGATAAAAATGAAATTAAAAAAATTTTCTTAAAAGAACTTAATTTAATTTACCCAGAAGCCAACCAAGAAAATTTAAAAAAATTTAGTATCGTCAAACAAAAAGATGCCACTTTTTTATGCAATGAGAAAAATGAATTAATTAGAAACAGTATTCCATTGGATTTAAAAAATATTTACTATTCTGGAGACTGGAGAAATACTTCTTGGCCGTCAACCATGGAAAGTGCAGTAATTAGCGGCAAAGAAGTTTCTAATATTATTTTAGAGTCTGTAAAAAGATAGTATTTTTTTGATTTTAACTGGCCCAAATTTTCTACTATCAATAGATATTTTTCTACTATCCCCCATTACAAATAATTCACCTTTACCAATAACTATTTCTGGGAAGTCAAAGATATGATTTTTTGAAATGTAATTTTCTGAAATTCTCTTTCCATTAATAATTAATATTCCTTTTTTCACTTGAATTGTTTCATTGCTCAAACCAACAACTCTTTTAATTAAATTCATTTTATTATTTTTAAAATGTACAATATCAAATCTTTTCGGCTTATAAAAAAAGATAATCTTTCTCATAATTATTGAACTTCCATTTAGTAAAGAAGGTTCCATACTTTTTTCTATGATATTAATTTTTTGATTAAATAAATTTTTTAACATTTCTTTTCTTTACATTTAAAATTTTTATCAGATAATTAATTTATTAATAATTTAACAGGAGAAATTTTTATGCTCAATAACGATAGAATTAAAAACTTATTTAAAAATGAATTAGATGCTTATGCTCATTGCGATATTCCATGTGGAATATATGATCCAAATGATGCAATCCAAGCAGCAAAAACTGTTGTAAGGATGACAGAGTTAATGGAAGGGCTTGATGTTTCAGGTGGACCATCTCCTTCTCTTGCAAATTCAATGATGAGATATGTTTACGCCAAAGAAATACATGCAAAAAAAGCTAAAGATGACGTTCTAGTTCTTTGGACAGATTATTTCAAACCTGAACACTTAGAAAAATACCCTGACCTTCATGAAAAAGTATGGAATGCATGCAAATTAGGTTCATTTGTAAAGGTAAATGTTGACCTTGGAAAAGCTAAAGAATTTCAAGCTGCTCTTGAAGAAATAGGTGAAATTTTCTGGGAAACAAAGAAATAACTAAAGTTTTTTGTAGTCCTCTCTTGGTGGAGAAAAAATATCAAGAGCCAATGAATTTGATGAAGTTCCATGTGCACTATGTGGCACGTTCGATGGGATCATGTAGTGATCCCCTTCTTTCAAATCATGCTCTTTTCCATCTATTACTAACTTAAAAGATCCAGAAAGGACTCTTCCTGCTTGTTCATTTTCATGGGTATGAGTAGGCACAGTTGCACCTGGAGAAATATCTACCAACATCATCATTATGTTTTCTCCGTGCATTATTCTTACTTTAACGCCTGGATGAATTTCTTTTGGTTCTAAACTTTCTTGATCATAAATTGGCATTATCCGTGAGTTCCTAATTTTCTTGTTACAGCTGCATCTGCAACTGGACTAGATATTTTTCTTACAATTGTGTTCAATATTGTCATTTTATTTGAATTTAATGATTTCTTTATTTCATTTTTTAATAATTCTGGGTTATCAACCAAAAGACCTTCAGCACCAAAACCTTTTGCAACCAATTCATAATTTGTTTGATCCAACTTGGTCCAAACATCCCTTTCATACAATCCTTTTTGAATCCAATAATCTATTCCCCACAAACTGTTGTTACCAACTACAACTGTTACAGGTAAATTATGCCTAACAGATGTATCAATTTCAGGAGCATGAAAACCTAATGAACCATCACCAACAATTAGAATTACTTTCTTGTCAGGAAGAGCAGCTTTTGCGCCAATTGCATATGGAAGCCCAACTCCAATCATACCAAAACTACTCACATATAATGATCTTAAATATTTTTCAATTGGCACCGTAGCTCTAGAAAAATGGCAATAATCACCTCCATCAAATACTACAAATGTATCTTCATCTAAATTTTCTTGAATAGACAAGCTCACATCCATTGGATGCATTGGCAATTTACCATCTGATAATTTATTCATTTCACTAATATAATTATCTTTAGTATCTTTTAATGATTTTAACCACTCAAAATTATTCCATTTCATTTTTGCTGATTCTTTATTTATTAACTCAACGTATGGGCCCACATCAGAATTAACAACTAAAGAAACAGTTCTTGATCTGTTTAACTGTTGAATATCAGGGTCAACGCAAATTATTTTTGCATTTTTATTGAAAGGAGGAGATCCTCCGAATCCTAACTGATAATCAAGTTTTACACCTAGCAATAACACTACATCAGATTCACTTATTCTTTGTGCTGACTTGTTTAGTGGCAAATAACCAATACCCAATGAGCATTCATGAGAATCAGGTACTAACGCTCTTGCTGTATCAACTCCAAAAAATGGTATTTTAGTTTTACTTAAAAATTTATCTAAGTCATCACTTAATACAGTAGCCCCAGCCCCAAGCCCAGCAATAACAACAGGTTTTTTTGCTCTGTTTAACAAATCTAAGCTTTTTTCAATTTGGTTAAAATTCGGGTAGGTAAGCCAATTTTTAATATCATCATCTACACTTTTTTTATATCTTTCAAATACTTCAATATCCACTGTCTTTTCTTGCAAATCATGTGGAATTGTTAAGTGCACAGGGCCCCTTTTACCTTCCATAGCAGTTCTAAAAGCAAGGCTTATAAATTCGGGTATTCTATCAACAGACGGTATTTCCCAAGCGCCCTTTGTTACTGGTCTTGCAATACCAACTTGATCAAATTCCTGCATAGCACCCCTGCCTATGTTGATAGAGTCAGCTGAACCAGCAATATTTATAACTGGAGCTTCAGAATGCATCGCATTAGCTAGTCCTGCAACAGCATTAGCGTGTCCAGGAGTTGTTGATAATACTACTCCAGGCTTTCTTAATATTCTTGAATATGCATTAGCCATATGAACAGATGCTGCCTCATGGCGACCATCAATCATTCTGAAATTCTGGTCAATAAGCCTATCAAGTAAATGTAAAATATGATCACCAGCAATACCAAAAATTGTATCAACATCATACATTTTCAAACATTTAATAATTAAGTCACTGCCTGTTAACTTAGACATTTATAAAAACTCCCTTAGTACCATTAAAGTACCCATTATAAATAAAATAATATAAAGAGTAACTAGAATAAATTTATTTGAATAAAAAGCAACATGCTTAGACCCAAAATATGAACCAATAAATCCGGCGATAGCCAAAGGTAAAAATAAATAAAAATCGAAATGACTGTTACCGGATTCTTGAGATGCAATTAAGTGACCAATCAATCCAAAAAAAGCAAATATTAAATTTATAAATGAGTTTATTGCACCTGCAGATTTTGCTTCTGTCTTCAAAAAATTTATCATAACAGGGTACCTAAGAGCCCCTAATACCATACCAACAGAAGAACCTAGAGCTCCAATAATTAAATTTAAAAAGGAAGCAATAAAATCTTTTCTTGATCTATCAATTTCAATACTTTTTTTTCTTGGAAAATGTACAGCTTGAACAATAAGTAAACCAGAAACTAAAATCAAAATCGTAACAACTAGAAGCAGGATATCTTGAGAAAAAGATTCACTAATAATACCTCCAAAAATTGGTCCAATTATTCCACCGGAAATTATAAATAAAATTCCTGTCCTAAAATCTATTCTTTGATTTTTCAAATTATTCCAAACCGTTGGAATCATCATTACAAAGCTTATTGCAAGATTTGTACCAAAAACTATTAGGGCATTTACTCCAAAAAAAAGCATAAAAAATATACGTATTGGACCAAGTGGCATTCCTACTAAACCTGCGAAATAACCCGATATCAGCAAGCTTATTACTAAAAAAATAGTACTTATTGTTGTTAGATCATTCACAAATCTAACCTATCAAACATCCTATCCAATTCGTAAATTTGTTCTTTATCAGGTTTTAAAGAGGGCTCTCTAGCAATTGCATTTGAAAAGATACCCTTCTTTTTCAAAATATATTTTGGTAGCCAATTCCAAATCCCTAAACCTTGCCCTAAAGTCCTTATCAATGGAACATATTTATGAAAGTATTCCTCTGCTTCATTGTGTTTTCCTTGAATCCAAAGATTGTATGCTTTTACAAACATTTCTGGAACTGCACATACTGGCATTGTCCCAACAGAACCTCTTCTCATTTCTTCAATCATAAATATTCCTCCCATACCACCAAAAGGAATGGGTTTTCCTTGTTTTGAAATTTCACTTAACTTATTAAATCTTGGTAAGGTTGGAGCAACTTCAACTTTTAAATATTTTAAGTTTTCGTGTTTACTTGATAAATCAACTGCCATTTCTGGAGAAATTGGTGTATCAAAAACATCTTGCATAAAAATAGGAATATTAATTTTACTTGCGGTATTTAAAAAATATTTTTTTATTTCATTTGCATCAACGCCATTGAAAGACGGAGGAGCAATCATTACTGCATCCGCTCCAAGTTCTTCAGCTTTTCTTGAATATTCAATGCAAAGCTTTGTTGATTCTGCAGTTGTGTTCATGCAGACTTTTATTCTTTTATTAGCAAAATCAACTACTCTTCTTAGTAATTCATTTCTTTCTTGGTCAGTTAATTTATAAATCTCACTTGCTAAAGCAATTGCAATCCCATTAACTCCAGACTCAATTGCATATTCAACTTCGGAATGAACGTCCTCATAAATAATATTATCTTTGCTATCAAAAGGTGTTGATAAAATAGGGAATACACCTTTCATTTATCTATCCTATTAAACCTGGGACTAAACTCAGCAAAACTCCTGCAACAGTCGCTGTCCCAATGACTCCAGCAATATTTGGACCCATAGCATGCATCAAAAGCA
>Ga0310343_10001632_pt1 | contig 11593 bp, 9 predicted proteins | sample HC15DNA2025_MG_FD_203519 | JGI IMG/M metagenome (GOLD analysis project Ga0310343, IMG submission 203519) | Marine microbial communities from station ALOHA, North Pacific Subtropical Gyre - HC15-DNA-20-25_MG | ecosystem: Environmental > Aquatic > Marine > Oceanic | place: Pacific Ocean: North...
ATAAGCTTAAACTTGTTACACATCATTGGAGTCCAAATTTGATGAAAGGCTTTGATATTTATAAAAGTATAGATGAGTTATTAATCAATAATCATTTTATGAGAAATATTGAGTTTACATATATTGGGAATTTACCTAAAAATTTTTCATTTAAAAAAACTAGGCATATTAAACCTCTAGATGGAATAAATTTGGCTAAGGAGTTATCAAAACATCATGTATATATATCTGCTTCAATTAATGAGCCAGCGGGAATGCATCATATAGAGGGAGCTTTGTGTGGTTTACCTATAATATACAGAAATAGCGGAGCTTTACCTGAATACTGCGAAGGATTTGGAATTGGATTTTCTGATTTAGATTTTATTGAAGCAATTGAAAAAATGATGGAAAATTATAAATTCTTTAAAAGTAAAATTTATAAATATACTTATGATTCACGAAATATGACTAATCAATATTTTGATTTATTTGAAAAATTACTAATCAAAAAAGATCAAATCGTTTTAAATAGAAATTTATTCAGGTCACCTATTATGATTTTTAAAAATCTTATTTTTTTAATTATGCATTTTAAAACAATATTTAGAAGAATTATGAGCTTTTTCTAAAATGATTTTTTTAAAATTAGTTATTAGAGAAATTAAAGATTGGATCGAATTTTCAATTGGTTTAATTCCAGGCCAAATTGGTATTTTTATAAGATTTTTGTATTATAAAAATCTTATAAATAATGTGTTCAAAAACAATCGATTTGAAACTGGTTTTAGAATTAGTTATTCTAAGAATATTAGTTTAGGCTCAAACTCTTATTTCGGAGTTGATTGTAAAATTTATGCTTCTCACCAAAGTTTAATTAAGATTGGATCTAATATAACTTTCAATTCTAATGTAATGATTAATGCCCGAGGTAAAGGGAAGATCGAGATTGGTGATAATGTCCTTATTGGCCCAAATGTGGTACTAAGATCTAATAATCACAAATTTGATGATATTGATATCCCTATAGCAAAGCAGGGTATGATTGAGGGTGATATTATCATTAAGAACGGAGTATGGATCAGTTCTAATTGCGTAGTACTGCCAAATTGTACAATTGGAGAAGGAGCCATTGTCGCTGCTGGAGCTGTTGTTACAAAAGATGTAGAGCCATTTTCAATAGTTGGAGGAATACCTGCGAAGGTTATTGGAACAAGAAAATCTTAATTATGATTTTTAAAGTTTAATTCTTATGAATAAAAGTAAATTTCATAAAACAAAATTATTTTTCCTAGATCTACCAAAGAGAGAAAAATTAATTTTATCAATTCTTATAGATTCCTTGTTATGTATTACAAGTGTATGGATTTCATTTTATTTAAGATTAGGAGTTTTACCAACTACTGACCTATTAATTTTGCCCTCCATTGCATCTATTTTGTTCGCGGTTCCAGTTTTTTACTTAAGCGGTTTATACAAAACGATATTTCGATATTCTGGCTGGCCAGCATTACTCACTGTCTCAAAATCAATTGTTACTTATTCTTTTTTATTTGCATTTTTGATAGCTATAATAACAATTAAAGATGTTCCAAGAACCTTAGGTTTTATTCAACCAATATTATTGTTTTTTACAGTAGGAAGTTCTAGAGCATTTGTAGGTTACTGGATTGGTGATTTATATAAAAATAGAATAAAAGAATCAAAATTACCTAAAGCAATAATATACGGAGCAGGTATTGAGGGGAGAAATTTATCTATTGCTCTGGAGGACAATAATACTTTTAAATTGGTTGGTTTTATTGATGATGATCAATCTAAACATGGAAGAGTTCTTAAAGGTAAACCAATCTTTGCCCCTAGAGATTTGGATTTTTTAGTAAATAATAAAAAAATTAGATATCTTTTTTTGGCTTTGCCAGAATTGAAAGCTTCTGAAAGATCAAGGATAATAAATAACGTAAGTAAATATAATTTATCAGTAAGAACTTTACCTTATTTTTCTGATATTGCCGGAAGAAGTGTTAATAAAGTTGATTTAGTTGAATTAGAAATTGATGATCTTTTAGGTAGAGAAAAAGTAGAGCCTAAAAAAGATCTAATGCAGAAAAATATTAAATCAAAGATCGTTCTCGTTACAGGCGCTGGAGGCTCAATTGGAGGTGAATTGTGTATTCAGATTCTTAATTTAAGGCCTAAGAAATTATTATTATTGGATTCTAATGAATTCTCACTTTATTCAATTTTAAGTAAGTTAGATCCAGCTAACCATTTACTTAAGACGGAAGTTGTTCCAATACTTACATCTGTTCAAGATGAAAAAAAAATAAACTTACTTATTAATACATGGAAACCAGATACTATTTATCATGCTGCAGCCTATAAGCATGTGCCATTGGTTGAACAAAATTTGGGTGAGGGATTAAAAAATAATGTTTTTGGAACATTATTTTTAGCAGAAGCAGCTTTAAAGAATAATGTTTCAAATTTTGTTTTTATTTCAACCGATAAAGCAGTTCGCCCAACGAGTGTTATGGGGGCCAGCAAAAGACTGGGAGAAATGATTTTGCAAGCACTCTTTGAGAGAAAATCTAAAAACGAAATAACAAAATTTTCTATGGTTAGATTTGGTAATGTTATGGATTCTTCTGGTTCTGTTATTCCAAAATTTAGAAAACAAATAAAAGATAGAGTGCCTATTACATTAACTCATCCTGAAATCTCAAGATATTTTATGACAATTAAAGAAGCTGCTGAATTGGTTATTCAAGCTAGTGCCTTGTCTGTGGGCGGAGACGTTTTTGTACTGAATATGGGGGAATCGGTAAAGATCATAGACTTAGCAAAAAAGATGATTCATCTTTCAGGCTTAAAATTAAAAGATAATAATAATAAAGATGGAGATATAGAAATTAAGATTACTGGGTTAAGACCTGGCGAGAAATTATTTGAAGAGCTTCTAATTGGAAATAATCCAGAATCAACAATGCATCCAAAAATATTTAGGGCGCATGAAGATTTTCTCGATTGGGAAGTTCTTCAGTCAAATTTAATAACTCTTAAAAAATTTATATCTGATAATGATTCAAAAAAGATTATAAATTTATTAGAGAACATTATTTCGGGATATAAACCTTCTTATGAAATAAAGGATCTTTTTAAAAATCAATAGAAAAATGAAAATTATATTAAAAATGTTTTAATGTATATAAGCAAAATTAATATTCTAATGGATTATTAGATATGAGCTCCATTCTTATTACTGGTGGATTTGGATATATTGGTTCGCATACGGCTGCTTTACTAGCTGAAAGAAATAAAGATTTTGTAATCTACGATAATTTCTGTAATTCAAAAAAATCGGTTGTAAAACGATTGGAAATGATTATAAACAAAAAAGTTAATTACGAAATTGGTGATATAAGGGATATTAAAAAATTGGTAAAGGTTATTAACCAATATGATGTTGAATCCGTTATTCATTTTGCAGCTTTAAAATCTGTTGAAAACTCTGTTTCAAATCCTATTGAATATTATGAAAACAATGTTGGAGGATCAATAAACCTTCTGCACGCAATGAAAATTACAGGAGTTAAGAAATTAGTTTTTAGTAGTACGGCAGCAATTTATGGAGAACCAGAATATTCTCCAATTGACGAAAATCACCCTTTGAGAACATTAAATCCTTATGGGAACACAAAATTAATAATAGAAAATATTCTTAATGATATTTTCAATAATTATAATGGTTGGTCAATATTATCCTTAAGATATTTTAATCCAATAGGTTCACATCCGTCTTTTTTAATAGGAGATGATCCTTTAATAAAAAAGTCAACGAATTTAATGCCTGCCATCATTAGAGTAGTTAAAGGATTCGATAATTTCGTAGAAATTTTTGGTAATGACTACAATACTCATGATGGTTCTGGTATTAGGGATTATATTCATATTATGGACTTAGCCTCAGCTCATATTAAGGCAATTGAGTTCTTATCTAAAAAAAATATTTTTGAGGTTTTTAATATAGGAACAGGACATGGAGTAAGTGTATTTGAATTACTTAATATTTTTGAAGATGTAACAGGAAAAAAAGTACCTAGAATAATTTCTCCTAGAAGAGAAGGTGATTCTTCATGCTGCTATGCTGATCCCTCTAAGGCAAAAAAAATACTAGATTGGCAATCCAAGTTAGATCTAAAAGAAATGTGTTTAAGTGCCTGGAATTTTTCTAAAAATCATGCATAATTTTTATTTAAAATCAAAAGAATTTATAAAACTATATTTATGGTTTTATTTTTAGAAGGCATATGGATATAAAAAAATCAAATTTAATTTCAGTAATTATACCTTGTTTTAATAGTGGTAAAACATTAAAAAGAACTATTGATTCAATAAATAATCAGACTTGGATAAACAAAGAAATTATACTGGTTAATGATGGTTCTACAGATAAAGAAACTTTAAATATCCTTGAAGAAATTAAATCTAAGAATATTGCTAAATTGATAATACAAAAAAATTCTGGATTAGCTTCAGCAAGGAACAAGGGGGTAAATCATTCATTAGGAAAATATTTATTTTTTCTAGATTCTGATGATTGGATTGAGCCAAGAACTCTTGAAATGATGTATTTATATTTAGAGAAAGATAAAGAATGTGGATATGTTTTTACAGATATTCTTCTAGAAGGAAAAAGAGAAGGAGTCTTTAAAAAAGAGTTTAATTTATTTGAACAATTATTTTTGAATCAAATACCATATAGTATTTTTATCTCAAAAAAAAATTTTACGAAATGCGGTTTTTATGATGAGGATATGAAATTAGGTTACGAAGATTGGGAGCTTAATATTAGACTGGCCGCAAATAATTTATTTGGCAAAAGATTACCGGAACCTCTTTTTCATTATGATGTCCAAGATACGGGAATGCTTTTGTCCAAATCCATCAAAAATCATGTGAAAATATGGAAATCGATAAAGAAAAAAAATAAAAACTCATACAGGATAAAAAGACTTTTTTCATCTTGGTTGTCTTGGAGAAAATGTCCATCCTCATATCCACTTTTTATATATTTTATTTGGTATTCAATGTTAATTTTGCTACCTGAATATCTAAACTTAAAAATATTTTTGACTTTAAGAAAAATGAGTTTGCTTTTAAGAATATTCAAATAAATTAAAAGTTCTAATAAATACTATAATTTTGTTATGAAGCAAAAAAGAATTCTCTTTAATATTTCTGAAGACTGGTTTTTTCTATCTCATTTCTTATCAAGAGCTTTAAATGCGAAAAAGTCGGGTTTTGAGATTTATGTATGTTGTAATGAAACAAATAAAAGAAAAATTATCGAAAATTATGGAATAAAATTTATAAAACATCCATATAAAAGGTCCAATGTTAATCCCATATATGAACTTTATCTTTTTATTAGATTATTATTTGTAATAAAAAAGACTAAGCCTGATTTGATACATAATATTGCCCTTAAACCAATTATCCATGGTTCTTTTGCAGGGAGACTAATGAATTTAAGGTCAGTAATTAATGCTCCAGTTGGAATGGGATACGTTTTTACTTCAAATAATTTTAAAGCTAGACTTTTAAAACCAATTCTTTTATTTCTTTTGAAAATTTTTCTAAATTCTCATAATGGGAAAAATAAAAAAGGAAAAGTAATTTTCGAAAATAATGATGATTTAAATTATTTTAAAGGTTTGAAAGCAGTAGATTCTAGGCATGCATGTGTTATAAGTGGTGCAGGAGTTCAAATAGATAAAACATTTTTAAAGAAGAAAAGAAAAAATAAAATTCCAAAAGTTATGCTTATAGCGAGGATGCTTAAAGATAAGGGAATATATGAGTTTTTTGAGGCTTTTCAATTATTGAAAAATAAGAAAATTAAATGCCAATTTGTCCTTGTAGGAGACGTCGATCCCTTGAATCCAGCTTCTTTGCAAAGGAGTACTTTAGAAAAATGGCAAAACGAGAAATCAATCAAATGGTTAGGTTGGAGAAATGATATAGAAAAAGTGCTTTTAGAAACAGATATTTTATGTTTGCCATCTTATAGAGAGGGGCTTCCTAAGTCTTTAGTCGAAGGAGCAGCAGCTGGTCTCCCATTAGTTGCTACAGATACTGTTGGCTGTAGAGAAGTTGTTATTGATGGATATAATGGTTTCTTAGTGCCAATAAAAGATTCCAAAAAATTGTCAGCAGCTATTGAAAAATTACTTTTGGATAATTCACTTAGAAAATTAATGGGTAAAGAAAGTTTTAAGATGGCGAACGCTAAATTCTCCTCAACAATAATAAATTCTTTAACTTTGAAAGTATATAATGAACTCTGCTTCAAAGTTTCTTAACTTAACATGATAAGAATATTTGATTTTTTTATTGCATTAATTGGGGTAGTTTTTTTAATGCCATTAATGGTAATAATTTTTTTAATTCTTTATTTAGAGAATAAATCACCATTTTTCTTTCAAGAGAGAGTTGGTAAGAATTTTAGAAATTTTACATTGATAAAGTTTAGAACAATGCATAAAGGTACAAAGAATTGTGCTACACATTTAGTTGAATCTTCAAGAATTACAACTCTTGGTGCTTTTCTTAGAAGAACAAAGTTAGATGAAATACCTCAATTATTGAACGTACTTAAAGGAGAAATGTCCATTGTTGGTCCTAGGCCATGTTTACCTAACCAAAAAGAACTTATAAAATTTAGACAAGAATATAATATTCATCTTTCCCTTCCTGGTATTACTGGACTTGCCCAAGTTAGAGGAGTAGATATGTCTGACCCTTTATTTTTGGCAAAGACAGAATTCGAAATGATAAAAAAATTTAATATTGTTTATTATTTCTGGTTTATATTTATAACCTTAATTGGAAATGGTTTTGGAGATAGAGTTAAGGAAAAAGATAAGAAAGATAAGAAAGATGTTAGTAATTAATAATCAAATCAATACCAAATTAATAAATAATTTAGTTTTAGGCGGAGCAGGTTTTTTAGGATCTAATCTAATTGATGAATTACTAAAAAAAGGAGAAAATGTTGTTTGCATCGATAACTTTTTAACCGGCAAAATTAGTAATATTAACCATTTAAAAGATAATAAAAAATTTTTTTTAATTACGCATGACGTGATTGAGCCTATTAAATCTAAAATTCCAATTGAGAAACTTTGGCATCTGGCATGTCCTGCTTCGCCCACTTATTACCAGAAGGATCCTTTGCTTACAATAAGAATTAACTATGAAGGAACACTTAATATTTTGAATTTAGCTAAAGAGTTTAAATCAAAATTACTTTTTGCAAGTTCAAGTGAAATATATGGAAAAAGTAGAGAAAAGCCTCAAAATGAAATGTCAACTGTGAATTTATCTACAACCAGTCCAAGAGCTTGTTATGCCGAAGGAAAAAGAATCGCAGAAACACTTTTAGATACTTTTTGTAAGGTAAATAATCTAGAATCTAAAACAGCGAGAATTTTCAACACTTATGGTCCAAGACTAAATATTGATGATGGAAGAGTAATTAGCAATTTTATAAATCAATCTTTAAAAAATAAAAAAATTACTATTTATGGTGACGGCTTACAGACTAGATCATTTTGCTACGTTAAGGATATGGTAAGAGGACTTTTAAATTTAATGGAAAGTACATATACTGGGCCAGTTAATCTTGGCAATGAACAAGAAATAACTATTTTTGATTTAGCTTTCTTAATAAAAAATAAAATTAATCCTGATATAAAAATTGAATATCTCGATTTACCAGTGGATGATCCAAGATTTAGAAATCCTTGCATTGATTTAGCAAGAACTAGGCTTAAATGGACCCCTGAAGTAAGTCTTTCTGAAGGTTTGGAAAAAACAATTAGCTTTTTTAAATCATAATTATTGAACTTCCATATTACTGCTTCGACTTTTTAAAATTAGGATGTTAGGATTATTTATAATCTACAAATAAATTTGAAGTCCATAAAGAAAATTTGTTGTATAGGCGCTGGATATGTTGGGGGACCAACAATGGTAGTTATTGCAAAAAACTGTCCTGATATAGAAGTTGAAGTAGTAGATATAAATGAGAATAGAATTAAAGCTTGGAATGATACTAATCTAGATAATCTTCCTGTTTTTGAACCTGGCCTTTCAGAAATTTTGATAGATGTTAGAAATAATAATCTTACTTTTTCTTCAAAAGTAGAATCATCAATCAGAAACTCAGATATGATTTTTATTTCTGTGAATACTCCAATAAAGGAGAAAGGAATGGGAGCAGGTGAGACAAGTGATTTAAGATGGGTAGAATCTTGTGCAAGACTAATTTCTAAAAGTGCCAGAGGCCATACAATAGTCGTTGAAAAGAGTACTCTTCCTGTAAAAACTGCTCAAACTATTAAAGAAATTCTGGACTCATCAACAAGTAACAATTCGGATGAAGATAGAACTTTTTCGGTTTTATCAAATCCTGAATTTTTAGCAGAAGGTACAGCTATTAATGACTTGGTTAACCCAGATAGAGTTTTGATTGGAGGGGACGACTTAGAGGCTATGAACGCTTTAAAAGATATTTATATTAAATGGGTTCCAGAAAATAAAATTATTTTTACGAATTTATGGAGTAGTGAACTCTCTAAACTAAGTGCTAATGCTCTTCTGGCTCAAAGGATTAGTTCAATAAATTCATTGTCAGCTATTTGTGAAGTTACGGGAGCAGAAATTGGTGATGTCGCTCATGCTGTTGGTATGGATTCCAGAATAGGAGGTAAGTTTTTGAAGGCAGGCCCTGGTTTTGGGGGTAGTTGTTTTAAAAAAGATATTCTAAATCTTGTTTATTTATCTCGTTTTTATGGCCTCAATGAGGTAGCTGATTTTTGGCAAGAGACAGTTGCTATTAATTCATGGCAAAAAAATAGAATATACAAGGAAATTGTTGCCAGATTATTTGGTAATTTAGCTGATAAAAAAATTGGCATTCTTGGTTTTGCCTTTAAAGAAAATACTAACGATACAAGAGAATCCCCGGCAATTGATATTTGTAGAAACCTCCTTAATGAAGGGGCATTTCTAAATATTCATGATTGTAAAGTAAATGAAAAAACTATAGATAAAGACTTATCTAGTAAAAACTTATTTGATAAAAATATGTGGGCCCATAAGAAAGATGTTTATAGTGTTTTTGAAGACGCCCACGCAGTAATTTTTATGACAGAATGGAGCATTTACAAAACACTTGATTGGAAAAGGATATTGCCTATTATTAAACAACCATTTTGGGTTTTTGATACCAGATTAATACTCGATCCAAATGAAATTAAAAATTTTGGATTAAATATATGGCAATTAGGTAATGGAATGAACAAATAATTTGGAAACCCTCTAAATTACTGTTTTTTCTTTATTCTCCTTTATGATATTACGCACCCCTGATAAAATAATCCATGCAATTAGGCTAATTCTTCCATCAAAATATGTAATGTCAAACATGTGAAGAAAGATAAAAATAATAAATGACGTTATCCATGCATTATTAAATTCAAAAAGATTTTTTTCTGAATTTAAAAACATTTTTTTTTGTTTTAATTTGAAACCATTTGAACTGCTAAATAAAATAAAAAGCATTCCACCAATTATTAACAATGAAGAGGGTAATCCATAATTGAATGCTATTTCCAATATTAAATTATGACTATGTTGCATGCCTTCAAATTGTCCATTATTCAAGTCATATAATTCAGAGAAAGATCCCCCTCCATAGCCAATTAATAAGTTTGATTTTATAAGTTTTATTGAATTAAGCCACAAATCAATTCTTGGAAATGAAGAAAATTCGCTATTTGAACTTAAGACAGTCTTTTGTAATAAGGAAGAAGGAAAAAATGTAAATAATGAATTCTGAATATTAGTCGAAAATATTGGTATTAGATTTGTTATTAAAATACATAATGCTGTAAATAATGAAATAAATAAAAACTTAAATTTTTTAATTGGAATAAGCAGAATTACTGTAATTAAAACAGCTAATAGCGCATTCCTAGAAGTTGTTAAGATTATCATGTATATGAAGGCGAAAATTAAAATTAATGTAATGGATTTAAATGTTTTATTTTTTGTGCTGCTAAAAAAAAGACCAATAATTAAAGGTAGAACTATACTTAACCATGCTCCACAATAGTTGTAATTATTAAATAAACTTGTAACACCAGCTCCTTCACTCAAAGGTCTTTGGTACCAAATTATTAATTTATTTACAAATTCATAAGGACCATACCAACCTAAAAAATATTGACTGAATCCGCTAAAAAGTACAGGTAAGGATCCTATTAGAAAGTATTTGGCGGCTTGAATTCTTAGAACTTCATTTTTTAAGTAAACTTGGAAACTCCAAAAGATCCAAAAAAAAGGAATCCAATTAAATATGCCGATCCAAGCAAGAGATGGATCCTGATTATTAATAAATTCTGCTCTTATGGTTATTAATGTGCAGTTTATAATCATTAGTATTGCGGCAAAAATAAAAGGGAAGTTATATTTATCTTTGAAATAATTGTCTTTTCTATTAAAACTCCCAAATATTGATGAAATAGTTAGTAATAAAAATGAAATTAAAGGGACTGCGGCGAGTAATAGAATCCCTGTATGAAAAAATCTAAGCCCTATAGTAGTATTTTTGTTTTCAAAGACTAAAGGGTTTAATATTAATTTTTCTTTTAGACTTTTGATGTTTTTCATTCTGTGTTATTTGAATAATAATTATTCGTTTTTTTCTTAATTTCTAATTTTAAACTTAAATAAGTAAATCTTAATGATGGTTATGCCTTTATTAATTTTCTAAATTAATTTTGGTTTTCATAATATTTGTTGATATAAAAACGCTCCCTTCAGGATTCGAACCTGAGGCCCACTGCTTAGAAGGCAGTTGCTCTATCCAGCTGAGCTAAGGGAGCATTAAATCATTATATCCGAGAGGAAAGGACTAAACAATTAAATTTAATTCTTTAAATATTTATATTGCTAAAGATATAAACGTTTTACTCCTCCCCCTTTTCTTTATTTATAATAGTATTTAAATGCTTATTCAATTTTGGCTAAAAGAATTTCTGCAAAAGAAAAAAAAGAAATAATTGATGATTTTTTAAAGAATAAAACTTTAGACGAAATATCTGAAAATTTCAATTTTACTAAAGTAACAATAACAAGACACTTGAAGAGAAGTCTTGGAGAAGATAAATTTACTAAATTAAATAAACTTTCTAAGCAGATCAAAAAATACGGACGTCATCAAGATTTAGACTATACAAAGATTTCAGATGAAAATTTAGACAATGTATCTGAAAAATTTATAAGCCAAGATTCTGGTTATGAAAATGAATTTCTTGAAATTGCCCCTTTAAATTTAGAAATAGATAATAAACCTCAGGTAGATTTCTCTTCAGTATCAATAAATGAAGTTGATCTTCCTAAAGTTGTTTATATGATTGTTGACAAGCAAATTGAATTGAAAACTAAATTATTGAAAGAATATGTTGAGTGGAATTTTTTATCCGAAAATGATTTAAGAAGAAATACTATTGAAATATTCTATGACTTGAAAACTGCAAAAAGA